>Ga0247611_10009005_pt1 | contig 12138 bp, 9 predicted proteins | sample 177DNAGHGhighgp2_FD_192422 | JGI IMG/M metagenome (GOLD analysis project Ga0247611, IMG submission 192422) | Sheep rumen microbial communities from Palmerston North, Manawatu-Wanganui, New Zealand - 1770 DNA GHGhigh gp2 | ecosystem: Host-associated > Mammals > Digestive system > Stomach > Rumen ... | reverse complement strand
CGGGGGCGATACCCTGATAGGCCACGTCGCTGGTGCTGTGTACAAGGCTTCCGGCGGCAATGCCGGCCACGTGGGTTCCGTGCCATTCGGTGGCGGCGTCGCTGCTGTGTTGTGCCGCCCAGATTTCATCCGTTGTGGTCAGCCTGCGCGTCGGCGTGGCTGCATAGTCGGTCACCCACTTGATGCGGGACTTGCCCTCGCTGTCGCGGAAAAAGGGGTTCACGTAGTCCAGGCCGGCATCGACAATGCCCACCACGGTGCCGCTGCCGTCATAGGCTTGCGCCAGCTGGTGGCTCGTGCCGTTATGCAGCTTGTCGGCGCCTATCTGTGCCGGCATCTTGTCGAGCAGTTTCCGCGGGGCGCGCTCGGCCTCGATACGCACCACCCGGTCGTCGGCGGCCATGCTCTCCACCTGGTCTATGGGCATGCTCACCACTAGCACGCGTCCGATGGTGGCCTCTACGTGCAGGCCGTAGCGTGCCGACAGCTCGTCGGCATCGGCACCGGGCACCAGCTTGGTCAGCACCATAACGGTCTGGGCCGCTTGCTGGCCTGCCGCTCCGCGCGATGTGGCAGGGGCGTTATGTACTAGTCGGCTCAGGTGAGGCGACACCTTATTATATATATAAGGAGAGGCTGACTGTGCCGACAGCAGGTTGAGAACCGTCAGCAGTAGGGTGGTGAGTATTGTTGCTCGTTTCATTGATTCTTTTAGTAGCTATGTTTGGCAAATCGGCTGCAAAATTAGCTATTGTTTTCCACATTTGCAAGCATTTCCGCGTAAAAGTCTTTTCATCCTGTAGCATTTTGCGGCAAATCACCCCTCCGTTTTGCCGCAAATTGCCCCTGCATTTTGCGGCAAATCACGTTGCATTTTGCGGCATAATACACGGCGTTTTGCGGCAAAATACACTGCGTTTTGCGGCAAATCGTGGCGCGTTTTGCCGCTGATTGCACGGCCGCTTACGGAAAAATGGAATAGGCAGCAGCTGCGAAGTGATGTGGAAAGCACCAAAAATAAAGTATTTTTTTGTTAAAAAGGTTATATCTTGTTAATTCAATGCTTGTTTGGGGGTATTATTCCATAGTATATTAGGTGATTTCGGGAAATATTCGTACCTTTGCACCCCGAATCGGCTCATTGTGGCCGTTCCATAACGTATTGAATACAAACAAAATAACATATAATCAATAAAAAGTAAAATTAATTATGCCTACAATTTCACAATTGGTTCGCAAAGGCAGAAGGGTAATCGTCGACAAGTCGAAGTCGCCTGCGCTGGACAACTGTCCTCAGCGTCGTGGTGTCTGCGTGCGTGTCTACACAACGACCCCTAAGAAGCCTAATTCGGCTATGCGTAAGGTAGCCCGTGTTCGTCTGACTAACCAGAAGGAAGTCAACAGTTACATTCCCGGTGAGGGTCACAACCTGCAGGAGCACAGCATCGTGCTGGTGCGTGGCGGTCGTGTGAAGGACCTTCCCGGTGTGCGTTATCACATCGTGCGCGGTACGCTCGATACCGCCGGTGTTGCCAATCGTCTGCAGCGTCGCTCCAAGTACGGAGCCAAGCGTCCTAAGCAGAAGAAGTAAGACGAGGCAAGTGAGTTTTTGAGTTTTTAAGTTTGTGAGTTGGCTCGGTGATGAGTAGGCTCAAAACAAGGAGGAACTCGATAACTCAAGAACTCAAAAACTTACAACACTCAGAAAACTCAGAATCCGTTTTGCTGGAGAATTGTTAAGAGAAAGGTTGAGTAAATGCCCTGGAGAAGGCGTTGAAGAACAGACAAAGAACAGCCCCAAGCAGACAAAAATCATTAAAAACAAAAATGAGAAAAGCAAAACCCAAGAAGCGCGTGATCCTGCCGGATCCCGTGTTCAACGACAAAAAAGTGTCGAAATTCGTGAATCATCTGATGTTCGACGGAAAGAAGTCGAAGTCGTATGAGATCTTCTACAACTCGCTCGAGATTGTGAAGGGAAAGATGAAGGATGCCGAGAAGACTCCGCTGGAGATCTGGAAGCAGGCTCTGGACAACATCACCCCGCAGGTGGAGGTGAAGAGCCGCCGTATCGGTGGTGCTACGTTCCAGGTGCCTACGGAAATCCGTCCCGACCGCAAGGAGAGCGTGTCCATGAAGAATATGATTTCATTTGCACGCAAGCGCAGTGGCAAGTCGATGGCTGATAAGCTGGCTTCCGAGATTATGGATGCATTCAACAACCAGGGTGGTGCCTTCAAGCGTAAGGAGGACATGCACCGCATGGCTGAGGCTAACCGCGCCTTCGCTCACTTCCGTTTCTAATAACGTAAGCTGATCTGGTGCAAGGTTATTAGGTTATAAGGTTATTAGATTATAAGGATAAGAAAAGAGAATGGCGAAACAAGATTTGCATTTGACGCGCAACATCGGCATCATGGCCCATATTGATGCCGGTAAGACAACGACCTCGGAGCGCATCCTCTTCTATACGGGCAAGACACACAAGATTGGTGAGGTGCACGACGGTGCAGCCACCATGGACTGGATGGCGCAAGAGCAAGAGCGCGGTATTACCATTACGTCTGCTGCCACGACCTGCTATTGGGAGTGGAACAAGAACAAGTACAAGATCAACCTGATCGACACTCCGGGACACGTTGACTTCACCGCTGAGGTGGAGCGTTCGCTCCGCGTGCTCGACGGTGCCGTGGCCACCTATTCGGCTGCCGACGGCGTGCAGCCCCAGTCGGAGACGGTGTGGCGCCAGGCCGATAAGTATAATGTGCCCCGTATCGGCTACGTGAACAAGATGGACCGCTCGGGTGCCGACTTCTTCGAAACCGTGCAGCAGATGCGCGACATCCTCGGAGCCAACCCCGTTGTCATCCAGGTGCCCATCGGTGCTGAGGAGAACTTTAAGGGTGTGGTCGACCTCATCAAGATGAAGGCCATCCTGTGGCACGACGAGACCATGGGTGCTGAGTATGACGTCGAGGAGATTCCTGCCAACCTGCAGGACGAGTGCGACGAGTGGCGCAACAAGCTGCTTGAGGCTGCAGCCGACTATGATGAGGCTCTGATGGAGAAGTATTTCGACGATCCTGCTTCCATCACCGAGGCCGAGATCATGGCTGCCATCCGCAAGGGTACCATCGCCATGGAGTGCACCCCGATGCTCTGCGGTTCTTCCTATAAGAACAAGGGCGTTCAGCCCCTGCTCGACTATGTTTGCGCCTTCCTGCCCGCTCCCGTCGACGTGGAGGTGATCAAGGGTACCAACCCCGACACTGAGGAGGAAGAGGATCGCAAGCCCAGCGAGGACGAGCCCACCGCAGCCCTGGCATTCAAGATTGCAACCGATCCCTATATGGGTCGTCTGGTCTTCTTCCGCGTCTACTCCGGTAGCGTGAAGGCCGGCTCATACGTCTTTAACCCCCGTTCCGGCAAGAAGGAGCGCATCAGCCGTCTGTTTCAGATGAACTCGAACAAGGAAATTCCCATGGAGAGTATCGACGCCGGCGATATTGGCGCAGGCGTAGGCTTCAAGGATATCCGCACTGGTGACACCCTCTGCGACGAGGAGAAGCCCATCGTGCTTGAGTCGATGACCTTCCCCGACACGGTGATAAGCATCGCTGTGGAGCCGAAGTCGCAGGCCGACATTGCTAAGCTGGACAACGGTCTGGCTAAGCTGGCCGAGGAGGATCCCACCTTCACCGTGCGCACCGACGAGCAGAGCGGACAGACCATCATCTCTGGTATGGGCGAGCTGCACCTCGACATCATCATCGACCGTCTGAAGCGCGAGTTCAAGGTGGAGTGCAACCAGGGTAAGCCTCAGGTGAACTACAAGGAGGCCATCACCAAGACCGTTGAGATCGACGAGACCTACAAGAAGCAGTCGGGTGGTCGCGGTAAGTACGCCAAGATGCTCGTGCAGGTTGGCCCCGTCGACGAGGACTACGATCTGAAGAACAACCCCGGCCTGCAGTTTGTCAACGAGGTCAAGGGTGGTAACATTCCTAAGGAGTTCATCCCCAGCATCCAGAAGGGCTTCGAGCAGGCCATGAAGAATGGTATCCTTGGCGGCTATCCTGTCGATTCACTGAAGGTCACCGTTGTCGATGGTGGTTTCCACCCCGTTGACTCCGACCAGCTCTCGTTCGAGATTGCTGCCCAGATGGCCTACAAGGAGGCTTGTGCAAAGGCTAAGCCCGTGCTCATGGAGCCCATCATGAAGCTCGAGGTGGTGACACCCGAGGAGAACATGGGTGACGTGATCGGCGACTTGAACAAGCGTCGCGGTCAGGTTGAGGGCATGGACGAGGCTCGCAGCGGTGCCCGTGTCGTGAAGGCTATGGTGCCCCTGTCGGAGATGTTCGGCTATGTTACAGCCCTGCGTACCATCACTTCCGGTCGTGCCACCAGCTCTATGGAGTACGATCACCATGCTCCGCTCAGCAGCGCTATTGCCAAGGCTGTGCTGGAGGAGGTGAAGGGCCGTGCCGACCTGGTGTAAAGGTGAATAATTGACAATGTGATATGAATCCCAGAAACGACCGAACGTTTCTGGGATTTTTACGTTATCATGCACGATATTTGAAAGATAATATGTATCTTTGCATATCAAAGTGTGTGAACTGATGAAACTGAATAGTCTTTTTCTGCTGCTTGTTATGACATTTGCCAGCGCAACAGCTCGGGCTGGTGGTGTTGGAAATATATGTCCTTGTGTACATATCATACCTCAGCGCCTGCCTGACCTGAACATACCGCGCGAGGGTCATGCCGTGTTCTGCGCCGGTGGCGAGCTGATGGTGGCCGGAGGACATACCAACGGTTTCGTGCCCACAGCCACGGCGGAGTATCTGAGCGACGGCGAGTGGCATCTGCTGACGATGACCTATACCCACGACCACGGCACCGCGTTGGTGTTGCGTTCTGGGAAGGTCTTGTTGGCTGGAGGCAGTAAGGAGGAGATGGGTGTTGGCCAGTCGTTTGGTGTGGAGATGTACGACCCTGCCGGCCACTCGTTCACGGGCTTTGGCTGCCTGAGCCAGAAGCGGACGCTGGCATCGGCTATGGAGTTGGACAGCGGTCGGGTCGTCATCACCGGCAACTGGTATGCCAACGATGTCGTTGAGGTGTTCGATGGTCAGAAGTTCTTTACACCTGTCAAAACTGTCACCGTGGGGCGCGTAGTGCCTTTTCTTTTCCGCACCTCAAAAGGCGACGTGCTCATGGTGAGCGACCGTGACCCCCGTGATCACTTGGCCGACACCATTGTCGTCGACCGCCTGAATGGCGAACCGTTCACTGTGCCGTTGCTGCAGCAGTGGAAACCGCTGACATACAACGCCCCGACAACGGCCGATGTCGGTTTCATCGGCGACGAGGAGCAGGGACGCTATGCCTACCTCATGGCCGTAAGGAACTTCAAGCGTACACGTGAAAAACCCGAACTGAAGGGCGAGCCTGCTGGACAGATGGCCGTCGTGCTGGTAGAGGACACCGTCTTTACGCTGCTGCCCACTGTCTGCCCTATACCGATGATGAGCCCGTTGGCCGATGCCGGTCCCATCCTCTATGACCGCGGTTATATTGTGGCCGACCGCTATGCGAACCAAGCCTATCTCTGTGGTGTCGACAAGGACAAGCGCCTCTATGTGGTGAGCATCGGCTACGCCGAGCGGCCTGCCCCCCTGACGCTCTACTATACCGATCCGCTTCCCGACTGTGGACTCTATGTTCCTGTGCTGACGCCGCAGGGCAACCTGGCCATCATAGGCGGCAGTTCGAAGACTGACTACGATTCCGATAACTTCACACCTACGGCATCGGCATGGCTCATCCCCTTAGGTCGACAGGATGACGTGGCTGCTGCTGACAACCGCCGTTTATCCAGCCTGCTGTGGCTGTTAACTGTCGCCGTCGTGCTGTTGACGGCTGCATGGCTGCTTATCCGCAGGTGGAAGACCAAGGCTGTTTTTCCTGCCCGACAGATTGAGTACGCGGACAGTCGTGAAAAGACATCCGAGCCAAATACCGACACCAATAATAATGTGGAAATGATGGAGCGTATATGCCAATTGATGGACGAGCAGCAACTCTTTCGCAACAGTGAACTGAAGGTTGCTGACGTGGCAGCAGAGTTGGGTTCTAATAGCCGCTATGTTACTGATTGTATTAGGGCGAGTCGTGGCATCACCTTTACGCAGTTCGTCAATGAGTATCGTGTGGGCTACGTGCAGCAACTCCTGCAGCAGCATCCCGACAAGAAGGTTTTCGAGACTTGCATCGAGGCCGGTTTCACCAGCGAGCGCTCCTTCTTCCGCATCTTCAAGGATGTTACCGGAATGACCACCACAGAATGGCTCAGACGAATACATGACTAAAAAAGGGTGTTTTACAGAAAATCGACTGCCAAAATGCGTTTTGGCAGTCGATTTTCTGTATTTGGCAGTCCTCTTCCAGTAGTATTGACTATATTTGCGAAACAAAAAATGATAAGCAAATGATTATGAAGACAAGACTAAGTATCATTTCCCTGTTGCTTATGTTTGCCGCGGTGACTTGGGCACAGGATGTTACGCAGCGGCTCGTGGTGTGGCAGAAAAACGGCGAGAAGGTTTACTTCGACCTCAGCGAGGAGCCGGAGACTACCTTCGAGGACAGCAAACTGGTCATCAAGACCACGAGGACTACCGTGTATTATCAGTTGGCCAACGTGTTGCGCTACACCTACGAAGGCACGATGGATGCCATCGACGGGCCGAAGCTGAAGCCCGGCGAGGTACGCTTCCTGCAGGGCACCGACCAGATGGCTTTCGACGGTCTGCCCGACGGCACCACGCTCGAGGTCTACTCTCTCGACGGAAAGAAACTCTTCACCAAGCAGGCCCTTGGCGGCCAGCGCACGGTGCTCTCTCTTGCCAGCCACCCGGCCGGAACCTACATTGTGAAAGTGGGCGACACAACCTATAAATTCATGAAAAGATAGGAAGCCCACCCCATCCCTCCCCAAGGGAGGGGGATCAAAACTACAAACTGAAACAGAAAAAAACATGAAGACAAGATACAAGCTTTTGTTCTCTGTGCTGCTGGTATGGGCACAGGTGTTAGTTCCTTCCCTCACAGGGAGGGCAGGGGGAGGGGCTTCCCTTTCTGCGCAGGAAGCATTCTATGTCTACCGTAACGACGGCGACTTCAATGGTTTCTTCTATGACCAGGTGATCAGGATGGGCTACTCGAAGTTCGACCTTGACAGTGTGGAGCATGACAAGTATGTGATACAGGAGATTGAAACCAAGGACTCGCTCTACCGCATCCCCTTAGCCGCTATTGACAGTATCGGATTCCAACAGCCAGAGATTATTTTAAATCCCAAGCTCAAATATTTAGGTGACACTGGGCTACGCCCATACGTAAAAAATGCTATACACCATTGGGTCTATAACAGCGAGGGACAAGCCACCTATATGACACAATTAGATGTTGATGATAATGTGCCTAGAAATCTTCTACCCCAAATAGGTGACGTCCTGGTAGAGTGGGATGAGGACTGGTGCAAACAGATGTACCTTTCCGTAAATGGATTCGGTGGAAAGGTGATATCAATTAAACCAAACGGAGACTACTTGAGTGTTTTATGCGAAAAACTTACTGACCTCAGTGATGTCTTTATCCAGTTTATATCCACAGAATCAATTACTGTTGATAAGCACGGCAACACCAGCCGCCGCCTGGCAGGATGGAGCGAAAATGAACCAAGGAAGGCCAGCCAGGGTTCATCCTCTAAAGCACTGGTCGATTTTGAAGGCACCTTCAAACGCACCTTCAGTCCTAAGCAAGGTGTTGACATAGCTTTGGAGTGTGCCGTGGAGTTGATGGTGAAATTGAATGTATCCTATTACATCAGTCTCTCGCGACTCTTTGTAAAAACCGATTTCCTGACCCATGCTGCAGTCCAACCGTCTCTCTCACTTCAGGCATCAACCAGCTTCGATGCCAAGGCCGACGTGTTTGGTGCATTGGGGACAATTAGGTTCCCTGTTAACCTGCCATTATTCCAGACCAAGCCCTTTCCTGCACTCGACGTGAAGGCCACGGGCTCAGCCAATCTGCAACTCACCTTGCCGCAGGTTAAGTTTGATTATAACCAGTCTATCACCTTCGACTCAAATTCCTGGCCGATGATGACGTTCACCAAACAGGAGGACGATCCTGATGAAAAGGCCGAAGAGGTGCCCTTTGAGACGGCGGGCGACCTCTCTCTGTCGCTCAACGGCTCGTTGCAGGTAGGCACAGAATTCTCTGCCAACATAGCTACCAACGATTGGATTGAGGACATCTTCTCCTCAGGTATCGAAATGTCGGTGATGGTTGGTCCGAAGCTTGAAGGCCGTCTGAACCTCTCAGCGGCTGGATTGGCCGACGACGGTGCCTACGGACTGATGAAGAAGAGTTATATCAAGTTCCATAAGCTATCCGCAGACCTTGAAGCAAAGGCGCATCTTAAGTTCCTATGGAAAGACAAGGAAAACACCACCTTCCTCGAGACTTCCAAGCAGTGGGGAACGGTAGACTGGTATCTCTTCCCCGATTTCAATGACATCAAAGCGGAATACGACGACCAAAACAGACAGATAGAATTCTCCACAATGACCAAAAAGAAAACCTTCTTGCCGAACTTTGTTAATGTGGGACTCTACGATTATGACAATAACCCCATTGAAAAGTATCAGCATACAATCCCTGTATTCCTCGCTACGGATAGCATGGAGGTTAAAAAGAAGTTTGAAGCCAAGAAAGCAGGACAATATCGCATGAAATATGGTGTGTCAGTACTTGGATTCGACGTCAACGTCGGCGAGAAATGGGTAAAAGTGCCCGCGTTTGTGCGTCATGCAAACAAAGGTATTGACAGCATGGCCATAAGTGGAGAAGCGCAAAAAATACGGGAGTTGATTGAGACTAATGTGGCCAAGCTGGAGGATGTTTCGGCTTGGGGAGGAGGACGTAATGGGATTGGTGATAATTACTTTTTATACTTTGGCCATGACCATCTTGTAAACACCGTCACTATTAGTGACCTTGACACGAATGACGAGTCGGCCTGGCTCAATCTGGATATAATACCAAACAACACCTATCTGTCAAGAACTGAGAATTTCTTTCTTTCTACAAGAGATGGCGCAATAGTGGATAGAGATACGCTGAGAATAATGCAGCAGCCAATATACAATGATATATTGAAAGCAGGGATTACCTTCAATGGGGCAGCCTACACATACAAAGAGACACAGACGGACAAGAATGGAACGAAAACCTATGAATCATCGGTGCGTCTTAATCCTGAATACTCGGCCAGTATGCCCCTCTCATGCAGTAGAAATGGCGATGTTTTTACATTGTCAGGCAATAATATCGGGTGGAATGATCCTTATAAAGGAGAACAAGATGTATCAATGAACCTGACGGTTGATCTTACAAACCGCGTTCAACCTGTGATTGAGGGCTTTGTTGAAGTCAAAAGCAAGAGATATGGTACAACGATATCAACAGAAAGAATAGAAATAGAACATCGTTATAAAAAACCTAGCTCAGGTTCGGTACACTGGTCTGTCACTGAAGACACTAGTGCTGAAGACCATCATGGATATAGTTACTTTAGTTGTGATTCAAGTAATGGTTCTCTCAACACAAAGTCCTGTACGGTGGAACGATACGACTACACTGATTATAATAAAGTTGAGCATCACTTTGATGTTACCGAAGTCAAGAATCCAACAAGTGTTTCTATCAGATTGTATTATTAGCCACTCGGAAACGAGTGACCCAATAAAAAACTCTAACTCATTTTCCAAGCCGAAAGTTTTGTGCTTTCGGCTTTTTTGCGTATCATAGACTCAAAATGTTACATCCTAAACGATAAAAAACACTTAAAAGTTTGGAATATAGTACTATATTTAGTACCTTTGCCGCCATATACATAGTTATGGGAACAAAAGAAAAAATAGTTGAACGTTTTAAGAAGAAGCCCAAGGACTTTACATATGAAGAAACCATTGCACTTTTGGCGCACTTCGGATATGTGATTCATAATAAAGGGGCGACTTCTGGCTCTCGTGTTAGATTTAAGAATGAAACAACAGGTGTGTATATTGATATCCATCGCCCCCATCCAGGTAGCATCATGAAGGAATGGATGATTAAGGCGATTTATCAGCACGTAAAGGAACATGGTCACATTAAATAATTTGCGATATGGATTTTTTGGAGTATAAGGGCTATAAGGGTAGCGTTGAGTATAGCAAGGAAGACAACTGCCTGTTTGGAAAAGTTCAGGGAATGAACAAAGCTTTGATTCTCTATGAAGGCAACACACTCGATGAATTGCGCAGGGATTTTGAGGATGGAGTAGACAGTTATCTTGAAGCCTGCAAGGCTGATGGCATTGAGCCTGCAAAGCCATATAGCGGGAGACTGAATCTGCGAATGTCATCAGAGTTGCATTCACGTGTGGCTGCTTTCGTAGCAACGACGGGTACAACCATCAACGACTTTATCAACAAAGCCATCAAGAATGAACTGAAGCACGCGGCAATTCTATAATAACACAAAGAAGAACCGTCCCATTTGTGTAGTTTTGGCGAGTTTACAGAGTTGAGGTTATATTACTTCAAATGCAATTTCCAAGCCGAAAGTTTTGTGCTTTCGGCTTTTTTGCGTATCTTTGTGTCGTGAACCTAAATATTACAACGATATGAAGAGACAACTTTAACTGCATTACTACAGCATCTTGGTAAACGAATGACGTAGGCGTTGAAAAGAATTTTGGCCATTATTTTCAGAATAATGGCCAAAATTTTAAAAATAATGGCCAAAATTTATTTTCAAAAGTGCCGCGACGGACGGCAAGCCCCCTACGCTGACCGGACAAAACCTCTGCTTTCTTTGTGCCATCAAGAATGAACTGAAGCACGCGGCAAGTACGCGGCAATTCTATAAGTACTGAAAAATATCGGTGAAAAGTTTGGCTGTTAGGGAAAAAGTGTGTACCTTTGCAGCCCGTAACGTAAAGCTGTCGCTGAGCAAATGACTCTTTAGTGGCAGCCGGAAAATTTAATAATTATAAAATTAAAACATTAAAAGACAATGAGTCAGAAAATTCGTATCAAGCTGAAGAGCTACGACCACAAATTGGTTGACAAGTCAGCAGAGAAGATTGTGAAGGCCGTGAAGGCCACAGGTGCTATCATCAGCGGTCCTATCCCCCTTCCCACCCACAAGCGTATCTTCACCGTTAACCGTTCTACGTTCGTTAACAAGAAGAGCCGTGAGCAGTTCCAGTTGTCAGACTACAAGCGTCTGATTGACATCTACTCGTCGACTGCCAAGACTGTTGACGCGCTGATGAAGCTTGAACTCCCCAGCGGTGTTGAGGTGGAAATCAAGGTCTAGTACTTGTCTGCCTTACTCATAAAGCATGAATCCCGGAATCGCTCAGCGGTTCCGGGATTTATGATATAAGGGTAGGGGCCCTTACTTCACCATGACCTTCTTGCCATTGATGATGTAGAGACCTTTGCGCAGTGAGCCGTTCTGCAAATCCACTTTCTTTCCGTCGAGGGTGTATACCTTGACAGCTTTGCCATACTTGGCATAGATGGCTACGATGCCAGTCGTGGTATAGACATTCTCTGCCTGTATCAGGGCTCCGAGGGCCGCTTCAATCGATGCAGTAGTAGCCTGCGGATTGTTCAGTGCCTCTGTAGCTGCGTCGATGGCATCTTTCAGGATGTCGGCGGCAGCCTTCACCTGCGGGTTGTTCATGTCGGTAGCATCGTATGTGCTCTGAGCGTTGGCAATCTCGTCTTGCAGTTCCTTCTTGGCGGCAGCCAGTTCAGCGGCAGCCTTGGTGACGAGGCCTTCAAGAGCGTTGGCCAGAGCGGTCTTGGCATTGCCCATGGTAGTCGATGTGGCATCTTCGGCGTTCAGAGCGGTCTCAGCGGCGGTGATGGCATCGGTCAGAGCCGTCTGGCTGTCTTCCACATAGTCATCCTTGTTCAGGGCCTTAGCTTCAGCAATGGCACCGCTCAAGGCCGTCTTGGCCTCTGCAAAAGCCTCGTTGTCGCCCAAACGCACCAGACGGAA
>Ga0247611_10009003_pt1 | contig 12142 bp, 22 predicted proteins | sample 177DNAGHGhighgp2_FD_192422 | JGI IMG/M metagenome (GOLD analysis project Ga0247611, IMG submission 192422) | Sheep rumen microbial communities from Palmerston North, Manawatu-Wanganui, New Zealand - 1770 DNA GHGhigh gp2 | ecosystem: Host-associated > Mammals > Digestive system > Stomach > Rumen... | reverse complement strand
ATAAGCAACACAAAGGAGAGTATTATATTACTTGCTTTCGTCCAAACTTGGGTAACAATCATTTCTTCGAAAAGGTAAAAGGAAACATTTTTGAAGTGGATGATGGTAATACAACATGGCAGTTTGGTATTCATAAAGCAAAAGATGGTTATGTAATTACTGATATTGCTTCAGGAATAAGGGCTGGTGATTATTATAAATTAAAACGTGAAGCAATGACATTTTTCGAGGAGAATGAAAAGGCAATTCTTAATAAGGTTAACAAATATATGAATTCAGATAAGGCATATAGAAACTTTGTTATGGAATTAGAAAAAATTTATGAAAAGGAAAACGCTTATGACTAAAAACTTTTTAGATATCCTTGTATATGTTCCAGAGAGGGAAACGTTTATTGTGATGAGCGAGGGAACTGGTGATAATTTATTAAAAGAAGATTTTGAAGCAGGATTAGAAGATTATATTATTTACGATTATTTTACATTGTACGATGTATTGAACAGGGAAATTGATATGGTTGGCGGTATGGTTATGTACCCTTATCTTATTCAAGAGAAACACGATGATTTAGAAGATTATATTAAAGATATAATTATGGATATTTTTGATACAGATAAATTAAATTATCAAATTATAGGGAGAGGGTAATGGCAAGAAAGAAAATCGATAAACGCAATGTGCAGAATTGAAGTAACATTTAGAGATGGACACAAAGAATTATATCACTGGACAAAAACTTATGAGGAATGCAAAAGACTGGTAAGAACCTACAGGCTTCAGGATAAACATGGTTTAGTCGGTGATGTTAAGTGTAAATACAGAGTTGTGGAAGCGAGGTAAAAATATGGATACGAATTATGTGGTAGTGGTTCATCATACTTTTGATCCCGAAATAACAGTTTATGAATGTGGCAAAGAATATGATAAGGCAAAAGATTTTTTAAGAAAAATCTGGACAGAATACTATAATGAAGAACTTAGTAATCATTCAGAGTTAAATGAATATGAATGTTACTATGAGGAAGATTATGCTCGTATTGGATGGACAGATGGTGACACATATACAGATTTCGATTTAATAGCAACAATCAAAGGAGAATAATTATGGCAATCAGAAAAACAACCAAAAAGGCAACTGATACAAAATATACGGTTATTGAAGATTGTGGAAGAATTGATAACATCCGCTTAACTTATGGTAAATGGAATGACAATGATGAGAAATATGATTTAAGAACATGGTACAAAAACAAAGATACTGGAGAAGAAAAACCTGGCAAGGGAATTGGTCTTACTGGTGAGCAGTTAGAAGAGTTGTATAAAATCCTAAAAGAAATGGTTGAAGAATAAAATTAATTAAGTCCTTGAGTACCCAATATAATATTGGGTACTTTATGGAACTAATTAATCACAAAAGAAAGGAGTAGTTATGAAAGATATTCTTTTTGAGGAATTTATTAAAAAAGAATACTGGGAAGAAGCTTTAACAATAGCTTATTACAAAGGAATCCCAAGAAGAGTTATTCATTTTCTTTCAGAACCTGAGAACAGAATGAAATTGTTTGAGAAGATTTTGAGAGAAGAATATGAGATAGCTCCACCTAAAACACAGAAAATTCCAAAAGATAAGCCAAACGAATTTAGAACGGTTTATATCAATGAAGGAATTGATAGAATAATCTTAAGTGTTATCAATATTGTTTTAAATGTTTTGACTCGTCATTGGACAAGTCAATATTGCACATCTTATCAAAGAGGAATTGGCAATGGAAAAGTTGTCCTACATGTATCCAAATGGATTTGCGAAGGAGATAAAAATGAAGTCGGAAGAAAAGGAGATTTAACTAAATACTTTGATTCTGTGCCAATTACAGAGATTGATAAAATCTTCAATCGATTTGAAAAAGAATTTGGTAAATCGGTAATCATTACTTTGCTTCGAAAATATTATCATCAAAATACTTGTTGGGTAGAAGGCAAATTAATTGAGCATTACCAATCTTTAAAACAAGGTTGTGCAGTAGCCTCATGGTTAGCAAATGTATTATTATATGACCTTGATGAAGAGATGGCAAAGATTTGTAAAGGGCAGTATGTCAGATATTCAGACGATGTATTGTTTATTTGTGATAACTATGAATTTGCACAAGGCTATTTAACTGCTAAATTAAACTCTTATGGGTTAACTCTTAATCCGAAGAAAGTAGAAAAAGTTTACAAAGATAAATGGGTAAAATTCCTTGGTTTTAGTATTAAGGGAACACAAATTTCAATGTCGAAAAATAGACTTGAATCTTTCAAGAAAGAGATTAAGAAAAGAACTTTGAAAAAGAAAATCTCTTATAAGGGAGCAGTTAATTCTGTTATCAGATATTTATATATTGGTAATGGAGAATATTCATGGGCAACAACAGTGTTACCGATTATAAATTGTGAAAGAGATTTGAGAATCATGGACGAATATGTTCTTGATTGTTTAAAGAGTTGTTATACCAACAGAAAATATATTGCTGGTATTGGTTATGAACAAAATAAGGAAGGAGTGGTTAAGCGACCTTTGTACGGAGACACGAAACATAATAGAAAGGTGGTTAAAAATGTAGAAAATTATTATTCACTCTTAGAAATGCAAAAAGCTTTAAGGTATAGTAAAGAAGTTTATATGACACTGGTAAGGGAAATGATGATGTATATGTAAGAAAAAAAAGCGATATGAGAAAGTTAAGGAATTTAATTAATCCAGCCGCCCATGCTGTAATTTACGGCGAATGTCCGCCATATTACAGCATACACCGCTGGAATAACATCAAGCGAATAAAGCAAACAACAAAACTTTTAGTATCGTAGAAAATGATATGAGAAAATCAGAAATTCAATATACCCGCAACTGCCAGGAACTCAGTCATCGGGTGATGTCAATATCCCGATGACTGGGTTCCTGGCAGTTGCGGGTAGATATCAAACGAATATAGAAAATTACAAGATTTTTAGTATCATTTAAAAAAATATGAGAAGGCAAAGAAATTCAGCGTATTAATTTAATTCTTCACTTCGCATCAAACTAATAAAGTAAATAACAATGCCTTTAGTATTAAAAACATATGAGAAGATAAAAATATTTAAGTTAGCCTCCCTGGATCTGGTTCAGGGAGACGTTGACACTTCCCTGAACCAGATCCAGGGAGGCTTCTATCAGACAAATAAAGCAAATCACAATATCTTTAGTATGTTAAAAAAAAGAAAGAAATAATTTATGAGGAAATTGATTGTTCAACACTACGAGCTGTCAGGCACTGCCTCCAGCCCGTAGCTGACGCATCTACGGGCTGGAGGCAGTGCCTGACAGCTCGTAGTGTATCAAGCAAATAAAGCAAATAACAAAATTTCTAGTAAATTATTGAAAGGAGATTACTTATGAAAGATATGATGGAAACATTGTATTATGGAACTTATTTAGAAGGGAAACCTTTTAAAGCAGATTTTAAAAAGAAGTCAATTAAATTAGGTAAACAATATTTGATTAAAGAGGGAGTGATACAAGATGGATATTGCATAAATCTAACAGAGACAGACCCTTATGAGATTATTGAAGAAAATTATAAACTGTTTAAAAACTCTCGTCCTGATGGTAATTTTAAGAAAAGTTATTTCAAAGCAAAGAAAGATGAGGAATTAACAGATGTTGAATTTATTACTGGAAATAATCGTTCAGTGGCACAAGCGATGTTAGAAGGATACATTGTTTGTGCCGTAGTCGCAAATCGAATGTATTGGAAAAACTCAAATCATTGGTATTGGGTAAGCGAAAAAGATGATGATTTAATTATATTGAAAGGATGGGTAACATATGAATAATTTCAAGAATGTACAGGTAAAGGTAGAAGTTAACACAAATACAGAAAAGGAGAACACTATGAACAAAAACGATGTATTAAGATTATTAGCAGAGAATGGAAGCAAGGTTGAGATTAAGGATTCCGTGGTATTTATCAATGGAATTAATCTTGATGAATTAAAAAAAGAGATACTCGCTCAGGGAACTGTAAATTATCCTGCTCGTTACAGAAGATGGGTTATGGCTCAGATGTTTAGGGCGTTGAACCACAGAAATGGATATCAGGGATATCTTGATTCGCATAATTACGATTATGTATTAAAGACCACGGAAGATGAATTAAAAACTCTTGCCAAGATGCAGAAAAAGAATCCTGAAGAGTTTGAGATTCGTAAAACATTCTTTACCCCTGAAGTGGTTTATAGGATTGCACATTATACAAGGAAGCAGATTTTTGAGTATGGTCAGAAGTTATATGGTTATGATTATTTTTACAGAGCAGTAAGAAAAGGTAACAATGTAACGTATTCTGATTGGCATAGATTTACCGTATATGATTTCAATATGATGCTTGTATTACTTGATAGTCTTGTAGAAGCGTTAGTTAAATACACAGAATGTGAGCATCCTGATTATGAGCGTATATATTCTCTCTTTAAAGAATTCCATAATAATACTATTAAACTCCCTGAACGTACAAAGAAACCTGTGGCTTGGGTAGAAGCATTCAAAGCAAGTGGAGCATACTATACGCTTGAGAACATGATTTATAACCATGGTTGTGTACTTGAGTTAGATGGTAATTTCGATTCCAAAAAGAATTTAGAGATTTTTAGAAATCGTTATTGCGGAATTCCCACTTATTATACAGACACTGCTCATGAGATGGGGTTTGGTGGATACAGATTCTTAGGTTTATTAAAGGAAACCATTAAGAAAAACAATTTTGACTTCTATAGAAAAATGGATAAAAAATATAATGGTTATAGATGGTAATCATTATAAGCAACTAAATTAATTGATAGGCTCGAATGCAAATGCTGTTCGAGCCTATTTTAAAGAAAGGAGATTATTATGGTAGGTATTTATGATTATGTTGCAGATGAGGTTACTCAAGATAGTAAAATTTCTGCTTCACTTAGAAATAGCAAGGTAGGTAATATTTTAGGATTTAATACATTATCTGGAAATTCTCCATATATTAAGAAAGATGGAACGGTTTTAACCACATATAAAGGAACTTGTGGCGGATGTTGTGAATTATGCGAAAATGATTGCTATGCAAGAAATTATACTATAAGAAAACATAACACCTGTATTCCAAGCTATATTAAAAATACGGAAATCATGAGAAGAGATTTACAGAATTATGTTGACCAGATTGTAGAACGATGTAAAAAAGAAATAGGAAAATATAAATATTGTCGCTATCATGAATCAGGGGAATTTGAGTCATTTGAACAGATGGTTGGCACTGTAGATGCTGGAATCAGAGTTCCTGATATGAGATTCTATTTCTATTCCAAAAGATTTGCAGACATGGAAAAAATCGAAGAATCTGGTGGATTTCCAGACAACGTATCCGCTTTAGTTTCTATTTGGTATGATGAAAATGGAAACAAAAATTATGATAATCCGTATAGATTTGCAGAATTTATTTATGATAACGGTTCTAACCCAGAATTAGATAAATTGTTCCATTGTCCAGCGGTATTTATTGATGGAACATCTAATAAGAAAATCACTTGTGAGAAATGTGGAAGATGTCCTAATGCAAAGAAGGGAATGAAGACTGCGGTATATGCTCACGGAAAAACGAAGTGGCACAGACAAGGAGTTGATGTAAAAGACATCGCCAAAAAACAGAAAGAAAAATGGAATAAGGTTAATTAAATTAAACTATTGACATACAATAGAAAGGAGATTATAATGAGAGCATACAAATTAGTAAGGGTTTTAAAGGACGGAAACTATTATTCTTTGTTCATCAATAAGAAAGTTCCGTTCGTATTTAATGAATGGAAAGAAGCGGAATATCATCCGACCAAAGGATTTGCTCCAAGATACGGATGGCATTGTTGTTTTATTCCTTATGCTCCGCATTTGGCAATGGAATTATCTAATGGAGAGAAACGAGTTTGGATGGAAGTTGAGGTAAAAGATTATGAAACTTATGACAGACCTGAATCTCAAGGAGGTGCGTGGGTATTGGCTAAGTGGATGAAACCTGTAAGGGTTTTAGACAATGAAGAAGTTACAGAAATACTTAATAACAAAGTTGCGTAAAGGAGATGATTAGATGAGGATAATTCAATTTGTTACTGAGCCTATGGGTATAGAAGACGGTTTTATAGGTTTGTATTCAATGTGGGTGGATTCAAGATTCTGGAATAGTGGCGAGGCAATGGAAATTAATAAAGAAGAAATGAAAATGTTGGCATATGGATTTGATTTCGCTATTTGGCTAGAAGAAACGAATGAAGTTATTGAAGATAATAATTATTTCTGCAACGTATATATTAATAATGAATGTAAACTTGTAGGAGTGAGTAGAAAAGAAGCATCCGAATATATAAAAGATTTTAAAAACCAGTTGTATCGTTACAACGAAACCTTTGAACGGAGAAATATTTTATAGAAAGGAGATTGAACATGGTATACCTTACAGTATATGAAGAATATCCGATTTATGAGCCAGCTGAAGGTGGTTATTACTATTCTGGAAATCAAGTTGTTGCATATCAGAAATTAAGTAAAAGGCAAGCAAGAAAAAAGATGGATGAAATTTGGCAAGAAATTGTCGAGAAATATAGAGGTTGGGCTGACGAACTTGCAAGATGGACATATTCAAAAAGTTCTTATGGAGTTAAAATTTATTATCGCTCTAAGTATATTGGAGACGGAAAGTCTTATGTAATTGAAAGAAAATTAGGAAGCGAAGAAAGAGGCTGGGAGCCGTATTGTTAATTGAAAGGAGATAAAAATGAATATATATTCAGAAGACGTTATGGAAAATGTTAGAAGGGCTTTAGGATTAGAAAAAGATGATGAGTCTATGGATAACGAAATTATGGAAATGGATAAGGTAACAGTATTGGGTCTCTACTTCCAGTGGGAAGGTATTATTGGTTATGAAGATGAAATAGTTGGCGTGGTTAGTGATATCTGGGATGTGTATTTAGACTAATAGGGGGTGATTAAATGAACAAACGAAAACCTAGAGCTTACTTGACAAAGAAAAGAATTGGACATTTTATGTACAAACCTGTAATCAGATGGTTTGCATATGATGAATGGAGTCGATTTATAACTACAGGAAAAACAAAAAAGGAATGTGAAGCCGAGTGCAGACGATGTGGGTATGTTCCTGAACGAGCATGGGGAATGATTAAATGAGACACAATAAAAGAAAAGAAGAAGAGTTAGATATGAGATATGTTTATGAAGGTGCTTGTGAAGCTTTGAAATATCAGTACGCAAAAAAATTATGGGACAGAGGAAATGTAGGTAATAAGAAAGCAAAGAAAATTTGGAAGTATGCTTTAAAAGATGTTAAATTAAATTAAAAGGAGAAGAATTATGATGAATTTTTTAACAAAAAATGACCTTGAGAGATTAGCGGTAAAAGTTGAAAAATGGGCAAATAAACATGGAAAAGATTGGGTACTTTTTTACAATGGAAAGAAAGTGGGTTATAAATTTGATTTAGAAAATGGATATAAAAAAATTATCGAAGAAGATGTAAACCCTTTTGATTATTGTCAGTATTATCCCGAACATTTTATTATGGGGATGGCTTATGACGGAGCAGTTTATGATGCAATTAATTACTATGAATACGATGATTTAGAAAAAATATTAAACGAATATGATTTATACCTTGAGCATCTAGATAACTGTCATTGCCATTTTTATGAAGCGAAAGATGGTATGGTAGTACAATATACTATGATAAACAAGCCAAAGGAATATGATTTAATTCGTCCTAATTATTGTAGAGAGAGATGGACAGATGAGCCGTTTGATTATCCTAAAGAGTTAGATGATATTATGAATGCATGGAGAGATTACTCCGCTAAATTAAATCATGCTGGACTTTGTATCATTGGAGAATGCATTGAGTTTGATTATAAAGGAAATAAATATAGAATGCATTCTCAATGCGTTTATCAGGGAGAAGAACATTATCATCAATGTGCGGAATATGTAAGACCTTTATTAGAAGAAATTGGTGCAACTAAAATATATATCAACTATGGAAGATTAGATTAAAATGAGGTGATTGTATGAAGAAATACGAAGGTGAAAAGTGGAAAGTAAAGAGCTTAAAAAATACTTATGAACTTGATGTTTATCCATATCAGGAAAACTTAGAAGGATGCAGACAGCTTATTGATGGTAGTAATAGAAGAGTAATGCAAAAAGGATATAATCCAGAACAGTATCTTATTTGTTGCTGCAAATGGTATTCATGTTATGATGACGAAGGTTGTTTTATTGAATCTGGAGAAAGTATAAAAGTAGTTGAAAAATACCCAAAAGAATTATAAAAAAATAAAAATATCATATTATAGAAGGGAGATAATAATATGAGAGCATATATCAGTGGAAAAATTTCAAAAGATAATAGTTTGGTAGACTTTGTTTTAGGTGATTTCTGGTTTGCGTCTCCAGATTATGATGGAGATTTAGAAGAAAATGAAGAGTGTGTTCTAATTACTGGCTCTTGGTTTGATTCTGTTTGCGAAGGTAATGATTACTATAGTAAATGGAGGGAAGTAGATGTTGGTGGAACAGAAATTAATAGCATCAAAGAATTAAAAGAATTCCTTGAAGGAAAACATCTGATTAATGGTATGGCGATGTTCAATGAAGATGTTGATTTTAAAGACATTGAAGTAAAGTTCGTAGCTTTGGATGGTGAATGGGATTTTCCTAAAGACAGGATTTGCGAAGAAATTGAGTTTATTGTTTAAATAAGAAAGGAAGTGTTGTTATGGGACAGTTTTCGTGGTTGGATTGTTTAACAGGAGAGCAGATTATTGACGACAAGGAAAGAGATGTATATGTACTAGTGCCAAAGGAATTTGGCGGTGGACATATTAAAGAAACTTGCTATGACGGATATGGCAATTTTGGTGGTCATGATATCTATGATTTAATCGTTGATTGGAACAAAAATTATCTTAAACATATTGTAAAAGAAATTAATACATGGAAATGCGATTGGGATGAACGGTCTATAGAAGTATTGAATGATTTTCTTCATGAAAGAGAACCTATTTTTAATAATGAAAACTGGACCATGGAAAAGCGTCATTTTGGTATAACATTAGCTTGCTATAATGAAGATAACGCGAGGCTCCGTTATCCTATTAAAATTACTCATGATAAAGATGCTGTATATGAATGGTGTCCACCATCTAAGGTTGACCCGAATCAAGGATGGGAATGTACTGATTGGGAATAATAAGAAAGGAAGTGTTAATATGACAGGAAGAGAATTATACGAGTATTTTGGAAGAGAAGTTACTAGAGAAGATTATCTTGAGTATTATGCTAGAACAGAATATGGTTTTTATAATACGTTAAATGATGATTTGTTAAATGCTTATGAAGAATATTTTGTTTATAGATGTGGTGGTAATCCATTGTATACAGATTTTAATAAATTATTGGAAGGGTATCTTCCAGAGGAAGTGGTCAATGTAATTGATTTTGAAAATTTTGATATTAACTCTGAATTCTTTAGAATGGATCCTCCTTATAATGTAGTAGAATGTCTTAACGAAGATGATTTAATTGATGAAATGTGGGATGATACGGATTTCTTAATTTGGTTTCTTGATACATATGAAGATTATGATGAAGAGGAGATGTGGGAAATTGTTGAAGAAGCAAATCAAATTGCTGAAGAGGAGGAAAATGAATGAACTTCTTAAAGAAAATGATGTATGAAGCCTTATTAAACGATATGGAAGTAGCACTATTTAATTCGTCTAGCGAAATTAAAAGAGAAGTGAATAATACAGATATTGATACAGTAAGGGCGTTTTTTGAAGATTATACTACGGATGAAATTTTAGATATCATTGAACAGACTATTGAGAATGAAGAATAACGTGAAGGGAGATGGTTATATGGCAATAAATAAAACCTTAAAAATATTTGATGAGACGCTTAATAGATTGAAAGAATGTTAGGATGAAATGAGAAAAGCAACATTAAAAGAATCAGATAAGGCATATGATTTACTATGTGCTTTAAAAGATATTAAATTTGTTCTTGGTTTTAATCCTAAACATTTTTCAAAAAAAGATAAATTAAAAGAAATTGAAGAAATTGTTGATTCCGCATTAAAAGAAGGAGAAAAAATATGTTAGTTAAAGAATCCAACAAAAATAAAATTGAAAAGATGATCGCAGAAGCGGAAGGTAGAGCAACTGCAAGAACTCTTATTTTTGATGATATTATATTTGATATTAAAGAGATTGAAAAGAAGCTTGGAATTAAAAAGAAAGATATGATTGGAATTAAAGCATGTGTTGATACTAATGCACAGGACTTTCCGAAAGCATATAAATATAGACCCGAATCTACACATTATACAATGATAAGGAAAGCAAATGGCTGGGATTTAAAAACGGTTGAAAGAAATACCACTCGAAGAGAGGGTCATGCATATGAGCTTGAACTTCCAAAACATACCAAATTAGCAATTATTAAAAGTATGAGTAATTTTTAAAAGGGAGGTGGTAAAATGTTAAATCGAGATTTTGTAAAATTTATTTTTTGGATGACTGATATGGGCTATTTAGGTGATGAATACAGGTTTATGTAAAGGGAAGAAATCGTAAATGAAAGAAGACAAATTCGTGAAGATATGGAAAAGGTAAAAGAAGTAACCCCGAAATTTTATAACTTAATTATGAATGTAGTTGATAGATAATTATAATTAAAAAAGAAGTACTATTTATTATTAATTAAATTAAAAAAGAAAAGGAGAATGAATTATGAGTTTAAACAAAGCAAACATCGTATGGACAGGAAGACAGATTGGAAGTATGTATAATAACGGAAGTATTGCTACAGAAAATATTATTCAGAGAGCTAAAGTTTGGAGTAAGGAAAAGAAAACATATTTTATTGATTCTCTTTTAAGAGGATATCCTGTACCACAGATTTTTACGAGAAGGTTCGAAAATGGAGTAAATGCAAAGGGAAAACCGAAAAAGGTTTATGATTTACTTGATGGAAAACAGAGAGTAACTACGTTTGCTTCCTTTTTAAATGATGAATGGGCATTAGGTACTATGGAGCCTATTGTCTATGAAGATGGGGAAGATGAGTTTGAGATTGATTTAAGTGGAATGAAGTTTTCCGAGCTTCCTGAAGAGGTAAAATATACTTTAGAGACTGCTAGTTTAAGTATTGTGTATTTTGATGATTTAGAAAAAGAAGAAGAAGTAGAAATGTTTAAACGACTTAATTCTGGTCAGCCGTTATCTGCTAAATCTAGAACGCTTGCAAGTTGTAAGAATATTGAAGACCTTCTCAGAATTGGAAGCCATGATTTGTTCGAAGAAATGTTATCTGCTAAAGCAAAAGAAAATAAGAATCAGGTTATTCTTGTCATGAAGGCATACACTATGTTAAATACCCCAATTGAAGATATCTCTTTCACAAGCAAAACTTTTAATCCTATGGTTGAACAGGCTTGTATCTCTGATGGGGAAGAGATGGAATTAAAAGATGTCTTTGATTTCGCACAGGAAACTCATGCAATGTTAATTGCCCGTAAAGAGAGAAAAACCGCAAAGAAAATGTATACAGAAACTCACTTAATTTCTCTCATGCCTTATTTTAGAGAAGCAAAAGCAAAAGGATGGACAACAAATAATATGGCAGATTTTATCCTTAAGTTCTACAAGAGTGATAATACATCCAACCATGAAGAATATAATGTAGCTTCTTCTAATGCTGCTGCATCTAACGGAAGCATTGTAGCAAGAGATAAAGAATTAAGAAAGGCTTTTAATGCAATGGAATTTAAAGAGCTAGAAGTTAAAGAAACAAATGAAAAGGAGGTCATTGAAATTAATAAGCCTATTAAAATGCCTGTGACAGAAACTCATGATGAAATTTTAATTGACGCATTAAATCATGGGACAGGATATGTCAATGGAAAAGAAAGAATCGTTCAGATTTTTGACGAAACAGGGTGGAATAGTGATAAGCCAATATCCAAAGAGATGTTAGATGAAAGAGTTGAAAAACTTAAGAAAGCGTGGGGTATTGGTGGATGGA
>Ga0247611_10009002_pt1 | contig 12142 bp, 14 predicted proteins | sample 177DNAGHGhighgp2_FD_192422 | JGI IMG/M metagenome (GOLD analysis project Ga0247611, IMG submission 192422) | Sheep rumen microbial communities from Palmerston North, Manawatu-Wanganui, New Zealand - 1770 DNA GHGhigh gp2 | ecosystem: Host-associated > Mammals > Digestive system > Stomach > Rumen... | reverse complement strand
ACAAAAATAAAATAAGTCATCACAAAAAATTAGCGACCCAATATGGACCGCTAAACTCTTTAAACATAATAGGATTCTCTCGCTGTAGCAATGAAAAATGAAACCATTGCCGTAGTACTTCCTGCAAATACTCCCCATAACACTTCATTTGTTTGAGCACAAAGAAGCGTTGAAAGAAACATTGCAGATGAGAACATAGCAGAGAAACCAAAGACTTGAAAATGCTGTTGTATTTGATTTTTTTTCTTAGCTTTTTTAGTTTTGTTTGGAGGTTTACACCATTCTCGCGTATAAACGCGATGAAAAATGAGAAGAATAATAGCAATTATGCTAGGAACCATCATGTAATAATACCTTCCAGGAACACTTACATAATCATAAACTAAACAGTTTGCTACACTACAGCAAACTATTCCTAACCAGATAAAAAATATAACCATAACTTTTTTTAGATTTTGTTTGTATATTACATATGATATATTTTTCTATTTAAATGTCAATATTTATAAAAAATTAGCGACCCAATACGGACCGCTAAATTCTTTAAACATAAGATCTCTCTTTCAGAGTAGCAACTGTAAACGCCAATAACATTGTTGAGCTTCCTATAAAGAATCCCCATGAAACCTCTCCTGTATGTACAGCAAACAGTGAAGAAGCTGTCACAACAAATAAGATTACAGCAAAGCTACTAAATACTGATGGATGATATTCATCTCCTTCAATACTCGCACCATACCAATGCCGTGTATAAACACGATGAATAATGAGTAGAATTACAGCAATGATGCTGGGAATCACCATGTAATAATAACTCTGAGGAGCCTCTACATAATCATAAATAAGACCATTTGCCATACCACAGCAAATTAATCCGAGCCAGAGTAAAACTATAACCATAATATTTGACTTTTTGTTAATATACTATATATAATTAAATATCAATTTTTGTCAAGATAATATAATTAAGACAACTAATTAAAAATTTTACATTCATATAACACTGCGATAAATTAAAAGGGCGAATATTATCCGCCCTCATTACCAGTCTCAATCAAAGATACAACAGCCTGTACCTTACCATCCACGGTGTCGATATCCATATCGTTTAACGTGAAGGTCGGGTTAGCTTCTAATATTACAGTGATACCATACGTGATATCTTTTCTGGTTTTAGCCTCTAAATATACCATACCACGTCCGAATATCTCGTAACTGATTCCTTTAACAATCGCGCATTCTTTCAAAGCTCTTGTTTCTTTAAGTTCTGTCATAATTTAACCTTTCTTTTAATTTAACATTTTTATTTAGTTCGTATAATATAACTATTATATTTATAATGTCAATATATTTTTAGCGAATAAAATCCGTTATTGCTTTTAATCAGAAAATAAATATACTGCTGTTTGTAAATTTTTACTTTCAAAAAAAGTAAAATGAAAATCTGACTTATATGAGCTACAAATGTATGAAAATCCACTCTATTCAATAGATTGATTGGTCAATTCCGTGCAATTGTTACAGATATTCCATGAACTACAACTGACATCATTCAACATAAAGTACAAACTGATTCTACCACATTCACATTCTTTGATTCTCCTTGATTATTAGATTTTACAGAAGAACTAGAATATATTGAACAAATAATAAAAGAATCAGATCTTCTACTTTTTTTAATAGATGACAGTGTATGAATTACTGCAAAAGAACATCATATTCTAGAATTAATCAGAAAAGAGAAAAAACAAGACTCAACAATCCTAATAATAAATAAGCTAGATATAAAGCGAAAAGAATCTGAAACAGAAATGGCTATATCCGATTACTACAGATTATGATTATCTAGCGTGATTTGAATTTCAGCAAAACATGAAATGAAACTAAAATGAAATAGAATCTAAAATTAATTCTTTCTATAATAAACGAAAAAAAACTCATAAGGATGAAGAAGAAACTGCAGAGCCATTCAGAATTTGATTAGCAATTTTATGAAAGCCTAATGCATGAAAATCAACTCTATTAAACACCTTAGTATGAAAACCTTTAGCAAAGGTAGCCGATGTAGCATGAACAACTAGAGATTATGTTGCATGAAATTTTTCTTGGAAAGGTAGAGACTATGTTGCTTACGATACAGCATGAATAAAAAAACGCTGAAAAATACATTGAATCGAAAAAATAGCTTATGATAAAACAAAAGCTATGCTAGAATTTGTTCGCCCTGTTGTAATATTTATGGTAGACTGTACACAATGAATCACACACCGTGATATGACATTACTTCAGGAAGTACACCAACTTGCACTACCTATGATTTTCGTATTAAATAAAGTAGATCAAGTTAATCCAAAAGCTATAGATACTATGATAAAAAATACTCAAACATATCTAGATTTTGCAAAATACCTACCAATCGTTCCAATGATTGCCACAAAATGACAATGAATTGATGATGTAATGAAATTTGTATCTATCCTACAAAAAGAGAATACAAAAAGAATCTCCACTAGAGACCTAAATGAAGCATTACAACACGAGATGATTCAACGTCCTCCACGTTTTCCAAAGAATAAAATCTGTAAAATATTATACGCTACACAAATTGCAGTAGATGCTCCTACTTTCATCATTTTCGTAAATCACAAAGCTCGTGCTAATTTTGCGTTCAAAAAACGAATAGAAAATAGTATTAGAAAGAATTTCTGATTTGTTGGAGTACCTATCGTTATTAAATATCGTAATCGTGGAGAAAGCGGTAAAGAACGTGATATTTTTGTAAAATATAATGAAGAAGACGTCACAAATGCATGATTAGAAGCTATTCAACCAGATGATAATTTTGAAGAAGAAATTCCAGAAAAAAAATCCAGAAAATTAGAAAAATCTGAAAGAAATCCTTATACTAATAAATGAATTCGTAAACGAGAAAAACATGTAAGTAAATATGACGAAGTTAAAAAGACAAAAAAGAATCAAAGATTTCCAACTGATGATGAGACATACAACAAAAACAATAAAAAATCTAATAATAATACTACAAAAAAATCATCAACACATGAAGCTAAGAAAATCAAAAAGAAAAATCAATATTCTAATGTAAAAACTGCAAATCAATGAAAATTAAATGCAATGTTTGCTGAAGCCTATTGAGATAAAAAGCAAAAAAACTCAAAAAGAAAAAGATAATACTAGTTTGATAAAATCTTTTTACTATTAAATGTAAAAATGAAAATATCTACTATTTGAGCATGAAATCGATGATTAGCACTCAGTGACGTACTAGCCTTTAATGGTAATAATGTTTTGGTTTATGCCAGAGATTCAAATAACGCTGATGAGATTAATCAATATCACACATCAAGAAAATATCTTTGAGACAAAACCATTGATAAAAAGATACATGCAAGTAATAGCCTGGAAGAAGTTCTAGATTTTTCCAATTACTTAATTATAGCAGTTCCCAGTAAATCCATAATCTCCGTATTAAAAGAAATTAAAGAAACAAAACCATCAGATAATTATTTCTTCATTAATGCCACTAAAGGATTTGCCGATAAAAAAACAATACAACAAACAATAAACGAATACTTTCCTATCCATAGATGATTAGCTTCTGTTCTATGACCATGATTTTCAAAGGAAGTAATTGATAAAAATATAAGTTGTCTTTGTTCTGTATCTAATAACGAAGAACAAGCATTATTCGTACAAGCACTCTTTTCTAATAATTATTTCAGACTATATACCCAAAATGATGTTATATGAGCTGAAGTTTATTCTTCATTAAAAAATGCTGTAGCAATAGCAAGTTGAATAATCTCATGATTATGATATGGAATCAATACAAAATCTAGCTTAATCACCCAATGAATAAGAGAAATGGCTATTATATGAAGAATTCAATGAGCAAAAGAATGAACATCTTTTTGATTAAGTGGACTTTGAGATCTAATTTTAACATGTTCATCCGATGAATCTAGAAATTTTGAAGCATGATATAAAATCTGAAAAGACAACTGAGCTGAGAATTTTCTAAAAAATAACAGAAAAACTGTGGAATGACTTTCTGTAATCTCAGTAGTTGAAGATATTATTGAGAAAAATAATTTAGACCTTCCAATCTTTCATTCACTTTACGAAGTTATCTATAAAAAAGCTAAACCTACCGATATGCTCAAAAAAATTATGCTTCGTAATTTAACGGATGAAGCATCATTATATCAACAGATAAAAGATATAAATTAAAAAAATCTCTCCTAATAGGAGAGATTTTACGTTTAAATAAATTATTACTTCAATTTTTTATGTAACTTAGAAATCAATCCGTAAGAAATTGCCATTAATAGACTTACGATAACCAAGAATTCTATAACAAATAAAACAACAATGATTCACCATTTTGCAAATAAATGTGCTGTAAGTGTGTAAGAGAATAATTGTGACATATAGTAATCAAATACTCCCATTGAAACTAGAGTAAGTAATAATGAAAGCAAGAATCCTCCTATAATTGAGTAAAGAATCAAAGTCAAGAATGGCATAATAATCTGTGATTTAGTTGCTCAGAGTAATTTCTTAACTTGGATATCTGGCCAAAATCTAGTAAAGATTGAGCGCAACGAGAATATTGAGAATGATAATACTGCTGCTGCCAAAATGATAACCAATGATATAGACAGAATCTGAACAAAATTTGAGAGTTTGATTACATTTCTAATTCTATTTTCCTGACTTTCCAGGTTATCTAATTGTTCTACATCCTGAATATTTATAATAATATCTCTATTTTCTAGCATCACTTCCTTTAAAGTTTCGTATTTAGAAATATCTGGAAGTGTCACATAAAGTGTAGCTGGTAATGGATTAGTCATTCAGAATTTCTCTAAGCTTCAACTAAGTTCTGGTAATCTTTTCATCATGAAATCCATTGCATCTTCCTTAGTTAGAAAATTCACTTTCAAACCTTCTTTTTCCAATCTATCTTTTAACTGGATAACTTGTTTATAAAGTCTAGTTTCTTCTTCCACGTTATCATTTAAGTAGAAATACATTCCAAGTTTATCACTCAATGATTCATTCAATGTATTCCCATACATAGATACTCAGATTAGAATATTTAGTAGAAACAAAAGGAAACCAGATAAAACGCTAATCCAAATCATTTGTCCTCTATAACAACGAAAGATTGATTTTACATCATCGATAAATGGTTTAGATGGTTTTTCTCTATTTTTAGAAATAAGTGATTTAATGCTAGGCATTTTCACTTTTGGTAGTTTAACCTTTGGTAATTTAACTTTTGGAAGGTTTAATTTTTTCATTTTTTATTGACACTATAAAGATAAAATTTTATTTTAAACGATTAAATAACTTATTTCTCTAAATGAAAGTGTTTCTTTCATCACAAGTATTTCTCGAATAATGCAATTTTTTTATCATACCATTCAATTGGCTTATCTACAATTTTTAGTCCTGCATGATTCTCATGATAGAATGAAATCATTTCTTCAGATTCTTCATAATCTTCATCTAGGATTGATAGCTGAATGATATTGTAAATAATTTCTGCATCTAATGAATCTTGTTTGAATGCCTTTCTCAGAAAATCTCTTCCTTTTTCGCGATTTCCGTATCGATACTCACTCAATCCATAACAACGGATTATCTCATGATTCTCTCAATTAGTGAGTTGCATCGCTTTTTTTAGGTAAGAACGAGCTTCTTTTCGATTATTTTTTTCCATCTCAAGTAATCATTTTACATATAATCAGAGTGGATCATCTTTCTTGGTTGAATTCAAGAAAGTTACTGCTTTATCTGCTCATTCCATATTTCATTGACGATACTGAATATCAGCAATCATCAGTAATGCTTGCTCATTTTTTGGGTCTCTCGTAAGGATTCTATTCACCATTTCAATTGCCTCATCATACTTTCACTCTTCTGTCAGTTTAGCTATCTCATCCAAGACCTCTTCGGGTATGTATTTATCCATATCAAAAGCATTCAAATAAAAATATTGTACATGTAATTATATCCAACAACACTAAAAAAAGCAAAAAATCTGACCGTTTTACCACCATTTTGGCTTTACTTTTTTATAGAAAATTATACAGCATTTTTTATTTTGAAATAACTTGTAATTTTATTCTATATTTTTATTCTTTAGTCAGAATTTATTTCTATTTTGAGAATGAATTTAGAAAAGCTTTTCTGAAGTAAAACCAAGGTAGATATACTCAAATACTTAGTTTTCCGTAGACAATGAGTTTCTATGAGAGCATTGGAAAGTGAAATCTGATGGACTTTCCCTGCTATCAAAAAACAGGTAGATTCATTGGAAGAATCATGAGTATTAGATATTCAAAAAGATAATTCAGGTTTTTCTATTTCTATAAAAAAAGAATATTTCGACTTATTCAAACAAGTATTCTTTACAGCTCTCAAATCCAATCTAACTAGCCTATTTGATACATACTCAGTAATGATAAACAAGTATTTCTTATGAAAGATTTTCTGAGTACCGATAGATATGGATATCATAATAATTTATCAACATATGGAGAAACCTCAAATAGATGAATTAAAAAACTGAATCTCAGAATTGTTCAGAGAATTTTTTATTGAAAATGCTTCAATAGTATTTATGTCTGCAGAAGAACGAGAAAAGAGATATAGACTCGCAGATAAATTTGTTCTACAAGTTATTAGATATTTTCCTGATACTAAATAGGTTGCATAGTTATAATAAATCGATATAATTCAACTCATACGCGAAAGATAAATCATTTATTTTCTACACATTACATGGGACAGAAAAAAAAGATTCTTATCACATGAGGACTAGGATATATTGGTTCTCATACAGCCACAGTTTTTATCGAAAATTGATATGACGTTATCATTGTAGATAACCTATCAAATTCTCATGAATCTGCTTTGGAATGAATCAAGGCTATCACATGAAAAACTCCTAAATTCTACGAATTAGACCTTAGGAATTATTCAGATTTGGATGCTGTGTTTGAGAAACATGCAAGCGATATCGCTTTAGTTATTCATTTTGCAGCTAAAAAAGCTGTTTGAGAAAGTTGTCAGGATCCTTTCTTATATTATGACCATAATATCTTGGGAACAATAAACTTACTCAAAGTAATGAATAAACATCATATAAATCAGATTATCTTCTCTAGTAGTGCCACAGTATATGATGCAGAGAATTTACTCCCACCATTTAGTGAAACTGATAAAACCAAAACAACTAATCCATATGGAACTACAAAACTTGTAATTGAGAATCTACTCCGTGATATGGTAATGCAAAAATGATTCTCAGCAGTTGCACTTAGATATTTCAATCCAATTGGGGCTCATCCATCTCATATTCTATGAGAAAATCCAAAATGAGTGCCAACGAATTTGCTCCCATTCTTGCTCAAGGTAGCTAAATGAGAAATCGAGAAATTAAGTGTATTTGGAAACGATTATGAAACTGAAGACTGAACATGTATCAGAGATTATATTCATGTAATGGACGTTGCAGAAGCTCACTATTCTGCTGCTAAATATCTATTCGATAGAATAGAAATTAATGAAACTAGTGAAATGTACACAGCAGATCCCGTATTCGAAATATGTAATATCTGAACATGATATGGGAAATCTGTAGCGGAAATGATATGAATAGTTGAGACAATAGTTGATAAAGAGATTCCTTACGAAATAGTAGCTAGAAGGCCGTGAGATGTTGCTGTATCTTTGGCAAATCCATTAAAAGCAAAACAACTCTTAAATTGGGAAGCTACAAGAACAGTAGTTCAATGAGTGGAAGATGCTTGGTTATATTTAAATAACGAAAAAAGAAAATAAATCTGAATAATTAAAAAATCCACAACCATCTCGGAAGTGGATTTTTATTTTAGATTTTTAAATTCTAATTTTCATCATCTAAATCATCAAAGAGATGAGTAACTTGACTAGATCTTTGAGGTTCAGATTTTTGATGATTTTCTTCTATTATATTTACTATTCTAGTTCTTTTATTAGATTTCTGTCACATCTTTCGTAGAGATATGAAAGACCAAACTAATCATCAAAGCAACAATAAACCATCAATGGCTACTTGACCATTAATAATTGAAACTTTTTGAGTTATTCCACTTGCCATTGCTATATTTGCTCAATCTAATACTCACATAAATACACTAACTATAATCCATAACAATACGAAATCAACTAATGGTTCATCCTCACGTAATGCACATAATTTAGTAATCCATCCTTTGAATGTTATACTTAAATTCCATAGGAACAATCCTACCATAGCAATCAACATTACAAGTCATGATTTCCATAGCATTCCTGAGAATAAAAATCTAATACCATCTCCATTTGCACTTACTACTGGGAATAGAAACAAACAAAATGCTAAAACTCCTAGATAAAGAACAAACCATTTCTTTGTATTTTTATAATTAAGAAATCTTGTATATAGTTTTAGAAAGAACTTCTTAGCTTTTTTAAGGAAATCTTTAACTTTTTTCATATTTGCAAAAATTAGAAAATAAAATCCACGATTAATAACAAGATATTAATATTTTTTAATTTATCAAGTGAATATTTTAAAAAATATATCAACTATCAAATAAGACATCTCCAAGAAATTTGACAAAAAAACATTATTGTATATAATATACTGTATATAAGATTTATTTTTCAAAATTGGATGAGCAAAAAGGAAATAATAGATACTCCATGCTGTGATTACATTAATCATCGATTTTTTTCGAAGGAAAACACTAATAATCAATTAGCAACACTGCTCGATAAAGAACTAAAATACGATAGAAAAGATATCGATAAATATATAAATGATTTAAACGAGAGAGAAATAGAATTAATAAAGACTTTCTTATCCATGGAAGAATCAGATTTAATAGAAAAACTGCAAAATGATGATGAGACTGTAAAAGATTTTTTCCATTTTATAAAAATTTTATTTTCAGAGAATAAAGCATATTGAGATAAAAATTATGTACTAATGCTTGAGAGATCTATATGTGATAAAATGGATAAGTCACAAGATACAAAACCAGAAGATTTAGAATTCATAAAAACAATATTTAATAATAATATACAGTTTTTTAACCAATTTTTCCCTGAGAGATATTTTAAAAAAGTCATGAATTCAAATATCTTCATTAAAAAGCATATAATCAGAACATTGATTAATAAAAAAATAATAACTCCGTTTAATATAAGGCAAATCCAAAAAATATTAAGATGAGAAACTTTCTCATTCACATCATGAACAGGGAAAATGCGAATTGAAACGTTTTATATAAAAAATAAGAAAGAAAAACAAATAATTTCAGAAAGATTAGACAATCAAGTAAAGTTTTCAAAAAATGGAGCTATCCCTGCATATAGTCTACACGTAACCCCAGGTGTAGAAATTTCAAAAGATAGTAAAAACATATTATCAACAATAAAAAAGCTCACTCAATTAACACCAAATATCGCTCCATATGTAGTATTAGATTCTTGGTTACTCGATGTTGATTATGAAAACTTTTGCAAAAAATTTAAATTACCGTTAAAAAAAGAATTAAAAGAGACTATTAATAATGATACTGACATAAAAGAATTGATAGAGGAAATAGAAGCGAATAAGGATGATCCAAAAAAGTTACAAGAATTAGCAAAAAAACTAAAAAAAAGATTATCTAATATTTGTACAAAAATAGAAGTCACTAATAATATTCAAGAAACACAGTGAAATAATATATCAACAAGACTAAATCAGATTAAAAATTATATAATACACTCTACTACTTATAAAATAAAAGATGCTGAACATTTCAAAGAAAGTAGGTTCGAAAAAGAAAGAGAAAATATAATACATAACAATACAGCAGAAGCCAGACAACACATCAAACAGCATATAGATGAATGAAATATTAGTTGACTGACTACATGGATAGAGAACTTAGTTATACAAGAATATTTATTACAAAAATATGAAGAAATTTTCTGATTAGGACATGGAAGAGCTATTATTTCACTTAACGAAGTTGAAGAACCTAAAGTCAACGAATTTTAATTTCAAACTAAGAGAATATTAGTTGTAAACTAACGTTTTTCTTTTTAAAATAAAAAAATACCAGGGATGGGACTCGAACCCACACGACCGTGAAGTCACCAGATTTTGAGTCTAGCATGTCTACCAATTCCATCACCCTGGCATATTTTGTGACTACCTTATAGTTTTTTCCTTCTTAATTTCAACTTGTTTTAAATTTCTTCAATCTCCACTTTTACATTTTTTCCTCTCTGCATCAGCCACATCAACTGTTTATTACGAGTCAAAAATTCTGAAGGCTGATTTATCCGCACATTAACTCAATATTTTCAGTCAGATTTTTTTACTAAGTTATTGAAACATTCTTCAACTACGGATAAATCATGGAATCTAATTTTATGAAAATTGAAAAATGATTTTATCGCTCTCTGCATACGGAAATAATGATAATGCATAGGTAAAATTGTATCTACATACGCATCCTTAAAATAACGCAAATCATTTTTCATCGTACGTATCAAATATGGATTATGTACTCATAAATCGTTTATATTTGTAGTTCGTGAACTGGCAGCTTTTACTCGATAATGGAATGGATAACTGAATTTCTTAATAGATTTCTGCTCATCTGTTGGTTTGTAATTCTTTTCTTCTTTTTCAAGTAATTCTTGAACATTTGAACTAGATCAAAAATCTGATAGAATTCAAACTTTACCTACTAATGAATGTTTAAATGCATATTCCTGTAAATACTCCTGAAATAATGGTAGAATTTTAAATCAAAGTTTCTTATCTGAATATTTCAAAGCTAATTCATAAATTGGATCAACTATCACAACTTCAGCTCATTTTTTAATCAAGAACTCCCCTGCTTTTTCAATGCTATTTAAAGTATAATCAAGTGACTTTTCTCAATATGGGAAATTAGTCTGATCACAATAAACTAAATATTCATTATCATAACGAGTCAAAAATTGAAACAACGCAAGAGTATCTATTCATGAACTAATTATTCCTATCTTCATTCTATTTGCTTTTTAAGATAAATATATGATGACATAACTTCCATAATATCATCTAGATTTTTTGCATTCAAAACATGATCTACATTCCACATTTGCTGTTCCAATTGTGCAAGTTGTAGAGAATGATTGGCTTGTCTGAGTGAAGCATCTTGATTTGCTAATGTATAATACTGTGCCTCTAACTCTGAATAGTAAGCCTGCATTGGTTTTTGCAGATTTTTATAATATTTATCAAATAATGCTGTTTCAAATTTATCTATCGCTGTTTTTATCTGAGTTCTATAATTCACTAATTGAAGGAATTCTGTCTTTTTCTCTTCAAAAACTTTTTTCCAATAGTATACATCATCACCTTGATCTATATAAGAACGAATTGCGGATATTTCGTTGTATTTTTTCAATGCCAACTGATATATAGTATCTAGATAAGTCTGACATTTTACAGTTCATTCCTCGTTATTCATAAAAATTGTTACATTTTTATTTTCAAAATTACAATACACTTTACTTTCCAGATATCAAAAAGTCTGACTAAATAACGTAGTCATAAATACTAATAATATTAATATTCAAATTTTACGCATCAATTTCAAATTAATTAAAATCAAATCATATAAACGATATATTATGAGATTGTCCACAAAAATCAAGAAATGGACTTAATTTTGAAGTATCACTTTTTTTATAGTAAAGAAATAACTTTCAGGTTGAGCATTGCCATTTTTTATATCATAATCTATATCTACAATACTTTTGAATAAATTCTGAATCAGATTTCTTTTTTCTTTTATAAGTGATAATTTTTTTGTTATATTCATTATTGCCCATGGATTTTGTTTTAGTTCACTCGCTATTTGTTTTGAATCCGTAATTCAATGGTCAGCATAATCTAGCACGAATAAATAGTTCCTAAGTCACCATGCAAATGAACCATTCACAGCATTTCGGTCTAATCCATCGTCTTGCAATCATTGAATGAATTGAACTGCTGGTTTTGTATCAGTTAATGCCAAATCTAAAAGCTGAAAAATAT
>Ga0247611_10009001_pt1 | contig 12143 bp, 12 predicted proteins | sample 177DNAGHGhighgp2_FD_192422 | JGI IMG/M metagenome (GOLD analysis project Ga0247611, IMG submission 192422) | Sheep rumen microbial communities from Palmerston North, Manawatu-Wanganui, New Zealand - 1770 DNA GHGhigh gp2 | ecosystem: Host-associated > Mammals > Digestive system > Stomach > Rumen... | reverse complement strand
GCTTTGGCTCATTGGTTTAGTTAAATTAGTAATTAATCCTGCATAAACCTTAGCACTATCAGCATAACCAATACTAGTTAATGTATGAATTAATGATTCAGAATATGATGAATTAATAGCATCTAAAGATATTGCTCTATCATATACCTTCTTTATATCGTGATTAGGATCATTTTCATTATAAGATACCCTATAATCAGTATAAATATTATAATCAACTGTCATACCATATCTTAAATTAATTGAATTATAATATTCCTTAGGCATTGATAATATATAGCTTATATAATCTTCATTAAATTCATTTTGGAATCTTAATGAATCTAATGCCTTTTGATTTTGTACTAAATATTCAATAGCTGAATTAACATTTACCTTTCCATCCTCAGTTGCTTGCTTAGCTGCCTCTGTTCTTGTTTGGAAAGATGATGATGTAATTAATGTATTATAATCTAAACCACTCTTTGTTATTGTAATAGGGTTACCTGATAATAGGTCATCCTGAATTGATGTAATATAATCTCTAACGCCCTGTGATACTGCAAGTACTGCTGATACACCAATGATACCAATTGAACCTGCAATAACAATCATAATAGTTCTTTTTAGTTTAGAATGAAGATTTTTTGCTGATAGCTTAAATGCTGTCCAAAATGACATTTTAGCTTTTTCTTTACTGTTTTTATTCTTGTTATAGGCTTTAACAGCCTTTGCATCATTTTTATCTATTAATTCAAGGGCCTTTTCATCATCGATTTTTTCTTGTTGTTTTAATGCATCGATTTCCTTTTGTTCTTCCTCTTCAGAGAAAGGATTTGAATCATCTATTAATTTACCATCTAGGAATTTAACTATTCTTGTAGAATATTTATAAGCTAAATCAGGATTATGTGTAACCATGATTACTAATCTTTCTTCAGCTATTTCCTTAATTAAATCCATTATTTGGATACTTGTTTCTGTATCAAGTGCTCCAGTAGGCTCATCAGCAAGTAGTATTTCAGGTTCATTAACTAATGCACGTGCAATGGCAACTCTTTGGCATTGACCTCCAGATAATTGATTTGGTTTTTTGTAATAGTGATCACTTAAACCAACTCTATCTAGAGCTTTTTTAGCTCTTTCAACTCTTTCAGCCTTTGATATACCTGCAATAGTTAATGCAAGTTCAACATTAGCTAAAACATTTTGATGTGGAATTAAATTATAGCTTTGGAATATGAAACCAATTCTATGATTTCTATAAATATCCCAATCTCTATCATTATATTCCTTTGTAGATTTACCATTGATACATAAATCACCTGATGTATATTTATCAAGACCACCAATAATATTTAATAATGTTGTTTTACCACAGCCTGAAGGTCCTAAAATGGATACGAATTCGTTTTTTCTAAAACATAAATCGACGCCTTTTAGTGCTTCAACTGTCATATCAGCAACATAATAATGCTTTACAATTTGTTTAAGCTTTAGCATTTCCTCACTCTTCTTCCCTTTTTTTCAATAATACGCCTTATTATATAATAATAAATATAGAAAATAAACCTCAAAATTATGTGAAATTGTATTCTTAAAAATAAAAGGGCTGTAAAGTACAGCCCCAAATTTTTTATTAAATTTCGTCGTCGTCTTCTTTATCTTGAGCACGCTCAGAATTTTCGTTAATAATTTTTTCTGTATCCTCATCAAAGAAATGAACACGATTTAAATCAAATACTAATTTTAATGGTTGACCAGGTGCTAAGTCAGCTCTTGATGGAACTGCAGCAATGATAGGGTCACCATCTACATTTGAGTAAATGTTTGTTTCAGCACCAAGTAATTCTGATAATTCAACTGTAATATCAACAACGCCTTGAGGCCATGCTTCAAACATTTCAGGATTTTGGTTATCATAGATATCTTCAGGTCTAATACCTAAAATAACATCTCTATTTTCATAACCTAATTCTCTTGGATATTTTAATTTTCCTTCAGGAATACGAATTGTATAATTACCCTTTTGAGATACGAATGTACCATTATCCTTTAAATGACCATGGATAAAGTTCATTGGAGGTGTACCAATGAATCCACCAACGAATACGTTAGCTGGTGTATTATAAATATCTCTTGGAGCACCAACTTGTTGAATACGACCATCACGCATAACAACGATTCTTGTAGCCATTGTCATGGCTTCGATTTGGTCATGTGTTACGTAAATAGTTGTACAACCTAATCTCTTATGTAACTTAATTAACTCACCACGCATTGTAACACGTAGCTTAGCATCTAGGTTAGATAGTGGTTCGTCTAGTAAGAATACGCCTGCATGTTGAACGATAGCACGTCCAAGGGCAACTCTTTGACATTGACCACCAGATAATTGACGAGGGAAACGAGATAAGAATGGTTCAAGACCTAAAATCTTAGCTGCTTCAGCAACACGCTTAGCAATTTCCTCTCTTGACATACGTCTAATTTGTAATGCGAATGCCATATTATCATAAACAGTCATATGAGGATATAGGGCATATGATTGGAATACCATTGATATACCACGATCCTTAGGGCTGATATTATTCATTTTAACATCATCAATATAGAAATCACCAGATGTGATGTCTTCAAGACCTGCAATCATACGAAGTGTAGTTGACTTACCACATCCTGAAGGTCCAACGAAAATAATGAATTCTTGATCATCAATATGTAAATTGAAATCGAATACTGCTTGAACTCCATTAGGATAAATCTTATTTATGTTTTTTAAATCAAGTGTAGCCATAATTCAAACCTCCTAGCTTACTTATAATGAAATTATACTTTTTTTTATTTATTTTTTGTATGTGCAAATTGCACAAAATAAAATTAATTATCTAACAAATTATATAAAATATATGCATCTAAAAAGCATCTTAAATCAAATCCTGATGTTTCTTTAAGCTTATCTAGCTTATAAATCATTGTATTTCTATGAATATACATAGCTTTAGATGCTTTACTTACATTTAAATCATTTTTAGCAAAATCAATGATAAAATCTTCGCCTACTCCTGTTGAATCTAATATCAAATCAAGGATTTGTCTTTTGTTATTAATCTCAGGCTTTTTTAATAATAAAGATTTAAAATGATATACTCCTGAAGGTATTTTATTATTAGCTAAAATATTTTTTGCTATAGATAATTCTTCTTTTAATTTATTATCATCAAAGCTAGATATATATGAAACTAAATTAATCATTAAATCTTCACCTAATGAATTTAATACCTTTATAATATCTTCATCACTTATATAATCATGATAAATAGTTATAAATTTATCATCCTCATCATATCTTATATTTTTACCTAAAAGATTCTTTAATACATTTATTAACATTTCTGAATCATTGAAATTTTTCTTTATTATTATAAATCTCATAATCATATCCTCTAATTTTATGATATTAAGCTATTACTAGAATTATACCACATTATTAAATGATTTAATGAATTTAAATCTACATTTTCATATCCATTATTTAATCTATCTAAATATACTCTTTGATCTTTATCTAATAATCCTTTTTTATTTTTTCTCTTTAACGATCTTAATATAAATTTCATTATTATTCTTTCAAATGTATTTAGCATTCTCCATCTAATGCCACCTTGTAAATAATAAATATTATCAAATTTATTTGTTTTTCTAATATTATCAATTAATTCTTCACTATAGAAAGACATACCACATACTGCAATATATGCAATATTATATTTTTTTAATTTATTTACTTTAACAATCTTATTTGAATTTAACCATGAAAAATATATTATTTCATCATTTTTATTTAATTTCTTTTTAGCTTCTTTAATATTATATATTGGAAGACCTGTGCTTACTGCATAGTGATATGCATATTGTTTTGAAAATCCAGTATGTGAATTGTAAATAATTGCCTTTATCATAGTTAATCACCATTATTAATAATAATATAATATTATTATTTTGTAAATTATTAATCTTGTTTTAAATTATTTATAAATATATAATTTATGTGAGTAGTGAGGTTTTTATGAACGATTTTTATAAATTATATTTACCTAAATCAAAAAAAGAGGTAAAAATTGAAATATCTTTACCTAGAAAATTAAATGGTATATTATTTGATACATTATATTTATTAGATGGACAAAATGCTTTTGCTGATTCAAGGTCTGCCTTTGGTAGATCTATTAGAGCAACTAAGCATCTAGCTTTTGCAGCTAAAGAGATGAATAAAAGAATCATCGGTGTTGCAATACACAATAGTGGTTCTGATATGGGGCGTGTTAATGAATATTCACCATTCAAAATTAATAAATCATTATTAGATGAATGGAAGGATAATGATGTTAGTGTATGTAACAATTTTTGTGATGATTTAATAGAAACTATTATTCCTTTTATTGAAAGCAAATATAATGTTTCTAAAAATCCAGAAAATAGATTTATATATGGCTCCTCCCTTGCGGCAACTACTGCCATATATTTAGGATTTAAATATCCTAATTCATTTAATTATGTTGGTGCATTTTCTACTGCAACCTTTCTATACCATGATGAATTTTTTAAATTTTTAAATGAAAATATTAATTTAGATAAAAAAATATTTTTATATTATGGTAAAAATGAAATATCTGATACAATGGAAAAATCTGGTTTATATGAAAAAGAAGGATTAGATTTATATAAATTCTTCAAGGATAATAATATTAAAACTAGGTTAATTATATCAGCTAACGGAGAGCATAATGAAGAAAACTGGGATAGAGCATTCTTAGATTTTATTAATTTCATTTATTACGATGACATAATATACAAAAAATAGGTCTTGCGACCTATTTTTATTTTTCATATATTTTATTAACTAAGAATGCATCGGCCAAAGCGATAGCTACTGCTGCTTCACATACAACCATAGCTCTTAAAATAATAGCTGCATCATGTCTACCTGTTATTTCTAATGTAGATATTTTATTATCTCTATAGCTATATGTTTCTTGAGGTATTCCAATTGAAGCTGTTGGCTTTATAAAAATTCTAAGTGATATTGGATTACCATTAGAAATGCCACCATTTATACCACCGTTATTATTAGTTTTAGTTGTTCCTGTCTCATCGATGATTACATCATTAAATTCAGAGCCCTTAAGGCCTACTCCGTCGAAGCCTATACCAAATTCTACACCCTTTACTCCACCAATTGAGAATAATAAATGAGAAATTGTAGATTCAAGCGAATCAAAATATGGCTCTCCAAGTCCTACTGGTACACCTTTAACATTAATATCAATGATTCCTCCAACAGAATCCTTGTTTTTAACTGTTTCTACTAATATATCATTGAATTTATTTGGATCAGTTTCTCCATATAAATTACTGATTTTAGTATCAAAATGATATCCTTCTAGCATCTTTTTAGCAATAACACCAGCACATACCATACCTAATGTTAATCTACCAGAGAATGCTCCACCACCGCGGTAATCATTATATCCACTAAATTTTTGTTTAGCAGTAAAATCAGAATGACCTGGTCTTGGTTGAACTACGAGATTAGAATAATCCTTACTCTTAGTATTTTTATTTAAAAATCTAAGTAATATAGGAGCTCCTGTTGTATATCCTTCAAATACTCCAGTTTCAATCATAACCTCATCTGCCTCAACTCTTGGTGTAGTACCAAGGCCACCAGATTTTCTTCTTGATAAATCAGAATTAAAATCTTCCTTATCTAATTTAATACCTGGTCTTACACCATCAACTACTACGCCAACTGCTTGACCATGTGATTCTCCAAATATACTTATTCTAAATAATCTTCCAAAAGTGTTCATACCATCATCTCGATTCTTTTAACTAATTCTTCTATACTCTTATTATATTCTTTTTCTTGCCATATTTCTTCAGCCTTTATAGCTTGGCCTACTAGCATATACATTCCATTCATTTTGGAACTTGCATATTCTAATATTTTAGTTATCTTAGGATTAAATATTAAATCTAGGACATATTTAGCTTTTTTTGCAATATTTTTTTCAACTGGTGATGCATCTACATTTGGATACATTCCAACTGGTGTTGCGTTAACTAATATATCTATATTTCTATTTCCTAGTTCCTCATATGATATTGTTTTATCATCTTTAGGATTCCTAGAAACAAAATAAACATTCGCTCCTAAATCTATCAATGCCTTATATACTGCAAGTGATGCTCCACCTGTACCTAATATATATGCATCTTTATTTTTACATAAAACATTAAAGAAAATCAATTCATTTTTAAATCCAAAATAATCTGTATTATAACCAATTACCTTACCATCTTTATAAGCAATTGTATTTACAGCGCCAATAGCTTTAGCATTTGGATCTATTTCATCTAAATATTGCATTACTTCTTTTTTATATGGAATTGTGACATTAAAGCCATTATATATTCCAGCTTTTAAATCATCTATAATACCTTTCAATTCATCCTTTTTACATTCAAGCTTAATATAAGTTGCATCTATATTTAAATCCTTAAATATTTCATTATGTATTAAAGGTGAATGACTATGAGATAATTTTTCTCCTAATAATGCATATTTTTTCATTTCTTTTTAGCCTCATATATTTCCATAAGGTCTTTTTGGTAATCCTTTGATGCCTTTAAAACACCATCAAAGAATGTCTTATAATATGATTCTAATTGCTTAGAAGCTAATAAAGAAATATTTTTATTTATTACTACATCTTCTCTTCCTGAATCTAAGACTGGCATATTATTTTCAGCCTTATATTCTGCAACCATTGATACAGCTGCCATTCTTTTAATGAATAATGAAATCATTTCTTCATCTACTTCATTAATCATTTCTCTTGCTTCATCTAATTTAGTCTTCATAAGATATAATACCTCCTAATGATTCAAATACATTCCAATAATTTGGATAAGATTTAGATACACATTCAGCGTTTAAAATCTTAAATTCTTTTTTTGATACTAAGCATATCATACTAAGTGCCATCGCAACTCTATGATCATTATGTGAATCAAATTCAATTGGATTAATATCCTTAACGCCATCTATTTCCATACCATCTGGGTTTTCTTTAACAATACATCCAATTTTATTTAATTCATCTGCCATACATGTGATTCTATCACATTCTTTTATTCTTAATCTTTTAGCATTTATAAATGAAGAATGTCCATCTGATAATGCTGCTAAAACAGTTAATGCAGGTCCTAAGTCAGGTGATTGACTAAAATCAATGGTCGTACCCTTTGGAATACCATTTGCTTTTAATATTTTATTATCAAATGATACATTTCCACCAAATGATTTAATATCATCAATTATTTTTTTATCACCCTGATATGAGTCTTCTCTCATTGCTAATAAATTGATATTAGCACCAAGCATATCAGCAACTAAGAAGAATGCAGATTGCGAATAATCTCCTTCTATTTCATAATCACAAGGCTTATATGATTGATTACCTTTTATTATAAATCTTTCATAATTATCATTAATTATTTCAATACCATACATATTTAAAATATCTAATGTTAAATCAATGTAGCCTTTTGATTCTAAATTAGTTGTTATTATAATTTCACTATCTCCATTTAATAATGGTAATGCATATAATAAGCCAGTTATAAATTGACTAGATATATCTCCTCTAATATTATATTTACCTGGCTTTAATCCACCATTTACATATAATGGTAAATATTTATTATCTTCTCTTTTATATTCAATATTTTGATTATCAAATATTTCATAAAATACATCTAATGGTCTATTAACTAAATTATTATGACCAACAAATGTGATTGGTTCATTATTAGTTAAAGCAATAGGAATCATAAATCTAATTGTTGAACCAGATTCATTCGCATCAATAATTGATTTATTTCTTATTACCTTTTCTATACCATATATTTCTAAAGAATCTTCATATTTAGTTATTTTAGCTCCACATGCTTCCATTGCATCTATTGTAGCTAAAATATCTTTTGAGAATAATACATTTGTTATTGTACTCTTACCTTTTGCAAGGCTTGCTGCAATAATTGCACGATGGGATAAGCTTTTTGAAGGTGGTATTATTACATCACCTGTAAGCTTGCTGGGCTTAATTATGACATTCATAGAAGCTTCTCCTTAATTTCTTTTTCTGTGATTTTATAAATTGTGCATTCACCAAGTTTTGTTAGGAATATAAAGCTTATAGTTCCTGCAATATTTTTCTTATCGTAAAATACATCCTTTAGATAATCCTTATAATTGTATTCTACTACAGGTAAATTATATATTTTTAAAATATCTAAAATAGGCTTATAGCATTCCTTATCAGTAATACCTAAATCTATTCCCATTTTAATAGCCATAAGCATTCCTATAGCAACTGCTTCACCATGCTTATATCCATATTTTAATTCTATTGCGTGTCCAAATGTATGACCAAAATTTAATGTCATTCTTTCATTTAGATCAAATTCATCTATTTCTACTACTCTTTTTTTAACAGTTAATGATTCATAAATAACATCTTCTGTAATCTTAGGATGAGAATATAGGCTATCTAATAATTTTTTATTACCAATAGCGCCATGCTTAATTAATTCACCCATTCCGTTATTAAATTCTCTTTCATCTAATGAATTGATAGTTAATGGATCAATTAATACCATTTTAGGCTGCTTAAATGCACCTAAAATATTTTTTCTACCATAAAAATCTATTCCAGTTTTACCACCTATTGAAGAATCCATTTGAGCTAATAAGGATGTAGGTACACCAACATATGGTATACCTCTAAATAGGCTTGATGCTACAAATCCAGAAAGATCTCCAATAACTCCACCACCTAAGGCAATTATTAAATTATTTCTTCTGATATCCTTCTTTAACAATTCTTCACAGATATATGCATATTTTTCTAATGTTTTTGATGCTTCTCCATTTGGGATAACTACATAATCAACAATATAATTAGCACTTAATGATTTCATTGCTTTTTCTAGATATAGGTCTTTAACCTTATCATCTGTAATAATGAATATTTTATCATTCTTATATATTGTTTTAATGTAATCATTTAATCTATCTAAAACACCATTTTCTATTATTATGTCATAAGAATGATCTTTTAAATTGACAGTTAACTTTCTCATTCAACCATCTCTTTTCTAATTTTAGTTGATTTAATAAATAATTCCTTTAATGTATTAGCATCATCATTTAATAATGCATTTTTAATATTAGTTAATTGTTCTAAAAATAAATCTATATTTTCAACTAAATATTTCTTATTTTCAAAAAATAATTCAGACCATAATACTTCATTAATCATAGCAATTCTAGTTAAATCTCTATATGAATCTCCTATGAATAGCTTAGTATCAGGCTTTGTATCACTATTTACTAATGCTACAGCTATAGCATGAGCTAGCTGACTAGTATATCCAATCATAAAATCATGAGAATTAGTATCAAGCTTTGTTATATGCTTAAATTCTAAATCCTTACCAATTTTATATAGCATATCAAAATATTTTTGATCATATTCCTTATTTGGTAATGGTGTAATTATAAAATTAGCTTTACTAAATACTACCTCGTGAGCATATTGAATACCCTTTTTTTCTCTACCAGCCATCGGATGATGTGCTAAATATGTTGCAGGTAGGGCTATATTTGTAGCCTCCTCAATATAATTAGATTTAACACCTGTAACATCTGTTATTAATAAGCCTTCTCTAAAGAATGGCTTATATTCTTTTAAAAATTTAATAATATGGCTTGGATAAGTAGCTATTATTACCATATCTACTATTGGTAAGAATTCTTTAGCATCCTCTCCACCTTTTTTTATATAATTATTGCTTAAAGCAAAATCTATAGCCTCACGTCTATGATTGACTCCATAGATTTCATATCCCAATTCTGTTAATTTTTTAGCATATGCTCCGCCTATTAGGCCCAACCCTACAATTAAGATTTTCATAAGATTACATCTCTTTCTCTACAATTGGAGCAATTTGACGAAGCTTTTTCATCATCGCATCAAATTTCTTAGGCTTTAAGCTTTGTGCTCCATCACATAATGCGTGCTCCGGATCATTATGTACTTCTACTATAATACCATCTGCCCCTGCAGCAAGTGCAGCCATTGATAAGCCCTCTACCATTGTCCATCTTCCACCTGAGTGTGATGGGTCAATAAATACAGGTAGGTGTGATAATTCCTTAACTGCTAATATTGCAGAAATATCTAATGTGTTTCTTGTATATTTTTCAAATGTACGAATACCTCTTTCACATAAGATGACCTTTTCATTACCACCAGCCATAATATATTCTGCAGCCATTAGCCATTCTTCAATAGTAGCTGATAATCCTCTCTTTAATAAAATTGGCTTATCAATTTTACCCAATGCCTTTAATAAGTGGAAATTTTGCATATTTCTAGCACCTACTTGAATTATATCTACATTCTTAACAAATTCAGGAATCATATCCTCACTCATTATTTCAGTAATAATAGGTAATTTAGTTTCTTCCTTAGCTTCCTCTAATAATCTTAAGCCTTCCATTTCAAGACCTTGGAATGAATATGGGCTTGTTCTTGGCTTAAATGCGCCACCTCTTAAAATCTTAGCACCTGATTCTTTAACTAATCTTGCACATTCACAAATCTGGTCATGGTTTTCAACTGAACATGGTCCTGCAATAACTGTAAATGTACCGCCACCAATTTTCACTCCATTAACGTCTATTACTGTAGGCTCTGGATGAAATACCTTAGATGCCTTTTTATATGGAACCTGGATTCTGGTTACATTATCTACACCAGGAATGCTATATATTTCTTCTTCACTTAATTTAGATGTATCACCAATGATACCAAAAACCTTAAATGTTTCACCTGAAGCATCTTTAACCTGATATCCTCTTGATTCAAAATAATCAATTAAATTTTTTATTTCCTTTTCTGTTACGCTTTGCTTCGCTCTAATAATCATATTTTCACACTTTCTATTTTAAAAAACAATTTGGTTAATTATATCATAATTAAAAGCTATAATCAATGAAATCGATTATATAGTATTTTTAATATATCCAATAACAACTATATTTGAACCATATTTCATACCAAGATTTGGTGATGCAGGTATCTTTTTAATACTCTTATATCTCTTATGGATAATTAATAATTTTGATTCAATTAATTTTAAATAATAAGAATATTTAGAAGAATACATTATAAAAGGTAATACATTCTCTTCTGCAACTCTATCTAAATAATGCTTAATCATAGAAACTATAAAATCTCTATCTCTATCTTTAATTTCTATTACATTATCCTTTTCAACTATTGTTAATTTAGCTTTTCTCTTTTCTTCAACTCTCTTATCCTCATCTACATTTTCAGATATACTTATATCGATTTGAGGATTTAAAATAATCATAGCTGAATTAGCATAAATATTTTCCATTATTTCGAATGCTTCCTTTAAGGATTTTTCTTCCTTAAGTGCCTTATCACATTCTATAACCATAGTTGATAAAATAAAGCCTGTAGCTTCAGTTCTATAAAAATCTATTTGATCTCCATATGCACCCTTTAATTGACTAAATAAAACTGAATAATCTAAAAAGTTACTTACAATAATTAATACCTTATCATAAGATTCTAATGCTATATTAATATCATTTTGTATAAATTCTAAATCCATTGGAACTATTTTTGGATTAACCTTTGAATCATATCTTAATCTATTGAAAAACTTATCTGATGTCATATCTATATAATCAAAATATTTTTCAATTTCAAAGAATTTAATTAATGAAGGTAATGCTTGTACTGAATGAGGATGAGACATATAATCTATTCCTGAATCAGATGAAACTAATATTTTTGTTTTCACTTTTTAACACCTCATTATGATTATATCATAATCGTATAAAAAATAAGCAGGTAATTTCTATTTTACCTGCTCCTGAGTTTTACAGTTGTTATGCTATAAAAGCCGACCACTTACATAAATTTGTAGGTAATCGGCTTTTTATTATGGCTTGTATATAATAGAATTTAAGTATTTGTCGAATTCTTGTTTAGTATATT
>Ga0247611_10009000_pt1 | contig 12144 bp, 1 predicted proteins | sample 177DNAGHGhighgp2_FD_192422 | JGI IMG/M metagenome (GOLD analysis project Ga0247611, IMG submission 192422) | Sheep rumen microbial communities from Palmerston North, Manawatu-Wanganui, New Zealand - 1770 DNA GHGhigh gp2 | ecosystem: Host-associated > Mammals > Digestive system > Stomach > Rumen ... | reverse complement strand
AATCCCCAATCCCCAATCCCCAATCCCCAATCCCCAATCCCCATATAACCTAAAAAAAAGCTAACGATATATATTTATGAATTAATTATAAAATAAAATAAAAAATATTATTATATAAAATTTTATCAAAAGCAATTTCTATAATTCCTAAACGATAACAAATAGATATAAGGCTTCATGAAGCATTTTTTTTTATTCTTCAAAACATATAACAAGCAAATCAAAAAATTGAATAATCCTTCATAAAGAACTAAATCCAAAAGAATTCCAATCAATAAACATCCAACAAAAAACCATCTTGAATAATATAATACAGAGCAATAATTAAATGATAAATAAAATGTGACTATAAAAGTACAAGATAATAAAGCAATAATATATCTAAGTTTCTTTTTTTGTATTTCTTTTATAGTTTTGAATATTTTTAATAACTTCATTTGTTGAGTAGATCTAAAATTTAAAAATAGCATTTTTTTATACTCTGTAGGTATTCTAAATAATGGCACCATAATGATAGCAAATATATCAGCTAATAATATATTTATTAATTGAAACATAAATAATTTAGCTCCTTTCCCTAAATTAATCCTTTCAGCAATTGTTAGCCCAAAAGTATTTATTAAAATTTGTAAACATATATACTCATATAGAAATAGTATTCTTCTCCATCTCCTATTGATAGTAGATGATATCATGAATGGACTTATATATATATTTCTTCTTAAAAATAAATTCCAAAATAATCTAAAAAATGATGGAGCTTTTTTATCTATGTGTTCAAAGAATCCAGGAACATCAAGTGAATGATATTTTTCTTTGACAAATGTGACTTTTCTATGCTTATCAACTATGGTATAATTACCTCTTTGTACATTTACTTTCTTCTCCTTTTTATTCTCGTTTTTTATTACATTTTTATATTTTGAAAAATAATCATAATTATTTTTTTGGCTTATTTCATCGTCATCATAATACTGAATATTTTCATTTTCTTTTTCTTTATTATTTTCTTTTTTATTATCCTTTTTATTATCTTTTTTGTCTTCTTTTTTACTTTCTTTTTTATTTTTTTTCTTATCCTTTTTTTTATTATTGTCTAAGTCTTTCTTAAGTTCATCTGTTGACTCTCTTAAAGAAGAAGATGAATTCATACCTTTTTTATTATATATATTATTATCGTTTTCAGATTTTTCGCTTTCATTATAGCCAAAATCTGATTCTTTATATAAATTATAATTATATCTATCGACTCCAATTGCGTTATCAGGGTCATAGTCTTTTACTTTATAAAACCTCTTATTAATATTTTCGCTTTCTTTTCTTACTTCTTGAGTTTTTGGCTTTTTGGTTTTTAAATATTTCTGTCTAGATTTTTTATCTTTTATAATATTTATACTTTTTTTTATTTTAGTTTCTTTTTCTTCACTATTTTTATCATCATCCATGGATAAATCATCAAGATCATCTATAATAAATCCATTTTTTTTAGGTGGATTGGCAAAAACCCCACCCCCTGCATACCCCTCGTTTACTTCATCTTCTACATCTCCTCCTTCAAAGGCCTTATCATTATAATCTATATCTTTTGTCCCATATAAATATAAATTTTGCTTCAAATCTTTATCATATTTATCATTTTCTGTAATTTTTAAATTTTTTGCCATATTTTCTTGTTCGTTCATTTTATTGGCTTTTGTAATTTCTTCTATTAAATCTTTTTCATCATATAAAAGTCTATTTTGTTTTAGAATTTCTAATTTTATATTATTCAAACTGTTTTTTGTCTTCATTAGAGTTCTTTCTAAAATTATATAAAGGCCAATTAAAAAAGCAAATATAAATGCTGATACTAAAAGTAAAACACTGCATCCATTTCCCCAATTTTTACCACATATGAATACTTGGGGGGCTTTTATATAGAAAAACATTCCATCCATTTTATAATCTAATCCAGAACTTTCAGATTGAACAGAATAAAAACTTAGATGATTAGTTCGACAAATTAAATAAAATTTATCACTGACGATTGTATTAGTAATATTAGCTAACAGAGTTAATCTATTATTATAATAACTGCAATTAATTTTAATCATAGGTAGCACTTCATTAATTCTTTCATATCTACTCTTATCTGAAACTGTCCCATTTTTATATACATAAACAGGCCAAGTGACATATGGGTCATTAATTGTAAAGTCAGTATTTTCTGATAAAAATTTAGAATGGGAATTTATGAATTCAACTTCAGAAGTATTGTATAAATTCAAAGGGAAGTAAATATCTATATAATTTGGACATGCTTTAATATCTAATTTTGTTCCAATTTGAGTAGCATAAAATGCATCAATAGAATATGAGGCACTATATGAATATACAGAGTGATATGATAATGGATCATAGTGATAATTTATTATTACTAAAAAGATAGTAGAATAGCCAGTTGATCCAAAAATATAATTTGCGCAATTATATGCATCTATGAAGGGTAAATAAGAATTGTATCTTTCCCTATTATTAATATGCAAATTTTCAAAATATTCTAGATAATTAAAAGAATGAGAAACTGTTTTTATGGTATAATCAAATCCAGTATAATTTGCAGACATGTCATTTTTATTCAATTTTATTAATTCTAATAAAAATTCAGGAATAACTCTTGTTATTTTATATGATATATCATATACTAAATTTATTTGAATATTATTTAAATTAGCTTCTCCTATTGTCTCATTGTTTTTATAATTTTTATTTTCAGTTACATCATAATTTTTAGCCCTAAATTGAGCTATATCATGATATAAATTGACTAATATGAAACTAATAGTTTCATAAATAAGATTTATTTGTCCTAAAACAAAGCTTAAATCATTGCTTTTCATATATTCTATATATTTAAAAAAGTTTTTAATTAATTCATTATATGAATCATCGAAATTTGTTGAAGATTTAACTAATTTTGTTAATTTTTTTAAATAATTGTAATCAGAAATAGTACTACTTGGCAGAGTTGAAAATTCATTATTATTTGTTAAATAATTCCACATTTTTAAATGAGCTTCAGATAAATACCTTTTATTTTTTGTTGTTAAGTGACAATTTTTACCAGCATAACCCTCATTGCATAAGCATATCATACTTCTAACAATAATCATACATTTTCCTCTTAATGAGCAGAAATTATCAGAACAAATAGGGTCACTAATTATTATATTATCTGCTTGGTAAGAAACAGCTGTTTCATTATAAATATAATCTAAAAATGTTGTTGTTCTGTTTTTTCCATTTAAAGCCATATTATGAATGGCTCCTAATGATTGTAAAAGTTTTAATCTATTCTCAATTTCCACTTCTGAAAAATAATATTTATCTGATAAATTATTTATATCAACATCTAAGTTATCTTGTAAGCCTTTAGTATATTTTTCAAAATCTATATCATATCCAGGATAATATGAATTTATTTTTATTATATTAAATCCATGATGCACTTGCTCAGATTCTATTTCAGTTAATGTGACATATATATTTAATTGAATGCCATTATATATATTATCTTTAAATTTACTTAATAAAAATTCTCTTGGATTATTTTCAAGCTCAAATTCCACTTTTTCTACATCTGTATAAGAATTTTTACCATTTTGACTTATATAATATTCATATTTGTAATTATAATATGGATAAGTTTTGGGACTTATTTCATAATTATATATTAATACATTTGTTAAATTAAAATATACTCTTTCGGGTAAAATATAAATAATTAAGCATTCTTCCATTTCAACATCAATATCATATTTGTTCTCATAGTCAATTACATTATATCCAATTAATGTATTTTTTAATACTTGTTGTGAAGGTAAATTACCCTGAACATCACTAATAACTTCATCTTTCTTCATTTTAAAAGGGAAATAATGTAAAATATTTGGTATATCATTGTTTTTGGACCATTCATAATTATAAAAACAAAAAGTATTAAATTCTCTAACAGAAAAGAAATTCCACAGCCTTAATTCTTTTAATAAAAAAACTCCATGACTTGTTTTATCTCCTAGATTATCAAAACTTTGAAATCTTAAGTTTACTCTTCGGTTATCATATGTACTAAAATTTAGTTGCTTTACTCCTTCTCCTATTATATTATTGACTTTTCCCTCATTTAGATAATATATTTTCTTATTTAAATCAGTGGCGCAAATTACATGATTCCATTTGAAATATTTTTGGGAAACATCATTAGTTGAAATAGATTCATCTTTTTCATTAATAGGAAAGCATTCTACATTTATAAAATCATTGGAAAATTTTGATATTTCTATTTTTATATGATTTTCCCATGATATTATTTGTCTATAAAAATTAATTTCATTTTCATTATATTCATATATGAAATACCAAAATTCAATGGCGTATTCATTTGTGGTCGCATACTTAATTTCACTAAATTGCAAATCAGAATATTTATTCAAATCAATATATGGAACTAATTGACAATGTAATGCATTATTATCATTTCTGAGCCAATAATTTGCATTATAATAGCAAGCACAATTGCTAGATTCTCCGGCACAAAATTTGCAGTCATCATTACAATCTTTACACTCATTATCAATTGATTTTAAATTTACCATTTCGTCTTCATTATTGCAGTTATAATTTCCTAAATCATGATATATATTATAGTCAGCAAAGCAATTATTGTCATTTTGGTAATACATATCTCTTCCATCAGAGGCTATTAAGACTTGGGTCTCTATGCAATTTATTGATGATATTGAATATAATTTGATTGTCTCTTTTAAATAATTATTTCTATAATAAACATTTGAGACGATACCCAGGGGGTTTAAAATAAATGTATCGTATATATTTACATCCCCCAAAGACATTATAGTTCCATAGCCAAAAGTGATTGTATTAATAGTAATTCCATTTTCTGGTATACTTCCCCAGTTTCTATGGGTAGCCACTTTTCCGTTGATTGCCAAAGAAATCATTGAAGGAAAATAATTGCAAGTATTTTCATTATTGTAATTACATTTATAATTTGAAACAGAAATTAATTGCCATTTACCTTGCTCATTTATAAATGTGGTATCTTCAAATAAAACAACAGAACTTTTATACATAAATAACTTATTTGATTCTTGTTGAAGACATATAAATATATCATCTTCAATAGAAAATCTTAATAATAAAATGCAATCATCAACAGGCTTAACATTTCCAGAGTCAGAGTCTTTTATTATTCCGAAATATTTGACCCAAAGAGTAATTGTTATTGGATTATAAAATCTAGATAAAGATTCAGTCTTTAATTCCATTTCTTTCTGATAATTTGGTAACTGGAAATAATATCCAGTTATTTCACGACATTGTCTATTAAATAATTCATATCCGTTATTGCATTCATAACAGTCGCTTTTTTCTGAAGAATAACATCTTTTACAACCTGAATAACAATTGGAGGAAGTATATTCACCTGTTATTTTTTTTACACTTGTGACATAAATTTCAGGATGAATTTGACCATGATCAAAGTTTGAGGAAGAGCTAAACATTAAAGTCTTATCATTTGATCTATATACTGACACTAAAGGTAAATTCATATGAAATTCCAAATTTATGTTATTAACTGTATCATGGAAAGTATTTAAATCATTGTCAATAGTGTTAAATAAATAGTTGACTAAAATGGATTCTGGCTGATATTTAAATTTATTTCTCATATTTTCATATATCATATAAACTGAACTATGGCCTAAGTCATATATTCTCATCTTGCTATAATATGCTGCACCCCAAACTATATTATCAAATGCTAAAGGTGCACATAAGCTTTGATCCCCTTGACAAAAAAGAACATTTTTTAATACATAATTATTTATATTGTCACTATTTAATTCATATGAATATGCAGGATGCGTCATATTATAATTAATATATAAATTTACAATTGGATTTGTTTTGAGATTTGCTTCAATTATTATATGATTCCATTCATATAATGAAATTTTTTCTATTTTTGAAATATGCTCAGAAAAAATATCTTTATAATAAAAATTATTATTTTTATCTTGAGTTATGGTATGGGGATAGGCATAAAATAAATATCTATCTCCTTCAGGTACTGAACAAAAATCATTTACTAAATCTATTTTAAATGAAAACTCTATTATATATCCATTTAATAATTTACTTTCTATATTGGTAAAATAAGCATAAAATGGATAAAAATTATAACACCTATTAAAATATAAAGCTGATTTCTCTTGTGAATCCTTAGATAGACATTTATAACCTACCCTAACATAGCCACTAGTGCATAACAATTTTGAAGAATAATCTTCAATGTCATGGTACTGAGTATGAAAATCACTTAATCTATAATTACATAAAGCTGTTACTGCTGTGCTTGCATCCATATCCATAAGAGAGCCTGGTCCCCTATTAAACATTCCTGTACATTTATCTTGGCATATATTATTATTTTCTAATGTTAAAAATTTACCTGAATTACATTGAATATAAATATTATTATATTCTAATCCTTCTGTTAAAGTTGGACTATTTGAAGATGCTACACATTCATTAGTTTCACTATCAAATACCTTTCCAATATTTGGTTCACATAATACTATTCCTCCCCGAGAATAATATGTATCTTTTATATTTTCAAAAACAAGAGTTTTTTGAGGATTTTGTTCATTAGTGAAATAATTTAATATTTTATTATTTTGATCGAAATTTTTAAAATAAATTCCCAATACTAACCATATTGGTTTTTTATTATAAGAAAAAAGTATTCTTTGTGTGTCATACTCCACAGGCAAATATTCATTATATAAATATAAGGTTGTTATATATACATCAGAATTCTCATTTTTATTCCCATTTTGAATCATAAAGTTATATTCATCATATTCTTTAAATAAATATTTGAAAGGATAGTCAACTCTATTAGAGCCAAAGCTGGCTGTTTCATGCACCACATTTTTTAATTGAACTGGATTGTTATTGTATTTTAAGTAATAAATTTCGTTGTCCCAATTGTATGTGCATCGAGTATAAAACCAAACATTTTCATAAGTATTTAAATCCAAATCAATATTATCACTATTTAGGGCTGAGTTGGCCAAAGATATAATATCTCTTCCTTCATGACCTAAAGGCGAAGTCAGATAATCCTGTGGGAAACAATAAATGGACAATTTATCTTTTAATGCATCGGTTAAAATACTAATTGAAATATGTTTGTTCCAAACTATGTTTATTCCTGTCAAAAATTTTTTGACTGATTTTATTTTTATCCAAAATTCCATCGTGTATCGGCCTGTTCCACTTGGGGTAATTTTCTTAAATTCTAAATCTTTAATTGAATTTAATTTTATCAAGTTTTGACAAACTTCTGTTTCAGAACATAGTTCCAATTCTGGAATGTTATTCTCTATGGGGGAATAACCATAATTTACTTCTTGATCTAATATTCCATTTTCCACAGTTATTGAACGATCTTGTGATTTATATCCTAAAAAAATATTTTCTTTTGAATCAATTGAAAGAAAAATATAATTTGGATTAATTTTTGAAAGAAATGATGTATATTTCTTTTCATCTGTCAATGCATTGAAATTTTTCCATAATCTAAATTGTCTTATTAGCATTATTCCATGACTTGTAATTCCATTTTCTCCATTGACAAATATTACTTGATTTATACCATTGACTATTTCAGAGCAAGAAACATGATTCCATTTTCCTAAAATATTATTTTCATTTAAATCTCCTCCGTCAAAATTTAATGCTGTTTCAGTTCTACATTGAATAAAATTATTATAAATGCTTATCAAATTTTTAATAGTTACAATATGTAATTTATCAATTTTAAATAATAATGTTCTACTTGTATAATCATTTACTCCTTTGGTTGCATAAAACCAAAAATCAATGCCACTACTAGTAATTTCTCCTGGATTTATTTTGAAAGTAATTGTATTATATCTTTTAAAATCAGAAGAAGGGAGCTTTTTGCATTCATAAGATATTTTATTTGACTCTTTTTTTTTGAAAATATAATCATAAAAACCATTTGTAGCACAGGAGCATTGACTTGGCTGTGTTCCACTACAAAAATAGCCGCATTCCTCATCACAATTTTTAATTTTATACATTTCATTTTTTGTCAAATAAACCTTTTGCTCATTAGGGTATGCACCATTAATGTAATAATCATCATTAAATGCCAGATCATAATCCTGAATGCACTCATAATTAGAATATGTTGGTGTAGTTCCACTTAATAGGCAATTTATTCTAGTGTCATCTATTATTTTATATTTTGGTTCTAATATATTTATATTTGTGTTATATGCATATCCTCCTATTAAAACTTCTTTATAAATATAAAATTTGGAAATTTGTGCATATAGGTTTGTCCCTAAATAAAATTCTTGTATATTAATTAAAAAATTACTAATTGAAGGCAAGTCAGGATTAGCCACATAAGGAATATTTTCATTATTTACTTGGAAAGAAATAAAAAAATTCATAATCCATCCAGTAGAAGAAGAATATATTCTATGCAAAGACAAAGAAATACTTATATGAATATATTTACCATAATATTTTTGGGGTATAGTGTATTCGTTCTCATATATTATAGCATTATTTTGTCCCTTGCAAATAAAAGAAAGTATATTAATATTTTTGTATTCTAAATAGCATCGATCATAACCATTATTTTGATATATATCAGTAAAAGCATAATAAGAATTTCCAACAAGAAAAATTATACTTTTTTCTTTATATCCAATAAATTTAATCCAAAATGTGTAAGTGACTTTTCGAGAATAAATATCATTATTTAATTGAGGTAATTTTATATAGATATAATTATATGCAATTGGAGTGTTTATATTTTCTTTTAATGGAAAAGTTAATGTATAATACTTATCTTTTGATGTAGTAAATGCTTGACATTCATCATATTTATAAAATTGAATATCTCCACATGATTTTGATTCTTGAGAAAAAGGATTAGTACCCCCATAACAAGACAAACTATTAGGACAAGCTTCTTCTAAATAATTGTTACTAATATATTTAGTATTAATATCAGGATAAACAGTTCCAGTATTTCTCAATGAAGGAGTTTGATCAATACCATAGTTGAATATTTGTAGTTTATCATCATTTGAGTAATAGCTAGTTATTGGGTATCTACCTATTTGGGTATAAGTTGCCATGCTACCTATATTCATTTTTATTTCTTCGGTACTACCACTCATTAAAGGATAAGAAGAAAATCTTTGATAGCCATTTTCATAATTATAATAAGAATAATAATTATTGTAAATATATTGGTCATAAAAAGAATTATCATTCAAAATAGTTAGTTGATCTAAGTCATATACTCTTATAAGATTATAAAAACCACTTGTCCAGTAGATATGGTCACCTGCTGGACATGCAGTGTCATTATGGCAAAATAATATATATGATAATTGACCACCTGTGAATGTTAAAGCATTTATTTTAATTCCATTTAAAAATATTTTACCGCTATATATTTGTTTAGTACTATCATATGTTTCTGATATTGTGAAAATATTTTCATTTTCTGTATTAAAATTAGTAATTATATTTTTGCTGGGATTACCCATATTGTCTTCGACCCCCATATATTTCATAGAATAATCATGCCATATTTTGAATGCATCGGTGTAAAATAAATATATTTTTTTTCCTTTAAAACTTTTTTGTGGCGGCCTAAGAGCTGAGTTTGTTTCATAAAGAAAGTTAAATTGAATATAATAACTTTTATATATTTTATTCAAATTAATTTTGATCGGAGGCAATTTGAAAAAATAACTATAATAAAAATAGCCAATAGTGCTTTGAGAAAAAGGAGTTGAAATACATGCATCATAAAATTTAAAAGAGGAAGAACTGCATTGATTTTCTGCTATTATATTTTTTTGGCAATTATTCGCACTTGAACTATCATAACAAATCTGGGTGAGGGTTCCTCTATTATTAGTTATTGCATTAATCCCAGGAACCAAAATGTTTGTTCCAGAACTACTTGAAGTAAATAAAATACAACTGTGCTGACTTGGATTTATTACATATCCTGTATTGCAAGCATAGGCTAAACTATTCTCATAACAATATAAATTGTTTCCAGTGCATGAAATAGCTACTTTATTTTCTAAAATTGAATCTGAATATTTTTTATTTGGGTCTGATATTAAATTGAGTCTATATAATCTTGGGTCATAAAAATATAAAGAATCATCAATATCGCCGGGGTTTGTCAAGAGATATTTTATTATTATATTATTAGTTATTTTTGTCATGTCATACATATAATATTTAATTGAATATTGATTTTCTTCTGATTCCAACTTATTAATTTTGTTAAAAGGAACAGCAAGGACTAATTCAGGCATTAAAGTATTTTCGCTGTCAAATATTTTTTCATATTCTATATATTGGAATCCGAATATTTCATTCCAAGTACTTGATGACTGTAATACTATTTCAGTTACAAAAATATATAGTTTTCTCATATAAACTCCAATATTATTATCATAAATATTCACATTTAGGTGCATTACATCTGAATTTCTATAAAATTTTTTAAAATGAAGTTTACTTGAATAAATATTATTATTATATATATATTCAGAATTCAAATTTTTATATAATTTTATATTTAAATTATTTCCATAACTTTTTCTATAGAAAATTTCCATACCAATTCTTGGCGCATTTTTATTAAATGTTAATATGATGTTAACCCATCTATTCATTTGATTTATATCTTTTTTGATATACCAATCTTTATAAGGAAATTCATTTATTACTTTAAGAAACTCTTTTTCAGTTTTTATTTTTTGAATATCATGTCCATAGGCTTCATGATACATTTGATAAGCTGTTAGATATATAACATATTTTACTTTTCCTGGGATAATAGTCACCACGAAAAAATCTTCCAAAGATATGTGATATATATGTCTATTTGGATTACTTCCATCTGCGGCTTCATTAACATCAATTAAAGTAAAAATCCAAAAAGATAAAGAAGCAGCATTTGATTTGATAGGAGGAGTAATATCGAAAGACATTTCCCCAATATTTTGCAAATTAAAATAGTCTGGGGTGCAACTGGTCTGAGATAATGCCGAATTTTGCCATTCTTCAGTGAATCTCCCACATGTTTGACCAATATTTCTATTTTGACACTCACTGAAAATACCGAGACATTTTTTGCATTCTCCAGTATTCACATCACAATAATAAGAAGAAGGGCATTTCTCATCAAATTCATTACAATTTATATTATTTAATTTATCATAAGGAACTAATGCAGTTAGTTTTAATCTTTTCATATATAATGTATTAGTATTAGATATTTCAATTTGCATTGAAGGACAACTAATAGATGCACTTTGGGTGTCTATTTTAGAAAAAGTTTGAGTAAGATAATTATATTTAAGATATAATTGGTATAAACCTGCATTACTTGATACAAATGAAATAAAAGAAGTCGATCCATCATTACAACTGAATTTAATAGGATCAGTATTATAATTTCTTTTTTCAATCCAAAAATAAAAAACAAAAGATAAATCATATTTCTCAGCTATTAGTCCTGATTCTGAATCAATAAATGTATCTAAATTTAAAATTATACTATTTCCATATACACAAGAATTAATTAAGTTAACTGTGGGAGGATAAAATATTTTGTTTGTTTGCGAATAGTCCCAGGTATCATCATCCATTCCTGTAGTATAAGATGCAGTAGTATAAGATGAAGGGGAAGGACCTATAAAATTTTTAGGCTTTACTTTTATTCCGTTTCTATAATCATTGTAGGATATTGAAGATGTTGAATGATAAAATGAACCAATAAAAACTTCATCATTTTCTGAATCATAATTTTGGGGATTAGTGATTAATTCTATTGAACTATAATCTTCTGGGTAGTTCGATAAAATTCCTTGTAATATTATTAATATTAATATAATTATTGGGTCTATATTTTTCATTTTTTATTTTTTATTATTTTCATTAAATATTTATTTTATAAAACTTTTAGTAAAATTAATTTAAATTGTATAATATTTTTGA
>Ga0247611_10008999_pt1 | contig 12145 bp, 31 predicted proteins | sample 177DNAGHGhighgp2_FD_192422 | JGI IMG/M metagenome (GOLD analysis project Ga0247611, IMG submission 192422) | Sheep rumen microbial communities from Palmerston North, Manawatu-Wanganui, New Zealand - 1770 DNA GHGhigh gp2 | ecosystem: Host-associated > Mammals > Digestive system > Stomach > Rumen... | reverse complement strand
ATGCGAAGCCGCTCACCTGGCAGGAGCATCTGTGTATGGAGGTCGCTGACATGGACAGCACCATCCACGGGAGCACGCATGGGCACGACGCGGGATGCACCTGCAGGGCTTGTGCCGCTGCGCATCAGGTCATGCGTGGCGAGCCACCGGCAGACGACCCCGAGTTCCTCGACGGCATCATGACGGCAATCAGGATAGCGAGGGGGTTGGAGTGAGCACCAACTACAGACGCGGACGCGACTTCGAGTACCGGTGCCGCCGCACACTGGAGCAGGCGTGGCCGTACGTGCTCCGCAGCGCGGGGAGCCACACCAAGATAGACTTGCTCGCGCTAAAGCGCAACCACGTCCCGGTCGCTGTCCAGTGCAAGCGCGACGGGAGGATATCCACAGACGAATGGAACCGCTTTTACGAGCTGTGCACGCAAATCGGAGCCTTCCCGGTGCTCGCATGCGCGGAGGACAAGAAGAGCGGGCGCGGTCTCGAATGGTGGCACATCACCGGCAAGCGCGAGCCTGGGAGCCGCATGAAGCCAATGGAGAGATGGGAGCCGAGATGAGAGGAGATGGGATGCAGGACAAGCTCAACGCGAGCGAGCGGCTCGCCGTGCTGACGGCGCTTGAGAAGGCCGTCAAGCGGGCGAAGGCCAAGGCACGCGAGGAGGCAGACGCGCATCTGATGGAGCTTTGGGACGATGACATGATATCAAAGCGCGGGTTGTCAATCGGTGGCGTCAAGGTCGGCGAGCACATCATCGTGATGGACAAGGACATCTGGGAGGTGACCGACCGCGCAGCGCTAGATGACTTCGCGCTTTCCTATGGCTTCGGCAGCGAGCATCTGCAGATAAAGGACGGCTGCGAGGCGGCTGCAGCGGCGATCATCGCCGACGGGCACCCGGAGCTGGTCGAGAGGGTGACAGAGCTGGACCCGCACTGGCAAAGCTACATCGTCAACCGCGGCGGTATTGCGACCTATCTGGACAGTGGCCTGGAGGTCCCCGGCGTCAGGTATCGCGGCGAGACGGTCAAGCACACGATGGTGACCGGCTGCAAGCCGGAGGCTGTGCTGCCGATAGTGTCAAGCCTCGGCGGCGTTGATGCGCTGCTGCTCGGGGACGGTGAGCCGGCATGACGTGGAACGAGGTTGATTTCGTCGAGGACGATGACCCGATGATGGACTCACATGCGCGTGGCAAGCGTGCCGACGCGCTCGAAATCCATTATCGCAAGCACCATCCGAGGGCGGCAGAGAGCGTCGCGATGGTGCATCTGATCGAGGAGCGATGGGTGGACGGCTCGATGAGCGAGCAGGACGCAAAGGCCGAGCTTGATGCCAAGGCGCGGGCTATTGAGTCCGGTGCTATCTGCGTTGATGGCGCTCCGGCAAGCCATGATGCCGCCTCGCAGGATTCCAACGCCGATGACGTATCGGAGGCCGCTCCGCCACGTGAACCGGCTCAGGAGCCGTCAGGACGCGACGAGATGGTTACCGGGTTGGTCATCGCGTATCAGCCGATGACACAGGAGCAGCTGCGACGGTTGATGCAGTTTTGCAGGCACGCCGGCATCCATGGCGTGAGGCGTATCGAGAGGAGCGGGAGATGAGCGAGCAGGGAATCGTCAGGTACGTGGCAAGCGACGGGACGGAGGTCAAGCTGTCTCCGGCAATCGTCGCCAAATACGTCCTCACGGGCAACGGGGAGGCATCCGACAAGGACGTGTTCTCCTTCCTCGCGAAGTGCAGGGCACGTGGACTCAACCCCTTGGCCGGTGACGCTTACATGACCTCGTACCGCAACCGCGACGGCAGCACGAGCACGAGCGTGATCGTCTCCAAGGATTATTTCGTGCGCACCGCGACGCAGCAGGTCGGCTTCGACGGCATGCGTGCCGGCGTCGTCGTGGCGAACCGCAAGACCGGAGAGCTCACGTATCGCGAGGGAAGCATCGTCGGCAAGAACAGCGAATGCCTCGTCGGCGGATGGGCCGAGGTCTACGACAAGGGCCGCAGGTTCGCGAGCCGCGCGGAGGTCAGCCTAGACGAGTACGACCAGGGGCGGAGCCTCTGGAAGAGCAAGCCGGCGACGATGATAAGGAAAGTCGCACTTGTCCAGGCGCTGAGGGAGGCGTATCCGGGTGCGTTCGGCGGCATCTACGACCGCGACGAGATGCCGGAGCCGGTGATACCGATACCGGACGCGCCGACCGTGGACGAGCAGCCCGCAGAGGCTGAGGCCGTGGAAGCGGAGACGGTCGCTGAGCCGGGGTCCGTGGAGGCCGAGCAGCACGAGGCACCGGCAGAGGACGGCTACTACGAGCAGGACGTCGAGTTCTAGGAGGCGCACATGAGCATCAACAGGGTTACGATCACCGGCAACCTGACGCGCGACCCCGAGGTGCGCAACACGCAATCGGGCATGGCTGTCCTCAATCTCGGGGTTGCCGTGAACGACCGGCGCAAGAACAACCAGACCGGGGAATGGGAGGACGTCCCCAACTTCATCGACTGCGTGATGTTCGGCACGCGTGCGGAGAACGTCGCGCGGTATCTGCGCAAGGGGAGCAAGGTCGCCATCGAGGGGAAGCTGCGGTGGTCGCAGTGGGAGGACAAACAGGGCGGCAAACGCAGCAAGATCGAGGTCGTTGTCGATGACCTGGAGTTCATGAGCCGCGACGGAGGCGAGGGCGGTCAAAGGCAGCCGGCACCGGCGAAGGCAGCTCCCGCAGCTGACGCATACGCGCAAGAGGATATCCCGTTCTGATGGGCATCCATTGGTTCAAGCACGATATAAGCGCGTTCGGTGACTCGAGCATCGCGATGCTGGTCGCCCGTCACGGATTCGATGGTTACGGCCATTACTGGCTGCTCGTCGAGTCGTGTCACGAGCACGGGCCGATATGGGACCTGTCTGATGACGATGTACGCGGCGCGGTGGCCGCACGCCATGGCTGGACCGATGACGAGCTGTGCAGCTTCGTGGACGATTGCTGCAAGTTCGGGCTGTTCGACTCCGGGAGATGGCGGTCGCGAAAGCTCACCAACTCCCGCATCTGCGCTCAGGTCGAGGCCTATGAGAGCCAGGTCGAGAAGTGCCGCAACGCATCGCGGGCGCGGTGGGAGAGATGACGTCTGAATGCATGTTGCATGCATGATGGATTGCAAGCGCAATGCAAACGCAATCCCATTATTAGAAAGAGATATAGAACTCAACCTTACTTGTAAGTCTATCTGCAGGAGGCCTGTGGATAACTGCGGAACGGAGGACGGATGAAGCGGGAAACTGCCGAGAACCTGGTCGAGGCGTGGGAGCTTGCGAGCGGCGATTGCCTGATGAGCTCACAGCGCGACAGGCTCAGGTTCTGCCTAGGCCAGGTCGTGATCGACCTGATGGCTGACGATGGAGGGGATGACGCATGACGGTGGTCAACTGCCGTGATTATTGCGAGCACTCGGACGATGACGGCGTGTGCCAGCTCGACGAGATCGAGTTCGAGTTCGACTGGAAGCGCGGGCGCGGCTGGGACTGCCTGCAGTACGTGCCGGAGCCGGGTTTTGAGGAGGCGGACAGATGATTGTGTTGTCGCACGTGTTGGCTGGGATGGTCGGTGGTGTCATCGGTGCATGTGCGCTGGTGCTCCTTATGGCCGGACGCGATGAGTGAGGGGGGGGAGCATGAGAGGACGCACGGTCTACCTGTCAGGTCCCATGACGGGCATCAGCGATCACAACGGCCCGGCCTTCGCAGCCGCAGCCGAGCGGTTCGAGAAAGACGGCTTCAGGGTCATCAACCCGCACCGGCTCGTGTCGGTCCCGGGCATGACGCGCAAGGCGGCGATAAGGCGCGACATCAACGACATCCTGCTCGCCGACGAGGTGCACATGCTGAGGGGGTGGAGGCGGTCCGACGGCGCGAGGCTCGAGCGCAAGATCGCGTTGGAGTTGGGACTCACCGTGACTTATGAGCGCAGGTGCCATCGCAGGCCGGTTCCTCGGAGGGGCCGCGAAGCCGTCGCGGTCGACAGGCGATGACGATCGAACTCGACGCCAGGCAGCGCAGGGCCGACAGGAGGCTGTCAGCACTCGATGCCGCTGAGCGCGACATCGACATGTGCCTCGCGATGGTCGAGCGTGCGGAGTCGATGGGCTCCAAGGTGACTGCGGTCGTCGACGGGCTGGGCATCACAGGGTCGGCAGGTGACAGGCTCGGGGATGCGGTTGCGATGATGGACGAGGCCGTTGACAGGCTCTGCTCCGTCGTGTCGGAGCGTACGACTCGCGTCATAGACGATGTGAGCACGACGGTGATGCGGGTGATGGAGCGAGACGCGAACGCCGGGCATCTGCTCAGGCTGATATACGTCGACAGGTTGTCGGTGGCGGAGGCTGCGGAGAGCATGGGCTGCAGCCGCAAGGCGGCTTACGCGCGGCTGCGCTCTGCACTGGATATCGCGTGTGATGAGATGGAGGAGAACAGATGATTGACGAGTCGCAGGTCGTAGAGGGCGCGACCGTGTATGTCCGCACCATCGGGGAGCGCGTGCGGGTCACGGGCAGGCGCGGCAGGTGGGTCGATTGCATCGGCATAAGGTTCGGCGAGCTGATGACATTCCCGATCGATGACATCGTCGGTCGCGGCCCCGGCGGGAGGCAACCGTCGGCGATCGTCGTAGATGGAGTGCGATACGGGTCCGTGCGCGTTGCGGCTGAGGCAACAGGCATAAGCGAGCGCGTGCTCTACAAGGGACTCAAGACACCGCATGTGACGAAATCGGGACACAAGATCGAGAGGGAGAGCGCATGATTGATGATTACGCACGGTTCGTGGAGTCCAAACGCGAGAGCTGGCCAGATTCCGGGTTCGAGCCGCGCAACATGAACGACATGCTGTTCCCTTTCCAGGCCGACATCGTGCGATGGGCATGCAGAAAGGGGAAGGCTGCGGTTTTCGCCGATTGCGGTATGGGCAAGACGGCCATGCAGCTCGAATGGGCGCGTCAGGTCTGCGAGCACGCCGGAGGGATGGTGCTCGTGCTGGCACCGCTCGCGGTGTCTGCTCAGACGGTGCGGGAGGGTGCTAAGTTCGGCATCGCGGTCAACAGGTGCCGCACGTCCGATGACCTTGTGCCAGGCATCAACATCACGAACTACGAGATGCTGCCGCACTTCGACGGCATCGACTTCACCGGCATCGTGCTCGACGAGTCGAGCATCCTCAAGAGCTACACCGGGGCAACGCGTAACATGATAATCTCTCGCTTCGCATCTACCCCATACCGGCTCGCATGTACCGGCACTCCGGCACCGAACGACCATATGGAGTTGGGCAACCACTCTGAGTTCCTCGGGTGCATGACGCGCACGGAGATGCTCGCCATGTTCTTCGTGCACGACGGCGGAGACACATCGAAATGGAGACTCAAGGGGCACTCGAAGGACGCCTTCTGGGAGTGGGTGAGCCAGTGGGCGGTGATGGTCACGTCCCCATCCGACCTTGGATACGACCCCGAGGGATTCGACCTGCCTGAGCTGACGATAGACACCCACGTGCTGGACAGCGGCACAGACTCGGGGGATAGGCTGTTCAATCTGCCTGAGATGACGCTCTCGGGTCAGCAGAGGGCGCGCAGGGACACGGTGGAGGTCAAGGGCGATTACATCGCTCAGATGGTCAACCAATCGGATGACCCGTGGATCGTCTGGTGTGACCTCAACGTCGAGAGCGACCACATCTCAAAGTCCATCCCCGACGCCGTCGAGGTCAAGGGCAGCGACCCGAATGACTGGAAGGAGGAGGCGATGCTCGGGTTCGCAGATGGCCGTTATCGCGTGCTCGTCACGAAGCCGTCGATAGCAGGCTTCGGCATGAACTGGCAGCACTGCAACCACGTCGCGTTCTGCGGCATGAGTCATTCCTTCGAGCAGTTCTACCAAGCCGTCAGACGCTGTTACCGTTTCGGCCAGACATGCCCGGTCGATGTGCACATCGTCGTAACCGAGATGGAGCAGGAGACGGTGCGTAACGTCCTTGCGAAAAAGGAGGCCAATGAGGGGATGAAGTCAGAACTCACGAAGAGAAGCATCAGGATAAAGCAGGACCTGGACAAGACGGAGCGAGACGTGGCTCCATATGTCGAGTCCGATGCGAGCGGTGATGGATGGCGCATGCTGCTCGGAGATTGCGTAACAAGGCTGCGCGAGTTCCCGGATGATCACTTCGGCTTCAGCGTGTTCTCGCCGCCGTTCGCGAGCCTCTACACCTACAGCAACAGCGACCGGGACATGGGCAACTGCAAGGACGACGCCGAGTTCATGGAACACTTCGGGTACCTGCTGCCCGAGCTTTATCGCACGCTGAAGCCGGGACGCCTCATCAGCTTCCACTGCATGAACCTGCCGACGTCGAAGTCGCGTGATGGTTACATCGGCATCCGCGACTTCCGGGGCGAGCTTATCCGTGCATTTGAGTCTGCGGGGTTCATCTACCACTCCGAGGTGACGATCTGGAAGGACCCGGTTACCGCCATGCAGCGGACCAAGGCGCTCGGGCTCCTCAACAAGCAGAAGAACAAGGATAGCTCGATGAGCCGTCAGGGGATACCGGACTATCTGGTGACGATGCGAAAGCCTGGAGACAACGCGGAGCCTATATCGCACACCAACGACGAGTTCCCGATCGAGGTGTGGCAGCGCCTCGCGTCGCCGGTGTGGATGGACATCAATCCGTCTGACACGCTGCAGTACCGTGCGGCTCGTGAGAACGAGGACGAGCGTCATATCTGCCCGCTGCAGCTTGAGGTGATAAGGCGTGCGATCAAGCTGTGGAGCAATCCTGGTGACATCGTCCTGAGTCCTTTCGGGGGCATAGGTTCCGAGGGGTATGTGTCAATCAAGGAGGGCCGGCGCTTTGTCGGCATCGAACTCAAGAAGAGCTATTTCGATTTGGCGTGCAAGAACCTGGATGCAGCTGTCGCAGAGGCGAACGAGCTGACGCTGTTCGACTACAGGAAGGTGAGCGCATGATTGATGCGATCAACGCGGGGGACAGGCTGGACGTCGGTGGCGCACGTGTCGTTGTCGACAAGATAGACGGTGACGAGGTGCACATCCACGACGCCGAGGGCGGATGGTTCGTGGTCTCGCTCGATGACCTGCGGGAGGTGGCACGGTGACAGCAACCGACGAGCTGCGGCGCTTGCTGGACAACCATCGGCGCAATTCGCCGACCTACGACTGCATGACGTGCTCGCATGCGACGGTGAACGACTGGGAGTCGCGCAACGTGACGTGCGACCTCACTGGGACCAGCGGCAGATGCACGGACGGTTGGTGCATGAGCTATAAGCCGCGAGTGCCGCATGACGTGGTGCGGCTCGCAAGGAGAAAGGTGAGCGACCATGAGTAGAGCAACCGAAGTTCTGCGGCGCTTGCTGGATGAGAGCGGGGTGAAGTGGACGTATGGGGACGGCACCGTGAGCTTTAGCGACGGCAAGCATTGGTGTCATGCGTGGGCGTACAACGATGACACGATGTGCGTCTCGATGGGCTACTTCACCCCCGAACAGGCCGTCGCCGCGACGCTTGGGAGCGGGGAGTGCGAGATTGAGACAACGGAGAACTGGCTACCCGCTGAGAGATACCACCGTTGCAAGCATTGCGGCGCGTTCTTCGCGGTAATGAACGCAAGCGGGGACATACAGCCATGCGTGTGTCCGAACTGCGGGAAGGCGGTGAAGCGATGAATGCGCCAGAAAAGCTAGAGGTGCCAGTGGTTGTCAAGGACACGGACGGCAACGAGCATGAAGTTGAGCGTCTTGTCTACAGGTTAGAGCGTAATAACAAGAGCCGATGGGCTGATCTGTTCGGCACACCTGAGAGGGCGGCGGGGACGCTGCGCGGATTTTGCGAGCAGTGCCGATTCGGTGATTGTGTCACATGCGGCGTGCCCGGGTGGGCGGACTACTCGCATGATTACGACGCGCTGCTCGAATGGCTGGGTGGTGAGAGCGATGGCAAGTAACCACTGGCGGTTGTTCGGAACGCCCGAACGCGCGGCAGTCACGTTCGCCACCATCGAGGAATGGCTTGCGAACGAGGTGCGAATGGCACCAGCACCCGAGGAGGGCAAGGAATGGTACGCGCCTGGGGTGTACTACCTGCTGGGCGAGACGTTCGGCGGGGTCTTCGAACCCAACGCGATGGCGCTTCTCGAATGGTTGAGGGGCGATGCGTGATGTGCAAATACTGCGAGCCTGATGAAGAAGGCAACCTGGAATGGCTGCGCGATGAGCCAGACAATTCTGCATGGTTGGAGGAATACAGCAGCGAATGGGGAATTGTGACGAGTGTGACCGTGCAATGCTGCGGCGGGGAATGCACAACGGAACTTTATGTTCGTGTAAAGAATTGCCCGATGTGCGGACGCAAGCTGGGAGGCGATGCGTGATGAAAGTTCACGGCAAGAACGGCGGCGTGATAACGTTCCGCACCAATGTCGGAAACGGCGAGTATAAGGGCCATGAGTTCAGGCTAGGAGTTGCCACAACACCCGCTGGCGATTTACTCGGGTTGCCAGTTGTCTCATGGGATGACGGCATTACGGTGACATTCGAGATGGAGGACTTGATACCGAAAGCCTATGAGCTGAGGGGTGATGCGGAATGACCGAGCGAATCATTTGCAACGACAACGGCGGCGAGCTGCGCGAGGAAATCGTGCGGTGCAGTGATTGCAAGTGCTGTGACGAAGAGCACTACGTGGCATGGGGGCGCGTCTGGCATTGCGAGCAGTTCGGAGACGTGAAGCCTGACGGTTTCTGTGCATGGCCAGAACGGAGGGAGGACTAATGAGCATCACCGACGAGCTGAGGGAGTGGGCGCACGGGTTCAACGGCCCGTGGAGACGCAACGAGGAAATGCTGCTCGCCATCGCCGACCGCATAGACGCGGAGCATGAAGAAAAGGTGTCCTATTGGCAGGGAGCGTGCTACGAAGACGGGTACAAAGAGGGGCTGGAAGACAACGAAGGCGCGACGGCCGAGCGTGGCTGGGTGCGCAAGAACAAGGAGCACGTTATCTCTCATGCCACCTTCGAGATTACGCCACATATCGACTGGTCGCGCATGGCCGATGAGCTGGATGAGTTCGTCGAGATTGTTCGCGGTATGGCGGGTGATGCGGAGTGATCATGAGTGAAGTAACACATCTCGAAACCGAGAACGCAGAACTTAAAGCCGAGAACGCCAAGCTGCGGGAAGAACTTGCGAAGGCACGCGACCCGCAACGCATAGGCGGGCAAGCAGACCCGAGCAGCTTCGTCTACGCCATCGAGCAGCTGAGGGAGTTCCGCTGGCAGCACGCCACAAACGACGAGGACGCTATCCCGTACATCAACAACGTGGCGGCGGCTCACGAACGCGAGAACGACAAGCTGCGCGAGCTGGTAGATATTCTCTGCTTTTGCATGCAGATTCACAAGCGGTGCGATGATTGTAAGCTCAACGGCGCAAAGGGAGAACTGGGACTGGGCCATGACCCACTGCTCGCATGTGATGGCTTGCATGAGATGTTGAAAGAGCTGGGAATCGAGGTGTAGCGATGAGCGAACCTACTCAGAACCGTCTGCGAGAAACCGCTGACAGGCTGGACAAAATTATGGAAGTCAGTTCACCGTGGGTTCACGCGAAGCTGACGCCGATGCTCCGCGACGCCGCAGACGTTATCGAGGGGCTTGAACACGAGAACACCAAGCTGCAGAAGCAAGCGGCGCGTCTGTTCGACAAGACGCTAGAGCTCGCGACCAAGAACGCCAAGCTGCAGGAGTTGGTGCAGGACATGTGGAGCGACGGCATGTGCGAGTGTGATGAGCGGTGGACATGCGCTGAGTGCGAGTACCACTACACAGACCGCATGCGCGAGCTAGGAGTGGATGTGGACGCATGAGCAGACCATCAGAGCAAGTCGGCAAGCTAGAGGAGCTTGTATGCGACCTGTACTGCCTCTGCTATCCAAGCGCGTTTTCGTGGGAAGTCTCAGACGAGACATACGAAAAGTACAGACCGTGCAAGCTGTGCGAAAAGGCTAACGGCGGCAAATCGCCATGCGCAAGGACAAGCAAAGACCTTAGCGACGAGTATTGCAAGCCATTTCAGGCTGTGGTCATTGCCGACCGCATGCGCGAGCTGGGAATCGAGGTAGACGCATGACAAAGATGATTAACGCCCTGTTCGGCGGGCAATCGGAAAGTCTCACCTACCTGGGGTACGGGACGTGCCCAGAATGCGGAGACGATTGTGCCGAGATTTGGTGCGATGAGGCCACGGGGAAGCGATACATCCGATGCCCATACTTCATGTGCGATGGGTGGGGGAAGTTGCGCGAGCTGGGAGTGGAGGTGGACGATGGTTGCGATCTGGTGTGATATGAAGCGGTGCAAGTGGAACAGCCTCCGGGACGATTGGAGATGCGACCGGTCGGAGATGCCGAAGCTCGAGAACGGCGTCTGCTCCAAGCTCGAAGCCGGGGACATGCAGGCATCGGCTGGACGCGACGCGGTGAGCAACCCGGTGCATTATGCAGGAGATGGCGTCATCGAATGCAAGGATGCGATCAGGTCGATGATGACAGGAGCCGAGGTGACACCATCGCAGGCGTTCTGGTGGGGCAACCTGGCGAAGTACGTGTGGCGCTGGCCGCACAAGCACGGCCGTGAGGACCTTGAGAAGGCGCGGGAGTGCATCGACAATATTTTGGAGGACAAGTGAGACTAAACGTCAAACTGACCGACGGGGCACCGCTGCCAAAGCACGCGAAGCCCGGCGATGCCGGACTCGACCTGACGACAAGGGAGACTGTGACACTTGGACCTGGTGAGACCAGGATGGTCGGGACCGGAGTCGCGGTCGAGATACCGGCGGGGCACTTCGGGCTTGTGGTGCCCCGCTCGGGACTCGGGAGCCGGGGCGTCAACCTGTCGAACTGCGTGGGCGTGATCGACAGCGGCTACAGGGGCGAGATAAAGGCCCCGCTCCACAACAACCATCCGACGGTCTTTCATGCAATGGGGCGAATTATGGCGAGCCACGACAGGATGATCATTGAGCGCGGCGAGAGGGTCTGCCAACTCATCGTGGTCCCGTTCGTGACATGCGAATGCGTCGAGGTAGATGAGCTGTCGGATACCGAGCGCGGGACGGATGGATTCGGGAGCACCGGTGATTGAGCAGATGACGCTCGACCTGTTCGGTGAAGACCATGTGCCCGGCGACTGCGAGCACGAGCAGGCGGTCGCTGACATCGGCGGCGGAAAGTCGCTGTGCGGCGCGTGGGGGTGCTGGACAAACTGCCGAGAGGTCGGGCATTGCGTCTATGAGGACCGCATGAGATGACACCATGAAAACATGGGTTCACACAAGGTAAAACTTTTATGTTATCATGCAATCATGGATTGCTATCGAAGGAGACCGCCGATCGTGGCGGTCTCCTTGTCTGTGCGGGGGCATGATGACACGTGACGAGCTTGCGCGAATCGCGCTGAGACACGACACGCTGATAAGCCGCGCGATGCTGCGTGCCCTCGGAGTGCCGGTGCCGGATGCGTGGCGCACCGTTGGGACCGTGCGCGTCGACAGGTACGAGGGCCTGCGGGGCTGCATGGCGCAGACCACGGGGGTGCGTCAATGAACCCCTCCCCGGACATGACGCCCCTTCACGTGTCCGCAGCCACATCCCATGCCTCGCCCGGCTGGTCACGATAGGGCCACCCCATGGGCAAGACAAACCCGCGCTGGTCCAACGGCAGGGAGAGGCAGCGGGCCGCCAAGCGGTACGCCGCCATGGACGCGCCATGCGCCCTGTGCCACGGTGCCAGGGGGCCGATACGCTACGACCAGCCGCGCAACCACATGTTCCCGCTGTCGCTGGCCATCGACGAGATCGCTCCGGTGTCGCGATGGCGCGAGTTCGGCTATCCGAGCGAGAAGGCTTGCGCGAGCGATCCGCGGAACTGGCAGCCTGCTCACTGGGTCTGCAACGCCCTCGCGGGCGACAAGCGGCGGCCAGTGAAGCAAGCCCCGAAGGACGCGACCAGCGGCACCTTCTAGCCGCGCGAGGGGTGGCGGCCTGTCCCCCCGGGGTGGATGTCAGCT
>Ga0247611_10008997_pt1 | contig 12145 bp, 10 predicted proteins | sample 177DNAGHGhighgp2_FD_192422 | JGI IMG/M metagenome (GOLD analysis project Ga0247611, IMG submission 192422) | Sheep rumen microbial communities from Palmerston North, Manawatu-Wanganui, New Zealand - 1770 DNA GHGhigh gp2 | ecosystem: Host-associated > Mammals > Digestive system > Stomach > Rumen... | reverse complement strand
CCTTCGATTTGGGCGACAAAACCCGATCCCCAAATGAACGCCGTCAACACGAGCAAAAGACTATAGCCAATACTTGCCATGCGTGCATATATAGCATTTTGCGCTAGAGCTCCAAGGCGGAAGTTGTTGAGGCTGCTTCACTTTGGACTTTCGTAATTACAATAATCCTAAGTACTACAGTCTCCTAATAACCAATTTCTAAGCTCTAAGTTTTAAGTTCTACCAACTTTCTATTACCTACTAATACTATATTTCCCATGAATTTAAACATTTATGGAGCATCTATGCGTTGCTTGGTTACTGGTGGTGCAGGCTTTCTAGGCAGTCACCTTTGCGAAAGACTTTTGAATGATGGTCATGAAGTCATTTGCTTGGACAATTATTTTACAGGCCGTATGGCGAATGTTGCCCACCTGCGTGACAACAAAAGCTTTGAACTTATTCGCCATGATGTCACGGAGCCGATTCTCCTCGAAGTTGACCGGATTTTCAACTTGGCCTGCCCCGCAAGCCCGATTCACTATCAGTTCAACCCGGTAAAGACCATCAAGACAAGCGTCATGGGCGCCATCAATATGCTTGGCCTCGCCAAACGCGTCTATGCGCGCATTTTGCAGGCGAGTACGAGCGAAGTCTATGGCGATCCGGCCGTGCATCCGCAGACTGAAGACTACTGGGGAAACGTGAACCCCATCGGCATCCGCAGCTGCTACGACGAAGGCAAGCGCGTCGCCGAGACACTTTTCATGGATTACCACCGCCAGAACAAGGTCGATATCCGCATTGTCCGTATTTTCAATACTTACGGCCCGCGCATGCTCCCGAACGACGGTCGTGTTGTCAGTAACTTCATCGTCCAGGCGCTGAATGGCGAAGACCTCACCATCTACGGTGACGGCAGCCAGACCCGTAGCTTCTGTTACGTCGATGACCTCATTGAAGGCTTTGTTCGCATGATGAACCAGGACAAGATTATCGGCCCGGTAAACATCGGCAATCCCGGCGAATTCACGATGCTCGAACTTGCGAAAGAAGTTCTTGAACTCACCGGTTCCAAGAGCAAAATCGTTTATAAGCCGCTCCCCGGTGACGACCCCAAGATGCGCCGCCCAGACATTTCGCTTGCCAAGGAAGCCCTCGGCTGGGAACCGACCATCCCACTCCGCAAAGGTCTCGAAAAGACGATTGTCTATTTTGACAACTTGCTTAAGTCGAAGTAACCGTTTATCTTTATTATTTGTCGTTCATTCTCTACTTTTGGGGTGTCGTCGAGACACCCCTTTAATTTTTTTTATAAAGATTTAGCTTTACTGATGAATGCAATTGTCATTGCTAGATCAATGAAGTAAAGAGTAGGAAATGTTTAAAAAATTATTGCTTGCATTATTGGTTTTGTGCTTAGGCGCCTTAGGCGCGAACTTTCCAAATGCTTCGAATACAGATCTTGTAAATCCAGTCCCGCAGGGCGTAGTTCCATTGTTCTCGGTGTCTTCTCGTTCTTTGCCTGAAGATTCCATTGATATTGGTTACACCATAGTGAATACGACTTTCGAAGATTCTTTTGAAACGGATTCTTCGGATAAGCTAACTGCAGTCTCTCCTTTACTTGTCCTTGGCGAGGTCCTTGGCTTCAATGGTTTGATTTGGGCATGGGACCGCTATGTTCTTGACAAGGATTATGCTCGTACGGGGCCAAGCTACTGGAAACGCAATCTGAAAGAAGGTTGGGAGTGGGACCACAACCACTGGGCTATCAATTTTTACGGGCATCCTTATCAAGGTTCTGTTTATTACAACATTGCGCGTGGCTCTGGATATGGCTTTTACGCCAGTCTTATGTTTGCAGCACTTGGAAGCTATACGTGGGAAATGTTTGCCGAGACGGAATACCCTTCCATCAATGACCTTATTACAACTTCGATTGGAGGTGCCGTTTATGGCGAAGTCCTTTACAGGCTTTCGCGTAAGTTCTATGGGACAGATGAATCCTCTTGGTATAAGCAGGTTGGTGCTTTTGGACTTGCGCACTCCGCTTACTTGCAAAGGAAAGTTTTCGGAAATCGCGACGATATCACTGGAAATACACCGATGAATTTATCGATATTCTTAGGAGCCGGATCGCATTTTGGAAACATTTACAGGTTCGGTGGGCGTAATGAGGATGATTTGGACCAGCGTTGGGACGATAAACATTTTATGTACGGTGGTGAAATTGAATATGGAAAACCGTTTAGAAAAGTCAATCGACCTTTTGATTATTTTACTTTGTTTACACGTGGAGAAGTTGGACCGGATGGTACGCTTTTTCAACTGGATGTTACAGGAAAGCTCACGAATGTCGGTGTTCATGGCCGCGGACATTGGGTTGATTTTGCAACGTATCTAGACTATTGTACTTTCTACGGAGACTTTGCAACTGTTGGTACAATCTCGGTCGGTACTGGCATTGACTTCTCTCTTTGGCTGTTGCCAACGCTCCGCTTCCGCATGTACCATCAGATTTACTTTATCTTGCTCGGTACAACAGATATGGGCTACGACGACTTAATCCAGGCTGTACACCCGGAATATGCGTCGGATATGGACAATTATCAGTACAATATGGGGGCGAAGTATGTCTTGGGCATGGAACTCATGGTAGGGAAAAAATTCCGTCTGAAGAACAAGACGATTGTCGATGCTCTGCATACAATCCCAGGATCGCTTCCGCACTATGGAGCTGATGGCTGGGATATGCTTTTGATGAATCATACGTCAATGGAATATGACTTGACGAAAAATTTTTCTCTAGGAGGTCGTCTGGATGTTTATGCAAAGATTGCGGCCTACTCCTCCGAGTTCTTTGAACCGATGAGCCGCGGCGTCTTTGCTTATACGCTCTACTTTAGCTATAAATTATTTTAGTAACCCCATACCTCAAAGCGTCGAAGGCGCGACCCCATAGCCCATAGCCCAATTGACGTTTCCTTCACTTTTTTCTAAGATGTTCCTATAATGAACAATTATCCTTTAAACAAGAACGGAAACATCCGCACTGCGGATTTTTCAATACTGAATCTTTTACGCGAAGTAAGCTTGTTTCCCGACAAGATTGCCATGTTCAACAGCTTGAAAGAACTTGGACTAGAAAACTATATGAATGTCCAAGCTGCAGCGCTTCTCCTCGTAAGGCGCGGTTCTGTTGATGTTGAACTTGATTTAAAAAAATATAAACTTGAAGCAGGTTCCTTGTTCATCGTTTTTCCGGAGCAAGTGGTACGTGCTATGAACGTGTCAGAAGACTTTGATCCGATTTGCATTGCATGTTCCAAGAACATGATTGATGAACTGATTATTCGGTTTGACGATAACACGCGATTGATTTTAAAGTTCCGAGAAAACCCGCTACAACAGCTAGACAAGTTTAAATTTGAACAACTGAATGCGAGTTTCGAGTTTTTGAAACGTAAATTTGATTCGACAGAGACAAGTTCTTGCCGTCTGCAGGTCCTGAAAAACTACTTGATAGGACTCCTTTATGAATGTATCGGCTTGAGAAATAATTTGGTTACTGCCGAAACTGTCAAAAGTCGTGGCCAGGTTCTTTTTTCTCAGTTTATCGACCTCGTTGTCGAACATCATCGCGAACAACATTCCGTGAAGTTTTACGCCGATGAACTCGGGATTACCCCGAAGTATCTCTCAGCCGTTGCCGAAGAGCAGACCGGCAAGAACGCCAAACGCTGGATTGACGAGCATATTGCGCTCGATGCGAAAGTTCTATTGCGCTCGTCGTCCAGAGACATCCAGAAAGTCTCCAAGATTTTGAACTTCCCAGATGTTTCGTTTTTTGGCAAGTTCTTCAAGCGTCTCGTCGGAGTCTCGCCCAAAGCCTACCGCAAAACGACGGAATAATTTAGACGAAAAAGCGTTGTAAAGTCGATACTCTTATATTGTCATTCCCGGCCCCGACCGGGAATCTCCTTTTATTACTACACTTTTATCGCATCGACTTGATTCACGATTGTGGTAACGGCTTCGATGTACTTGTTGATGTTTGCGACAATCATGTCGTTGTCTTTGGTCATGTTAGGAATGCGCACGCCCGGGAACATCTCGTAAACTTGTTCGTGACTCTCGGGATATTTGCCTGTTGAAAGGTAATAGACGCCATAAAGCAGGGGGAGGAGTGTCGTTGCGGAACGCATGTAAATCCCGTGCGGATTGCGGTCTTCCTTGAGGTAAAGGAATGCACGGCGTAAATGTACAAGTAGTCCACGCAGTTCGCGTTCGCATTCGATGCGCAGTTCCGCGAGGTTCGGGCTGAAATCTGCAAGCGGAGTCTCGCCGCAAAGCGTCACGTTCTTGCTTTTGATATGCAAAAATTCCAGCGGGAACACGTCTTGTGAAGTCTTGATTTCAAAACGGCTGAACACGTGATTGAACACGATATTTTCGTGCTTTGCCTTTGCGGTAAGCTTTTGCAATGGGAGCATGTCTTCGACGGAGTTGGACTTCAAGATAAAGCTCACTGTCCACGGAGATTCCAACGCAGAAAACCCTTCCATCAGGCAATCGCCATGAATGAAAGCCGAAATGAGATTGTCGCCTAGCGCTTCTTCAAAGAGCTTCGGCCATTCCGAATTCTGAAATTCTGCTACGCTTAAAATCTTTCTCATAGTTTACCATCCTCCGCCGGAGCCGCCACCGCCAAAGTGACCTCCGCCGAAACCGCCTCCGAAGCCGCCACCGCCAAATCCTCCACCAAACCCGCCGCCAAAACCGCCGCGATGGTGGCCGCGACTGCTATTGCTGAGCGCATTTCCGAGTAAAAACCAGAGGCAACCGTTTCCGCGACCGCCACCGTTCTTTGAGACGAATAAAAAGAAAATTACCAGGAGTACGAAGATGAGCCCGAGCGGGCTGTTTTCCGGTTCCTTAGGGAGCTTGTCTGTATCGACTTCGAGCGAAATGTTTTTTTCCTTGGCGACGACTTGCGCAATTTCCCAGACGAGTTGCATTACTCCTTGCCCGTATTTTTGAACTCTGAATGCCGGAACAATCGTCTTTTGTTGTAGCCTTTCTACGAGCACATCGGGTAGGTAGCCTTCGGCGCCGTAACCGACTTCGACGCTTCGCCTGCGTTGTTTCATCGCGGCAAAAATCAAGATGCCTTCGTTTGATTTTCCGCCAACGCCCCAGTTTTCGGCAATCTTTAAGGCATAATCCCTAAAATCGTAATAACCGATATCATGGACAAGCGCAACCGCAAGTCCGACGCCTGCCTTTTTGTAAAGCTGCTCAGCGATTTCGTTGACAAACTGCGTCTCTTGCTTCGAAAGCAAACGGTCTTCGTCATACACGTAGCTGTTCTGCGGGCGCTTCGGTAGCCCCTTCTTGTTCACGCCGAAACCTGCCGCAACAGGGATTGCAAGCAACAGAACAATAAGCAGTGTAAAAAATCTTTTTGGCATATAAAACGCCACACGAACTAATGAGTTTTTTGAGGTTACCTAAAGATAAAAAAAACAAAAAGACCCCGAAACAAGCTCGGGGTAACAATGAAAATTAATTTAATTCGTTTTGCTCATACCTCAAAGCACCGAAGGTGCGGGCTCAATGCTCAAACCTATTTTCCGCAATACGGTTCAAGCTGTTTCTGAAGCGGAGAAAAATCCGTCTTCTTTATAGCGCTCAGAGTGGCATCGACTTCGTTTTTCCCAGCACCTTTCGACATCGAGAAAAAGTCTGCGCCCGCAGCGGCACCCTTGATAGAAATGGACACGTCATAAGACGCTAGCTTTCCGAGTTTGTTCCTGACCGATGCGCTGACATCAACCTTCAACTGTGGATTGGAGGTGTCGTCCGTTGCAAAGATGGACTTCTTCGAAAGGGCGTTTTCGATGGCCATGCAGATGTTGGAAGGCATGCTGCACTGGAGATTGACTTCGCAGCGGGAGCGGAGTACTTTATAAGGAAGCTCGAATGCATTCACCATGCCGGTCTTTCTCAAAAGCTCGTATGGCAAGTTCGGTTCCACGATAATGACGTAAGGGCCTTTTTCGAAGTTCACGTTGCGCAAGTTGAACGTGGCAACACCGTCATCCTGCGTGCGGCGTTCTGCGAGAGTCCTGCTTTGGCGCGCCACCAACGGAAAACTGGGAACCGGACCTATGGAATCCTTGACGAGAATATCCCACGAAGGCATTTCGGGTTTTCCGATTTCGATATTCGAAGCGGTCGTTTCGAAGGTGAGTCTTGAAAGTCTTTCGACAAGAGCCTTTTCGATTTCCGGCAATGAGTGCTGGAGACGGTAGCTGTCGTCAATCGGATAAACGTCTGCGAGCTGCGCCAGGTAGAAGTTGTATTCGTTGACTTTTTCCAGCGCTTCGGCGTGATCGTTTACCGCGTTGATATAAATGCGGTCGTTAAACGCTTGCCTAGAAGATTTTTCGAGATTTGCAATATCTTGTTTGATAGAGTTCAGGCGGAAGCGCAAATCAGCAGTGAACTCGTCCATGTCGAGCGTCGCTGTTGCCTTGAAGCCTTTCCCTTTTTCCATCTTCACGGGAACGACCTTGACGCCTTTCAGGACAACGTTACTTTTTACAGTGTTGTTCGCTCTGTAGGTCTCGCCGAGAGTGCTCTCGCCGTTGTAAATGTCTTCGAACTTGGTTTGCTTCTGCGTTGCAGAAATCTTGGACTTGACCTGCTTAGCGACGCCAGCAATGGCGGAGTTGTTTGCCTCTTCCTGCGAAATTTTGGAAGTCGCCGTATAGGTGACGATTTTGCCTGCCATTGCAGGGATTGCGGCGAGGCATGCGCAAAGGAAAATTGATTTAAAGTTCATTATTAGTTCAACTCCATCAAAATCAGCTTACGGGTGATGTTGATTTTTTTGGTCTCAGCAACGGGCTTGAAAATCTGTCTGAGCTTCGAGTAAACTTCCTGTGAATCCTTGTACTTGATTGGGTTTGCGTAAATGACGAAGTCCAAAGTCTTTGCTGTCATCACGTTCATCTTTACCGTGCTGAAATTGCTCTTGAGTCCCTTCATGATGGCGTCGTGCAAGTCTTCGGTCTGGCTGTCGGAGTATTCGCCCTTGATGTTGGCGACAACCTTATACTGGGTGCCCTTGGTGAGGTCGTTCTTCCAGTAGCTGAGAATCTTTGTTTCGAGACCGGGCATGGCCTTGCGGACTGCCGCGCCGAGATTGGACGCGAGGTTAATCTTGGAGGTGTGGCCGTTGTTGCGGACAGTCGAGGACTGCGAACCGAGCAGACGGGATGTCGAGGTTTCGTATGCGGATATTTCGACGGAGACATCTTCGTTTGTCACATCGTGCTTGAACTTGATGTAGATGTCGGCGTCAAGAGCGATGCCTGCGAGGTAGGAGAGGTCGTCTTCCGTGTTCGCAATGTCGTTTTGCATCTGAAGAATCTCGTTCAAAGTCTCTTGGCCTTCGACGGACTTGACCTCGTAGTTCTTTTTGGTGAGGTAGCTATGGATGGCTTCTTGTACGGCGTTGGAGTAATTGTCTGTTACAATTTCTTGTGTTTCGCCCTTGGCATTTAACGCCGGCGATACCATTATTATGGGCTGCGTGTAATCTTGGAGCACTTCCCTGGCGTTGTCTAGGGCCGTCTTTTCGGCTGCGTTACCCAAGGATATTGCTTCTGTGCCGGCAGCTTCTGTAGCGTTGGACTGGAGCGCGTTTACGGTCGCTGTCATATTGCCGTCCAGTTCTCTGTAGGCGTTCTCCGCATTTTGGCGTGTAATGGAGCTTTTTTGATTTTTTTCGGTATTTGATTTCTTTGTAACGGAACTTGGGGCGGAACAGGCTGTTTCGACCAGAAGAAGCGCTAGGCAGAGAGATGGCATCAAATGTTTCATTTTTTTAGTCCCTTCTGAAGGTTTCCTATAAAAACTATACAGATAATATACAAAGTTTTGCTGAATTGAGTTGTGTTTTATTCCAATTTGTAAAATAGTTTTTTATAAGTAGTTGCTTTTATAAAGAAAATTGCGTATATATATCACTGAAAGGAGTCTTCACAGGTGTGAGGTTAACATGAACGAAAAATGGATTTGGTTACCTGATTGGGCCTCGAATCTTGGTGTTTGGGAAGACGACCTGGCTGATGTTGCGTCCGCTGCAAGCCATGATTATGTGCCTTATGGCCAAATGGCTGATTTTCTGGAGCATCCGATGGACCTTCCTGATTTTAAGAAGGCATCAACGGTTGTGGCTTGGGGACTTGGAGCCCTGTCGCTCATGTGCTCTGCGGCTGGACCTCAAAAGGGGCAAAAGTGGATTCTACTTTCGCCCTATGCCGATTTTTGCGACGAAATTGGGCATTGGACCGTGCCAAACCTGCACTTTATGGCGCACCAGCTTTCCACGACGACCGAACCTGCTCTGAAGGCTTTTATGGAACTGTTCGAGGAGGATTTTGGCGACTGGCAAGATGACTGGTTCCGCGATGCCAAGAAGTATAAAGCGGATTCTCTAGCGAAAGGACTGATGTATCTGGCCTCGCACCGTGTGACGTCTATTGTCCCGAACAGCTCCGATATCCAGGTGCTCTATGGCCGGTTGGACAAGACTGTCGAGCCGAAGTTGACGCTAAAGCTCAAGGAATTTCTGCCTCAAGCTGAATTCAGGGAACGGCCTAAGGCTGGACACTGGCCCCCGATGCTGTTGCTGTGAGAATAGTTATTAGTTCTGAGTTACTAGTTACTAGATAGAAATTATTGCCATGTCATCCTGAACGATATAAAAGCGCGAAGCCTTTTCTGTCTTTAGCCCCGAATTAAGGTTGGTGAGCCTGTCGAACCACCGAGCCGGGGGAAGGATCCAGTGAAAAACATAACAGGATCTTTCGTCGATTCTCTCCTCAAGATGACGATTCCTAACCACTTCCTATTGTCCAACAATCAATGACCGACAACTAGTAATTAGTAACTGTGCCGAAGGCACTTAGTAACTAGCTATTTGTAATTATGTTTTTTGAACTTTGTAATTGCAAACACTGCCACTAGATAAATTGCAAGGAACCATAGCAGGGCGTTTTCAACAAATTCACCAATGGCTGTATAGAATGTGTTTCTCGTCTTGAGAGGCATTTTTCTTTGTATGACTCGGGTCTCGAATATCTTGGTGTTTTGGTCATAGTGGCCATACTGATCGATGAATGCGGATACGCCGCTGTTTGCTAGACGTGCAACCGGATAGCCGTAAGTGACGGCCTGGAGCCTGACAATGTTCAAGTGCTGGTAGGGGGCGGTACTCCGTCCGAACCAACCGTCATTTGTGATGTTTACCATAAGGCGTGAACCCGCTTTGATGGCTTCGCGAATGAGGTCGCCGAAGATGGCGTCATAGCAAATATAAGGCGTCCAGTTGTAAGGACCATAGACCGGAGTTTCTTTTCCGGGTACAAAGTCTCCTTCTCCGAGATCGACATAGTTGAGGATGGGGAACACGTCGTCGAAGGGAATACGCTCGCTAAAGGGAACGAGGTGCTTTTTGATATAGCGTTTGGGAAATCCCGAATCGCCAGGAGTAAACAGGAACGATGCGTTGTAGATCTCGAAACGGCGCGGGTTGTTGATGTCCGTCGAGATGCGCGAGTAATCGAGCGCACCAGTGAGGATTTCTGCGTTTCTTGAGTCGGCCATCTGGTGCAATTGATTGAGGACGAACGGTTGCCTGCGGATATGGTCCGGTATGGCCGTTTCTGCAAGGAGTATCAAGTTCGTACCTGGCTTTGAACTGTCCATGGCCATGCCGAAAGTCTTTGTGACGATGGAATCGAATCGTTCCTTGCTCCACTTGGCGCCTTGGGCGATGCTCGGTTGCACCATAGCGATAGATGGATTTTCTTCTTTGTCGGCGTTGTAGTACGGGATCGCTTCGGGTGCAGAAAGAACGTAGCTTCCATGGAGCAGGAGCGCAAAGAAGATGATGACGGGAACGGCAAAGAGTGCAATTTTTTTGCGGCCTGTTAGCTGAAACGCGTAAGCGACAATCTGGTTCGAAGCGACTATCAAGATGGTGTAGCCAAAAATACCGATGATAGAAAGCGTCTGGATGAGTTCGATGTAGTTGCCAAGCGTGTAGCTGAGATGGTTCCACGGGAATGCGAAGTCGCCGTGGGTACGGAACATTTCGATGGACGCAAAGAAGACGGGGAAGAGTACGAGCAAGTAGGCTTTCCCCTTGATTTTTAAGTCTTTGACTGTTGAGTAGATGAATGCGGCGAGAACATTGAACAGGCTGAGGTAGGCAATAAGGAGAATGAGTCCGAGAAAGATGAGTCCTGCGGGTGCTGTTTCCACGTTCATCACGTTTCGGATCCAGTAGTAATTGACTGTGTTATAGACCATGCTTGCCCAAAATGTCGCGAATACGGCTATTTCGCGATTGAATTTGTTCAAGACGATGAACCACGGAACTAGTAAGACGAATATGGCAGGACCAAGCGGTAGCGGCGGGAACGCAAACGCGACAAAGCCCCAGGAAATCGTGGCGAGAGCGAGTGCGGTGCGGGCGTCTTTTTGCTTGAAGAGTTTGGCGTTCCAACAGGCGAACTGCGAAAACCAGTAAAGCGCCATCGGGATAAATGTTGCGATGATTTGGTAAAGTCCGGCGTGCCCTTCTCCGTTTTTATCACCGATGGTGTAGTCCAAGGCGAGAAACGCAAAGAGGATGATGCCGTAAGTGTTCATGAAGCGGAAAAACGGTTTGCGCGCATTCTTGACGAACAAAAATGGGATTGCCGCGATTGCTGGCAACAGCTGCAGAAGTTGCATGTAAAGCCCGGGCGTATCCGGACGCAGTAAGAACAATACGAATTCAATCGCAACAAGAATAGCAACGTAAATCTTGTACGCTTTCGGAAGAGATTTGATTTTGTTTAAAAGTTGGTCGGTATTCATTTTTAACTATGGGGCGGTGCGTTGTGCCTTTGGTGTCGCTTTGCTTTGATGTTGTCCGTTCTAGGATTGTGAGGTTGAAAGAGGTTAGGGAAATCACTCATAGCCCAAAGCGAGTGAAACGAGCGAGCCCATAGCTCAGAGAGCGTAGCTCGATCTCATAACCTATCTCACAGTCCGCTTTTGTCTTGAGGGTTGAACACTAGCACAAATTCTCCTTTGGGCGGGTGCGCCTTGAAATGCGCAGAGATTTCCGTCGGCGTTCCGATGAGGTGTTCCTCGAACTTCTTGGTGAGCTCTCGCATGAGTGCAATCTTGATGTCGCCGAAAACCTGCTTGATTTCTTCGACGAACTTGTCGATGTTGTGCGGGCTTGCGTAAAAGATTTGCGTCGCTTCTTCGTCCTTCAGCTTTTCGAGCAAGTGAATTCGCTGGGCACTTTTCTTTGGCGAAAAATACTGGAAGGTGAAGTGGTCGGTGGGCATGCCGCATGAAACAAGTGCGGCAATCATCGCACATGGCCCTGGGATGGCGCGTACATCGATTCCTTCGCGGACACATTCGCGAACGAGATTGAATGCCGGGTCTGCGACTCCGGGCGTACCTGCGTCGCTTACAAGTGCGATGTCGCCTGTGTTCTTGAGAAATTCCACATACTTGGGCGTGACCTTTTCCTTGTTGAAGTCATGGTAAGGTTCCATGGGCGTCGTAATGCCGTAATTGTCAAAGAGAATTCTCGAATGACGGGTGTCTTCGGCAAGGACAAGGGGGACTTCCTTGAGAATACGCACTGCGCGGAACGTGATGTCTTCCATGTTCCCGATGGGAGTTGCAACAATATATAAAGTGTAGGCCATGATGTAAAAATAGATTTTAGACGAGAGAATAGAGACGAGAGACGAGAGAAAAATAGGGATTAGTGGTTAGTAGGCAGTAGGAAGGATGTGTTATCCTGAGCTGTCATCCTGAGCGAAGTCGAAGGATCTAGTTAAGTGCCGAAGTCTCTCTGTGGTATCTAGTAGTGCGTAGACAAGAATTGACTGGATTCTTCGTCCCTACGGAACTCAGAATGACGTTGCTCTACAATGACTAATAACTAAGTGCTAATAGTCGCTTGCGCTGTTCAAGTCCGTTGGTCTGTTCGTGTTGAGTTCGAATGTCAGACGCTGCACGAGCTTGCGGTGCATTTCGTTGGACGCTTTGTTGACAAGGTCTGTGCGGAGTTGCC
>Ga0247611_10008996_pt1 | contig 12146 bp, 10 predicted proteins | sample 177DNAGHGhighgp2_FD_192422 | JGI IMG/M metagenome (GOLD analysis project Ga0247611, IMG submission 192422) | Sheep rumen microbial communities from Palmerston North, Manawatu-Wanganui, New Zealand - 1770 DNA GHGhigh gp2 | ecosystem: Host-associated > Mammals > Digestive system > Stomach > Rumen... | reverse complement strand
TGCGGATGGCTTATTTCCCACCGTTTAAGATGTTCTTCCTGCTATCAGCACTCTCCATCTTGGTGGCTCACGGAATGAATGTCAGGGGTATGAACCTGATGGAAAGACAAAACAACAAATATGAGAAAACATATACAAAGAATGTTGAGACTCTCAAACCAAACAGGATAGTCCGTGATGATATTGAAAAGAAAATGGATAAAGCGGAGGTAACAATGGAAAAAACCTTTAAGAAACTGGACAATCTGCAGGACGAGTATCCTTCTGCTTTCAATGTGATCTCCCTCTTTCTGCTGGCACTTCCGTTATTCTTCTTCTTTAGAAACGGACCATCCTATCGGGGCATGTACTTTTCGGAGTTCCTTGTGGCAATATTCTACATTTCCAACATGTACTCCATCTATACTACCCTTCTCAACTTCTTATGTATCAATGATGATCTGGACACATTCGTACTTGCTCTTTGTCTCATTCCCTTGAGACAGCTGACCGGATATAAATGGCTACGGGTGATAGTATCATCGCTGCTCTCTCTTCTCATCCTCATGTTTCTGGTCTTTTCCGCCATCATGATCTTCGTCATGGTGTACGTCATTGTACATTAACCCACCGGACATACTTGCGTCTTTTAACATAATAAGGAGGACAAGGAGCACGTAAATTATGATGAATTATATGTTTATCGATTTTCTTCTAAACCATTTCACTCTTCTTGTTCGTAATAATAAGAATAGTCAATACTTTTCATATCAACTGGTTAGTGTCACTAACCACTTCTCTCCCTTCTTTTTGAGTTTTGTATGCAAAGATAATCAATTATTTCAATTATACAATAATGAATATGATCATTAACGAATCAAAAAACTATTCAAGTAATACTTACAATAGTAGAAATTAAAATGGCTTTATAGCCTCATAGTAAGCATCGAATTTCTGCTTGTATCTACAATAGTAGAAATTAAAATGGCCTTATAGCCGAGAATTTGAGATTGGCGAAACTATACAATCTACAATAGTAGAAATTAAAATGGCTTTATAGCCATCATCCTTTCTCTTGTCATCGACAATTAATCTACAATAGTAGAAATTAAAATGGCTTTATAGCCAAGGCCGGTTCGCAAATTTTTCCATCCGATCTACAATAGTAGAAATTAAAATGGCTTTATAGCCGCGTGCCGACATTGCCGTGCTGAACCGATCTACAATAGTAGAAATTAAAATGGCTTTATAGCCGAAATAAAACTTATTTGCAATCTACATGATCTACAATAGTAGAAATTAAAATGGCTTTATAGCCGCGGGCAAAAGCTATAAGAAAAAATGTATCTACAATAGTAGAAATTAAAATGGCTTTATAGCCTCTATTGTTTGCAAAGATATGAATTAAAACTCAAATAACCAATTACTTATGGAAAAAAATCAAAGAGCGCAAAGGGAAGTCACAATCCCCACTCGAAAATCAAATAGTAGCTATATAGCTAATTTTCAATACATAGTATTCCATCAATCGTTGAGATAAGGCTTCGTTTGTATAAATTCAAACCAATCAGTATCCTTGATATACTTGAGGTACTTATCTTCAACAGGGAAACCGTTATGTACCCAGTACAAGCCTTTTAATGCAATATTGTATGCACCATTAGCATCAGCATCTGTCAAGCCCATATAGTTATTTGACCCTGTCTTGAATGGATTTTCGCCAGCTACAGGAGATATTATATAATCTTCCTGACCATTAGTATTTCTCATTTTCAGAAGCAACTTGAACAAGCCAAAGAGTTCTTTTAGTTTTACTTCTTCTAATAGTTTTATTCTTTCCACTGATACTTCGCTCAATGGAATATTGACTCCATCGTCAGAAAAGAATTTCTTAAACTTTTGAATCAGTTGTATTTCTCTTAACTCATCTTTTTCTCTGACAATTCTTTCCCCGTGAGTAGACAAAGTCCAAACGTTCGTATAGTCCGTCCGAACTGTATTAAACTTTTCGTTTGAATAGTCAAAAGTAAAGTAGAACATATCATCCTTGTAGCAAATCTGCGTAAAACTACCAAAAAAAGTTTTAAAATCTTTTGCTGGCTTATTCATATTAAATAAATTCACGAAACCTGTTGCAGGGTCTATCTTAGATGTATAACCTGCGGGTACGTAGAATAGCCAGCCACTCTGTTTGCCTAAATCCTTAAAGCTCGTAAATGGAGCTGTTAGCTGCAAACCATTCCATACATTACCATAATCAGGCGAAGGAGCATCTTTTTTAAAGGCTAAGTAATTCAATTTCTGTATTAGCATCTTTTCAAAATTCTGATACACCTGTCGCTCTACGTTAAATCTACCACGTTTAAAGCCAAAATTCAGGTCTTCCAGCACAACAATTGCATTGTACTTGACAACCATCTTAGCTATCTCATGAACAACTTGTGAAAGATACCCAGACTTCAAATCCTTGATTCTCTCTATTGTTGTCCAATTCTTTCTCGCCTCATCACGATTTTGCTCAGTTTGCTTTAACTTTTCCAGATAATTATACTTACGTGTCACTTCATCGTAAGTTTTTGTTTCTATCAAATTAAAATGTTTAGGAGGTATAATATTCTCTCCACGCTGATTGATGACAGAAACATAAATCAAATTTCTTTCACCTCTGTCTATACCAATAATATTCAGTTGCTTTTTATTCTGTCGAAGGAGTTCGAGCGTTCTTTCATTAAACTGCTGTTGAGTTATTTTCGGAGCTTTAAAGTTTATAGTAATGGGAACATGCATAAAAAACTTATGCTCGTAATATCGCTTATCCTTAATAATATCCAACTTGGCTCTGTTCGTTCTGACTTGAGGTAGTAACCTTACTTCTTCATCTGTTAACACTATCCCTTTCCCATTAAAATGATCCACAAAGTGTTTGTACATTTCATCACTAATAGGAGTACCATCGGAAAGAGTTTTATTGACGAGAATAGAGCCTTTTTTATGCATGAATGGTTTACTTGACAGTTTACTCCTATAAAATAACTCTGCGCCGCCATTTAATTTAAATATGGTATTATCCATATTACGTGAAGAAAATAATTCTTTCCAATACAAAGTATGTATATTCTCAGTACCACAAGCTCCCTCCTTGAAATCTTTATTTGAGACCTGGAAAAGCATGACTTTGTTTTCCTTTCTCCATTCATCTATTTTGTCTTTAGAGAAAGATACAAAGGAAATAGAATACTTCTGCATGGCTACATCGTTCAAGAAATCTGCATAGCTTTCATATTCGTTAGGTTCCTTGAAATGGAAAACCATTTCGTCCTTTTTATAATCAAGCAGTCTTTGCATATAATATTTAAGATATGCTTGAGAATCCTCTTTGTTAAAACTATCTGATGTTTTTAGGTAAGACCCACATTTTCTTATTCTGTTAATCTCATCAGGTAAATACTTATTTTTCAAATCTTCAAGTATATGGTTAAAACCATCTTGCGATTTTCTACCTGTTTTTCTAACTGTCTTACCGTCAATCATCATCAAATTGGGAAGATCTTTAGAAGCGTCAGCTATTTGATGATATACAATCTTTCTATAACTTCCATTTTCGCAAATACCATCTTCTAATCGGGGCTTATTCAATGGATTAATTAGCATTAGATAATACTTATCTGAATGCTTCAAAATTGTTGCATTATTAGCATCTTCTTTATTTGCATCCCAACCATCAGCGAGTGTTGGCGAATCAAACTTTAGCAACATCTTTCCTTCATTAGAAAGCTTACGAGTAAGGAAACTTCTAACTTTATTATATAAAGGTATAATATAAGACAAACTTAATGTATCTTCATCACTACTTTCGAAAAGGCGTTCATAATCCACATAGAAAGAATCCTTTTCCAAATATGCCGACTTGTTTCCTAAGCGCAGTAGCTCTACAATATGGTATAGCTCCATATATTTATCTAAGACTTCCTTCAATATCTGCTTTGACTCGTCAGTTGAAATTGACTTCCCATCTTTAAAGCTCTTTCTAAGTGTTGCAAATTGTACAATGTACGCAGTCTTACATTGCTCTATAAGACTAACTTTCTGCCACAGACTTGTTTCATTCTCTTTTTTCCAAATGTTCAAAGTTGTGAAAAGTTCCTCTGTAGATAAAGGGTGTTGCGTCTGCTCCAGCAACTCATCTTCGATTTCTTTTATCTGCAAAAGTGAAAAGCACTTATTATCTAACCATTTTTCTATTTCCTTGTCACGCTCCTGCTGTGCTTTTTTTGTATTTGATGTTACCAATTTCTCACGCAGCTTTTCACCTAACAGATTCCAATCACCATAAAGCAAGTGAGACAATTTAGTCAAATTAGATCCCAACACATAGACTTTGCTTAAATCAGTATCATTGTCATAAAGAGTTTCCATTATCCTTTTGACAGACTCTAAAAGACCTTGTTTTTCAACCGCAGATAAAAAACTAAAGACACTATCCATAAGATCCTCTTCCGATTTATACTGTTGAGGAAGAAAGGACGGTTGAACCCTATCGCTTAATATTTGTTTGTAAAGCTGGGTCATCACTAAATCTTTCAGCTTCAATTTTGACTCTGGATGATGCTGAAGATATTCATTTCCAACGCTGTTGATTCCAAGAACATCCTCGTTTGGGTTACCCCCTAAGATCCAATTATACTTTTCAATGCCATCTTGGGTTAAACATTCATTGAAATAACAAGGAGTGAAGATTTCATCCAACGACATCCCTTTCAATGTATCTTTAAGATTATCTTGTATTGATTCCAGGTCGATAGGACATGTAGCCTTCAGCTTACGATAAACAGAGATATTATCAAAAAACTTGGGCAAATTCTCGTTTACAATTCTATTAGCAATTGATGTACCTTGCGCTTCCTTCTTATACATATTGCTTCGATTATCTGCATAATTGCCAAAATAGACAGAGAACCTGTTAAATGTTTCTAAAGCCTCAAGCATTTTCTCACGTGTCAACGATGAATCACGTTCTTGTATTGACTCCACGAAATCGTCATCATTTTCAACTAATTGCTTTAATAACGAGCCTATCAATTTAGAATATGATGATATATATTGCCACCACTCATGCTTTTTGAAATGATTAGAAATGCTCTCACGCATCTTGTCTTGTAGATTCGCAAAATCTTTAGATTTCCTATCTTTACAATAGGCATCAAACAAATCATTCCATGTCGGACATTTGGGAGCAGATTCTGGTAAAAAACTACTTAATGCTAAAGAGATGAAGTTCTTATGAAACTGGTCTAAAATCAATTTCACTATTGGGTAATCATCATTTCTTTTCTTATCTTTGTTATAAAAAGAATCTTTCTTATTCTCATCAAGGTAATTACTCCAGAAATCATCAATAGTTTGACCTTCCAATAATTCTGGCTTCAGTTCAAAACGCAAAGTCCTGTCAACAGGATATATCTCTGTAAATTGTTTTAGGTTTTTCATCTTATCTGTTCTTTTGTTTAATCAATTCATTTGTTATCTCATTTCCTTGCTTCGTACATCCACAGGACGAGCACTTTTGCCAATCTTCACCCAATCTTCCCTGAAGCTGGGATTGGTCAGTATATAAACATAGCCAGGTTCTTTATTACTCATTTCTTATTCGTTTGTTTTCTTCTTTAACTTGGCACTCTCCTCAAACACTCTTTGCAGTTCTTCCTTGGGCGGCAAGGCTTTCAAGAGTTCGGGGTCCATTTCGTCAGCAGTCTTATAAGTAGCTACACCCATTGGCTGACGGAAATCCTGCATGATGTAACCGGCATAGTCCTTATCAGCATTCTTACAAAGAATAATGCCGATGGGAGCCTCTTCATGGTCTCGGCGGTCATCATCATTAAGTATTCTCAGATAAGCACTTAACTGCGCAAGGTATGCTATCTTAAAATCACCTCGCTTCAACTCGAAAACGACAGTTCTATTTAAATCGCGATTAAAAAACAACAGGTCTATCCAATGGTCATGCCCTAATTTATCATAGTGAACTTGATTGCCACAGAAGGTAAATCCTCGACCAAAAGTCATGATGAAGTTTTTCACGTTGTGTACGATGTTGCTCTCTATTACACGTTCATCTACTTCTTCATCGTGCATTCCCAACTCCTCAACATTAATATAGTCTAGTAAGTATTCGTCTTTGAACATCCTTATAGCACGATAAGCCTGCTTATAATCAGGGATAGTAGCCAGAAAATTGTTGGGCATTCTGTCCTGATGGTGGTAGAGGTCTTGCTTGATGACCTTTTCCAAATCCTCGACGGTGGATTTATATGCATCGGCATATTTCATATAGAAAATGCGCTCATCGTAGGCTTTAGCTTTAGCCAATATGACTATATGATGAGTAAAACTGATGCTGAGGAACTCACGCAATGGGAAATCAGGCAGATTCGCCAATTGCAATTGACGGATTTCGCGGTCATCTTCAAATTCGGCAGTCGCAACTACCGAATTATCATTTACACCACTTAATTCTCCAGTTGTATCAGACGGGCTTATGTTAATTTGTGTAATTTTGTTCGTTGGAACGAACATTTTTGCCGGGGAAGCTTCCAATTTGTTCGTTGGAACGAACGAATTACGCTCCAACATCATCCATTCCTCATAGAATATCCTCATCTTGCGAAGGCTGGGCGCAGAAAAACCGCGAAGTCCAGGCAACTCTTTACGCAACTGATTACTGATAGACTCGATTGCCCCCTTACCCCAATTCTTCTTCCGGGTGTTGGCAGACACGTATCTACCTATACCATAATACAGGGTCAACTGTTCTTGGTTGACTGCCTTAGTCGCTCTCGCCTGACTCTGTAGAATTGCAGTTTTTATAATATTCACTGCACCTTGGTATTCTCTAATATCATTTTCCATATTATTCTTCATCGGAGTTAAAAATGTTCTAATGTCAACATCCAAAGTACTCGTATTCTCATTTAACTACTGGATTGACGGTTGCACCTAATTGGCATACAATCTGGAAACGGTATTCTCTAATTTGCCAACCTTCCCCGAAGCTGGGATTGGTCAGTATGTAAACATAGCCAGGTTCTTTATTACTCATTTCGTTTTTAGTTAATAATGCAAATTTACTAATTAAATTTGAATTATTGGCTATTTGCAAATTGAAAGTTTCAAAAAACTGAAGTATATACTTTGAAGATTTGCAAAGGCAAAAGAAAAGCGAGGCACCTTGTGGGCACCTCGCTTGTCAAATCATTATTTTTTCTTCTGCTATGATTCCTTCCGACGGTAGTTATTGCTTTTCCTCTCCGGCACTTTCTACCTTAAAGTCTGACAGATTCAAGCTGCCATCTTTCTCATAGTCTATGCTTGCAGATATGGTGGGCATGTCAACGTATGTCAGTACCAGACCGGTCGTAAACTTCACGCCGGGCACAAAGCATACACGCGGTTTTCCATTATTCAGATTGTAGCTGATCTGCTCACCAACCCAGATAGGCTGTTCTGCATCCAGACCACCCATGTCTTTAACGGTGTTCTGGGCTGTGACAATCTTCTCCCCATCGCCATAGAATGTGATCTGCTCGCCTTTCACCGAGTAGCGCAAATGCTCGATAATCTCCTGCTGCATCTGGTATGGTTCAATCGTTTTCTCTATGTTTGCAATGTCATTGCTTCCAAACTGAAACTTGTAAAGCTGTTCCACATTGGTTCCCGTTCCTTCCATCACACATGAAGTCAGCCAAAGGGCGTTAGCCGATGCGTCATAGAAAGCTTGCGGCTGCCTGCTATTGCGAACCTCAGTAAGAGAGGTAGATATATTGTTTCTGGTAATCATGATACCAAATCCTTCGGTAGATAGTCCTCCATCCAACTCACTGATACCGCTTACGTTGACGTTATTTGCGGTGTCGTTCATGATTTCGAAGGGATGTACTTTCACCGACTTAGCGAAAGCCTTCTCCAACTGTTCCGGCATCTTATTGACAACAGGCTCTTCAAGCACACCATTCACTTCCAACAATTCTGTTCCTTCATTGCAAGATGAGAGCATTCCCATGCCGCAGGTTATAAGGATGGCGGCAAACACCCAAAACTTCTTTCTGTTCATATCCATCATGTTTGATTTTTAATCGAGGGACAAAAGTACAAAATAAATTGGATAATCAAATGTTTTATGGATTTTTTTGTTTTCTTGCCTACTTGCTGATGCCGTCTTTTCCACTGGTGAAGGATGTGAAGGAACAAAAAGCAACTTTCCCTTATAGGAAATTATTTACCCCCGACCTAAATGTATTTTCCTTTATGCAAAAGTTACTATTCTATCCTTCACTCCTTCACACCGTTCACCAGAAAGGCAGACGAACCTCTCTAAATGCCGAGGCAGACTTGGTGCCGTTCTCCTCTGTATCTTCCATTTTGGTTCAATATTTGCCGATTTATTGGCATTATATTTTGTATAGTCAAAGATATTGTGTAATTTTGTAAAGAATTTTAAGCATCATGCGGTAACTGTGTAAGAAGAATGATAGCATTTGTCCCTTTTCTCGTTTTAATCGCCTTGCTTATTTGCTGCATCACGGTATTCGGCAATTCCACGCTTGATGGAGCCAGTCAGGTGGTTTTGTTGATTGCCTCAGCCTCTTGCGTCCTTGTGGGATGGATGAGGAAACGGCTGGAATGGGACACGTTAGAGCGAGAGATGACGAATAAGGTGGCAAGTTGCACGCCTTCAATCATCATCCTCCTGCTTATTGGAGCCTTCGTTGGTGGTGCTGTTTCTTGCCACTTTAATAGCTGCTATCGTAGCATTGGTATTTCAGCAAGACTTACTTTGTGAGATTGCCAATAGTGGCAACGAACCTGAGTTCATGATTCTCTATGAGGGTGTGATACGCGCCTGTTATGACTCTACCAGTATTGACACGGGAAACGAGGTGCTGAGCCAATTGGTGAGAACCCGAGGAATGGCAGGAATGATGCCTACGGTATGGCTGATTATCTGCGCACAGGTGTTTGCCGGAGCTCTGACAGCTACGGGACTGTTGAAGGAAATGATGGGATATATTCTCCGAATGGTAAAAGGTACGTTCTCGCTGGTAGCTTCTACCGTGATGAGCGGAGTATTCCTCAACATTACCACAGCCGACCAGTTCCTGTCTATCATACTGACCAGTTCCATGTTTAAGGAAACATATAAAAAGCACGGACTGGAAAGTAGGCTGCTCAGTAGGAGTTGTGAGGATGGAGGTACCGTGACGTCTGTTCTCGTGCCTTGGAACACATGCGGTCTTACCCAGAGTACGGTTTTAGGCGTTGCCACGCTGACCTATCTGCCTTATTGCTTCTTCAACATCCTCTCTCCGATAGTGAGTATGGTGGTGGCTGCATTAGGATGGAAGATATATAAGAAATAAAAATAGATTTGCCAAAGGTATCGTTTAGCCCCGCTAAAGTTATCGTTTAGCAGGGCTAAATGATATGTTTATGGCGACTAGACATAACATATCAGAACACGCCAAAAAGGTTGTCGCGCTCGAAAAGTTCCACGACTTCGTTCTCCACAGGCGTACGCTTCACGATTTCAAGATTTTTCCAGAACTTCGGGTCATAGTGTTTGTCTTTGTTCATCTTCCCCTTCTCGATTTCACTCATGAGGTTGTCATCAAAATCCATGGTCGTTTTCCCCTTCACGAAACGATCGGCGACGTTGAACATCATGCCTGTTGTCTCATATCGCCTGCCGGCATGCTCGTAAGCCACGAGGAAATGAACGCTCTGCACTTCGGTGAAGCCATTGTCGTGCTGGTAGTTGATGATAAACGAATAGTCGGCATTTTCTATATTACGCTTAGAAATAAAACTATCTTCGCTACCACGTTCCTTATGCCAGACGCGTTCATTATTGCCAAAGCCCTGATAGCGCAGCACCTGGAATGTCTCGGCATCAATGTAGAGACTTGCCGTCACTGACCACCAGTTGGGATTGCGCGGAATGAAGTAGATTACGTAGATGCGGCGATTGCCGTCACTGATGACTTCCACTTCAGTCTCATAAAACCGGTTGTAATCCGTACTCAGGGGTACGACTTGATATAATCCCGTCTTCCGATTTGACCCGGAATAGAGGGCTATCTGGGCAAAGGTGAAATAGTTCGTAGGATTCATCGCATGACGCCCGATCACTGAGACATATCGTCCTGTGACGAGTTGCAGATCAGAAAGTTCGTAGGCCGACTTTCCAGAGAAGAATGACTCCAGGAATGCCGTACACTCCCGGTTGTTCTTGCTCACCTGCCGATAGAAGAAGTTCGACTTGCTCTTTCTATGCTTCTTCACCTCTTTCTTATGGCGTTCCAGCACCTTCTTGATGATAAAGTCGGTGCCAAGCACCACTACCTCACCCAACATCTCACCCTCTGAACTGAGCAACACTTCCTGTCCAATATCGACAGCTCGCAGGTGAACGGTCTTGTAGCCCACATAAGAGATACGCAACATGTCGGCTGAGTCGGCATCAATGACAAACTCACCCTCAGCATTCGAGATGGTACTGTTCTGACCGCTGATATAAACCGATGCAAAGGGCAGGCGCTCACCCGTCTTCGAATCGATGATTCGTGCATCGACGTGAAGACTCTGGGCACTGGCAGAAGCGGAAAACAGGAGCAGCAGGAGGCTGAGTTTCAGTATTCTATATATACGAATTATTATCATCACGAATTATTATCATATCAGAACACGCCAAAGAGGTTGTCACGTTCGAAGATTTCTAATGCCTCTTCCTCAATGGGCGTGCGTTTCACTATCTCGTTTTGTTTCCAGAAGTCGCCGTCGAGACCTTTCCGGCTTATAATGTCCATGAGGTTGTCGTGGAAACGCAATGTTCCCCGACTTGTAAAATAACGGTCTGCCACATTGAACATCATACCCGTTGTTTCGAACTTGTGGCCATCGGCCGTGTAGCTGGTACGAAAATGGACACTGCTCACTTCCGCAAAGCTATTGTCGTGCTGATAGTTGACGACAAACGAATAGGTGATGGGCAGCACTACGCCCATTTTGCCTTTCAAGTGCGTGACCCATTCCTTCGTGCTACGCCCCTCGAATTTCAGCAACTGAAACGTCTCGGCATCTACATACAGACATCCTTCAATTGCCCTGACATCGGAGTTGCGCGGCACGAATTTAATCACATAGACACGCCGCTCTCCATCGCCGAACACTCTCATCTCTGTGAGGTAGTCGCGGGCGTAGCCTTGGTGCAGGGGAACGAGCTGCTCTTTGGAAGATATATGCTTTTGGTTAGAAAAAACCGGCACCTGTGCAAAGGTAAAGAAGTTGGCAGGACTGATTGTGCGCATGCTCGCCACTGACAGATAGCGACCAGTGACCAGCGACATATCACTCACCTGAGTTGCCGAACGTGCCGTGAAGAACGACTCCAGGAAAGAATGGCACTGCCTGTCGGTGTAACCCACCTGCCGATAGAAGTAATTCGACTTCGTCTTTCGGTGCTTCTTGTATTCCTCTTTCATCCGCTGAAGGGTGTTCTGAATCACCAGATCAGTGCCAAGCACCACCACTTCTCCCAGCATCTCACCCTCTGAACTGAGCAGCACTTCCTGTCCAACGTCAACAGCTCGCAGGTGAACGGTCTTGTAGCCCACATACGAGATACGCAACACGTCGGCTGAGTCAGCATTGATGACAAACTCACCCTCAGCATTCGAGATGGTACTGTTCTGTCCGTTGATATAGACCGACGCAAAGGGCAGATGCTCACCCGTCTTCGCATCAATGATTCGTGCATCGATGTGAAGGCGCTGGGCACTGGCAGAAGCGGACAGCAGGAGCAGCAGCAGGAGGATGAGTTTCGGTTGTTTCATTTCGTCAGCGTCTTGGAGGTTGATAGCCGCCCTGTTCAATGATGTCACGGCCGAGCGTGAGGGGGATGCATTGAATGCTCTGGTGGCCTGAACCTGTATTTTCGGGATCGTCGGTATAGCGCCCACGCAATCGATAACGCACGCCATGGTATTCAAAGTCGCACGAGAAAGAAAGTCCGAGCACTGCCCCACCCTCTTCTCGACAGTCCACGTTGCGCAACGTCACGCGTTCACGCCTCACCTGTCCACGCTTCGCCACGGTGGCATCTGCCAGCTTTG
>Ga0247611_10008995_pt1 | contig 12148 bp, 10 predicted proteins | sample 177DNAGHGhighgp2_FD_192422 | JGI IMG/M metagenome (GOLD analysis project Ga0247611, IMG submission 192422) | Sheep rumen microbial communities from Palmerston North, Manawatu-Wanganui, New Zealand - 1770 DNA GHGhigh gp2 | ecosystem: Host-associated > Mammals > Digestive system > Stomach > Rumen... | reverse complement strand
TCTTCTCCTCGGCCTTCTCACGCATTGACCATATCTCGACAATGCACAAGGTGATAGACACCAGGATAGATGCCAGCGGAACACAATGGATGGAGTCGTGCGAGAACTGCGCCCAAACAAAGTGGATAAGCGTGTCGATGCCAGCACTGATAAACAACACTCCCTCATAGAGAGCGAACTTGGTGATTGACCTGCTGAACAGGTACGATGTCCTTGCTTCGCCCCTCAGTTTGGCCTTGCGCCAGCCGAACATGGCATCCATGCACATGGCACCTATGACCACGCACATGGCCACGACCACGATGAGGTACATGATGGGCAGACCCTTGATGATGTGCATATAATCTCCCATAGCCTTACCCCTTTCCAAAATGCAATCCTAAAATGAATAACACTGCGATAGCGACACCGATGCAGGTGAAGGCGAGGTCTTTCCAGTCCCACTCCCAGTTGTAGCGGTTGTCGCACCATTCTTTGACACCGCCAGCGATGATACCAGCAGTGCAACCCCACAATCCCGCAAACAGGTCGTAGGAATTGACATAGCAGGGGATGCCCACCACCAATGCGATGAGCAGACCAGCCAATATATGTTTTACTTTGTCGTTCATGTTACGTCAGTAATTTATCTTTGTCAAGGTCATAGACCATTGCGGCCATGTCAAAGTCAGTGTATATGCTGCCGTAGTAGCCACGCTGCCACATCAGCATCGTTCCTGATGTATCGACAAAAGGTCGGGCATTACGCCAAGCCTCATTGTTCTTGACGTTCTTCTCCCGATACAACTCTTTCACCGATGCCCATGAGCCGTTGCTATATTCGTACAACTCCATGACATCATAGTCCAAGTTGTTCTCGGTAATGGTTCTCGCTGCAATAATCTTCGTTGGTGAGGCGAATGTCGCACCCATCTGATAGTTGTAGCGCAACCAGCCACCGATGCACAGGTCGGAAAGCACACCGTTACGATACACCTTGTAGTTGGCTGGTGCAGTATTCGACACACTTCCCATAGAAACGGCGATGCACACTTCTGCGTAAGGTGACGGGGCCATGTCAAGCAGTCGCTGCGAGTTGTAGTTGCCCTTCGGAATGACCACATCAAACGAAGTGTTGAGTGTGGCGGTTGCAAGCGTGCCGACAATGTGGTCATTATCAATCTGCCCGTTATACACGTTTCCGCTCTCAAAATCAATGTAGGCAAGCCTTACATTCGGGTCAGCGGCCTCTGGGTTGCTGGTCATCGCAACACGCAGCACGTTGGGCATGTCTGTAACGATGTTGTATCGGCAGTAGTATTGAGGAGTGGCCTTGAGCCATGCCTTCGGTGTTGACCAGTTAACAAAGTCAGTCGATTCGATATACTGCCAAGTCTGCGGGTATTCCCATGTCTCGCCTGTCGGTTGGGTGACACGGCAGAACAGCACATACTTGCCGTTGATGTAGAAGCACTGCGCATAGGTGGTGTTCCCTGCAAACTCGACTACCGTCACATTGTCGAACTCGTCAATGACACCAGCCACCTTACTTCTGCGAATGAACATGTGCTTGCCAGTGGCATGGCCGTCTGCATAGGCAACACCGATTCGGCCATCCTGCAACTGGATAACCATAGGTGCGTTGTGGTCATCGACCTCATTACGCATCAATGTCACCCTCTTGGAAGCCCCCGACCTCAGTTCGTAAGAGCCGACACCAGAGCATCCGTTGCTGTCAGTCCATCCCCAGATGAGCGTTTCGCTATGCTGATACATGAACGAATGAGGATGAATCCACCATGACCAGCACTCGTTGAACATGCCCACCGAGAACTCGTTGATGTTGAAGTTCGGATAACCGCCAAGGTCGGTCTTGGCCTCATCAAGCATGTATGCACCAGTTGGTGTTGTCTGCACGACAGGCATGTTGGTTTTACGAGAAGAAACGATGAGCCTATATGCGCCCGAAGGTGCAACCACATCAGCCTCTCCAATATTGTTGATTCCTGTGTCAACACTGATGATTCGGTCATTGCCGTCCACGAAGCACCACAATCGCCACGCTCCGATGCTCCTAAACCCTTCGATATGGAATGGTGTTCCCTCAATACACTGGATAACACCACTCACATAGATTGGTTTCTCGTTTCTCGTATAAGATATGATTGAGCCAACTCCTCCGTTGACCGTAATATATCCATCATCGGTGAAATTGTTGGAAATGTCAATCTTACACAAGTCCTCGACTCCTCCCACACGATTGACAAGAGGATTCCACTCAAGCAGGTCATAATAGTACTGCCTGTCATGGCTGACAAGAGAGAAGTCATCGTAATTGGAATTGACGTTGACAACAAGCCATGCGGTATTAGCTGGTGCAGTGATGATTCCGTCTTTCGATGCACTGCCCTCCTCAAGCATTGTCTTGTCGGAAGCGACAAAATAGTATGCCCTTCGGGTGTTGGTGGCCTCACTTTTCAGGTAATACTCAAGCCCAGCACTACTCTCGATGATGAGAGAATTGTAACTGCCCGACTGAATATATGTCAACGTACTCACATCGGCCACATAACCAATCTTCATCAAAGATGACAAGTCGTAGTCGGTGGTACTCATCTCGACATTGCCAATTCTGCTGCCCAACTGACTCACGACAGTTTTCACCTGCTCCGCACTCACAAGCTGGGCAACTCCGTTGATAATATCACCGCCTTCGTCGATGTCATTGACAAACCTTGCAGATGTAGCCTCGGAACCATAATAAACATTTGTCGTGAAACCAGTGCCCACTTTTACCGTCATGCGGAAATATGCGGCATTTTGCGGGACTGAAACTGCAAGGCCGTTTGCGTTTGCTGATGATGCGTCAACGGCAGAATTGGCGATATATGTCTTGGAAGAATCGTAGAAAGCGAGAACGGCAGGCGAGCCGCCAGTCCAAGTCCATGCACATGTAACCTGCGTGACCACCGAGCCGTCAATGGGGATGAAATCGCTCTTGTTCCAGTCGCTTGAACCTGAAATTTGCGAACCGTCTGACTTTTTGATATATCCCGACTGGGTGCAGACGCTGTTGTCGTATGAGCCTCCGTTGCTGATTTTCCTCAACTCAATCTTGTCGTTTAGTTCCTTGCCCATGTTCGCACCGAGGACATAGACCTTAGACAATGTGTCCGTAGTGCCGCCGTTGAGGTTGTTGACGCTCTCGATGCCATCAGCACTCGCCACACCGCTGTTGCCTTGAGGCCCAGCGGGACCTTGAGGGCCAACTGCACCATCAGCACCAGCAGGCCCTTGTTGGCCTACTACTTCTCCCAAGTCTACATTGCCGTTGCTATCAGGCTCGACAGGTTCTCCGTCATTGATGCTCACCGACTTCACCTTGCCAGCGTTCTCCACCAGTCCATCCACCTCGTCCTTGTTGTACGTCTGCGACTTGGGATAGATATCCGCTGAGTTGGCCTTATTTGCGATGGTCGCAACCGCAGCCTTGTCCTCGTTGGTGAAGTCGTTGGTCGATAGGCCCTTGCCGTTGACCGCATCGACCTTGCCGTTAATCTCGTTTTGCAGTTCGGTCTTGTCGCTCTGCTGCAATGCAGTATCGGCCTTGTCAAGTGATGATTGAACACCACTTGCAAGGTCACTCTTGGGAATACCACCAGCGGGAGGTGCATACCCTCCACCTGCCGCATCTTCGATTTCCTGTTCCATCTCGGCCAGCTTGGTGGGCAAGTCCTTGCCGTCAGGCTGGAATTTCACGTCTTTGGCAAGGATGTCGTAATCGACAGGGTTGCCTTGCTCATCATATATTTTTAAAACTTTGTCTAAAGCCATGTTTTCAGTCCTTGATATTGATGTTTACGTTGTTGGCGTTCACTTCAACACTCGACTCGCCATAACCTGCACGGAGGTTCACTGAGTCAGTGCCGATGTCGGCATTGAGGCCGTTATTGGCATACAGGGCCACATAATCACTGCCGATGATCACGGCAGCGGCACGGCCTTGGATGATGGGATAGTAGGCAATGACATCGAAGTCGCTGCCTTCGTAGGTCTGCCCCTCGTCGGTAGTATCGACAACATGGAGGATTTTCTCACGCTTGAGGCGCATGTGCTGACCTCCGTCGATGCTGTCATAATACACCTCGATGTCATACTCACCGCACGGCAGATGACCCTCGTCAGTGAAATGCACATAGTTGAATGATGAGAAAGCATGATACTGGCGGATGAGCAGACCACGGCGCAGTACTACCCACACGTCCGTGATGAGTTTGGCTTCTTTGTTCTTGTTCAATGAGCCGTCACGCAGTTCCGCATAGACTTCCTCGATAGGAAAGCCGATGGTAATCCTGTTTCCCTGGGTGTGTAAAATCTTCGTCTTTGCCATAGTCAGTCCCCCACTGCGATGATGCGGCAACGGGTTTGCCGTGCCGTGCGTTTCTTGGTGTTGTGCATGTTGGCATACTCAAGACACTCGCCAAGGTATTTCTCGGCAATGGTCATGGTATCATCGTACCGCTTCAACTCACCATCGTTGGTGTGGTAAGCGTATTGGTCTTGGTGCTGCATGGCACCCGCACGGGCGATGATGTTGCCATCGTTTCGCAGCATCTTCGCATAGACGAAGTATGCCAATGCCTTTCGCAAGCCGTTGCAGTAGCGTTTCTCGCCATCGGTGCCACAGCCGCACCAGGTGCCGGGGTCGTACTCACCGCCATCCAACAGGATGGTGGCATCAAAGTCCTCGTCATAGATGGTTGACCAGTCAGCAGCGCACGGGTCGGTCATCGTGGCCAGCTTCATGGTCGGCCAGCCGATGGCGGGGATGATATGCACATCCTCGCACTCACGGGTGAACTGCGCTATCTCGTCATCATCGGTGTGGATGCTGACGGGACGAGCCAACGCCCGGAACTGCTCTGGCCAAATAAGGAGTTGTCGTTGCTCGTTATACATCTCTCATTCCTGCGTATTGGATGGGTAAAATGGTTGTGTCTGCATTGCGCATAATCGGCTCATGCCATGCGGCCAAAATCTTCGACAGGCCACGCTGGATAAACCTCTGCTCGTTCTTCACCTCACCTGCATAGTAGGTGTAGGCATCGGCCATCACGTCACCGCTGAAGCCAAGTTTACCGATGCGGATAGCGTAGAACAACTCTTGATGGAACTGCGCATAGATGCGTTCAATGACTGAGGCATCGGTGGCGGTGAAATCCTTGTCGTAGTTGTTCGCAGTGAACGGCACGACTTCGGGTTTGTCCTCATCGTTCTCCAGTTCGACAAGCAGCAGTTTTCCAACCCGCTCATCGCCCTGGAATGCCGCAAGGTCTTCGGGGGTGATGGTGGGTGAACTGATGTCATTTCCGTCCTGATCGAACTTTGGTACACCACGCTTGGTGATGAGCATGGCCGATGTCAAGAAGTTGTTTCGGGCATTTCGGTTCTTGATGTTACCTAAACCCTCCTCAGTACTCATGTCGCTAATCACGGCATCGTAGATGGGGGTGGGGTAGATGTTTCTACCAGCCATCGAACACCAAAGGATTTGACCGTTGTAGCGGTCAATGCCGTCAGCCATCATGATCTGCTCACGCACCGCCTCATGGTTCGGGTTGAACACGTTGAAATGCTCGACATGCTGCTCATCCACGGTGATACGTTGGCCGTTCCTCGTCTTCTTGCCTATCCAGTCGGGGTGAGTGACGATGTGCTGCACATGACCCGCATCGTCGCACTCCTCCAACCTACAATGCTCAAACGGCACATGGTGAATCTCGGTGACCTCACACAGCAGGTTGTAGTTCACATGCAGGGCGAACCCGCCGAAGTTGGCCACATCCTGTGCAACGAGTTTGAGAATATCGTCTGCGGTGTCACCCTGCTCGTTCAGTTCCTTCCCGGCCAAGCCGTCCATGAAGCCGTTGCCCTCGATGAATTTGATGTAGCGGGCAAGGCACAACTCAGCCGTACCGCTTGCGGCTGCAATCCTCGACAGGTGCTGCGGATAGAGGTTGTCTTTTCCCCATGCCTGAAGGTTGAGCCGCTGGTGGTAGGTCGTGTCGAAACGGGGTGCCGCCTGTTTCACCTGTTGGACGTTCATTTTTTCTTAGAGCGTTTTGCGGGTGCCTTCACGGGCGTTTCTCCCTGCGGTTGAACACTTGCCCCACTCGGCTTTTCATCGGCATCTGCGGGTGTTTCTGCGGGTTCTTCGGGGATGCGGTCAAACATGTTGCGTTTGTTCGGGAAACGCTCAAGATAACGCTTGGCCACATCGTTGGTGAGGTTGGCATTGGTGTAGATTTGACCATTGTCAAAATCACCGCAGCGGATGATGAAACCCGCCCTCATATGGTAATCGCATTTCTCTCTCATCTTTTGTTCCTTTCTTAGTTTAACGGCCATCTCGATGACGGCATCTTGATAACATCTCTTGCAAGCAGTCTTGCGGAATGTCTTGCCCGTGATTTCGGGATAGAGCCTCGCAATGGTCTGCTTGTCCTCTAATGAAAAGGGGGCGTTTATTCGCCCCCTTAACTCTTCCACGATAGTGAGAGCCTCTTCGTATGTCATGACGAATTAGGCAGTCTTCAACGCCTCGTAAGCGGCAGCGGTAGTGGTGGCATCGGTGTTGAAGAAGAACATCGCACTCAAACGTGCGCCAGTCTCTTGCAACGTGATGAGCCAACCACCATCAGTGTCCTCGCTGTACTTCTCGTTGGTTCCCTCGCTTGCGACGAGGCCCTGGGTGTAACCATAGACCTGGAACTCGGCCTCACCGCTCTCGCCCTTGAACTTGTTGCGAAGAATCACAACGAAGGTGCCGTTTGCAAGGCCGTCGATAATCTTGTTTGCCACTTCGGGAGTGTTCGACAAGACAACGATGGGGATTTGGTGAGTCCAAGTGTTGCGGTAAGTACCTACCTCAAGGGTGGATTGGGTGCCGGTGAAGGGGGTGTTACCCAACTGCTTCACATCATAGCCAACCTTGCCGGTCTTCAAGACGATGGTCTTGATGATGTTGGGGTTGGTGTTGTCGAACACGGTGGCAGAGAAGTCGATGTCACTGCGGTTGATGATGATGCCGTCACTCTCAAGGCCACGGGTAATCAACTCGTCACAATCGAAATCAATCGCCTTGCTGATAAGGGATTCACATAAATTAGCCATTTCTTAATCTCCTTTCTTGGGTTTTTGGTGATTAATAAGCGGCCTGGAATGCCTTGTCCTCCAGTAGCATGGTGCCCAGCTTACCCGTTCCGTAGATGTAGAAGTTGCGGGTAATGTGGTCGAAGTAGAAGTCGAAGTCGTTCACGAACTCACCAGCGGGAGTGCCGACAAGCAGGTTGTCCTTAGTGGTCAGCAAAGCACGGTAGGGCAGTGCGCCATTCTCAAAGGTGGCAATCAACTCGTCCCACTTAGCGACAGCCACATAGCGGATGCCGTTGTAGGTGGTGGTGGTGATGCCCTCGGTCACCTGATCCCAAGGCAGGTTGCAGCAGTTGCTCTTGCGCAAATCCATGTCGAAAGCGGTGGCCATTGCCTGGGTCATGTAGATGACCTTGCCGCTCTTGGCCATGATTTCGGGGCCAGCGTCGATGAGCATCTGGTCGATGAGTGCGGTGGCTGCTCCCTGTGCGGTCATAGCGGCCTTGGTGTTGGTAGCGATGGTGGTGCGCTGTGCGCTGTTGATGGCCACCTGTGCGAAGATGCGCTTCCACAAACCATCAGCCACTGCGATGAGGTCAGTGTCAACGCCGTTGGTGATAGAACCGCCATCGCTGACATTCTCAGCCTCGGTGTCACCGAACCAAGCGATGCGCCAGATGAGGTCAACCAGCAGGTCGTTGATGATGGGGTAGATTACCTCGCTCATGACCTGGGTGCCATTGAGGTCACCAATGGGGGTGCCAGTCTTCAGTGCGTACTCGGCAATCGTGCCTTCCATGTCGGTGTAGCACAACTTCAAAGGCACTACCCAGCAACCCAGTTCCCAACGCTTGAGGGCGTTGTAGGGTGCGAAGCTGCCGTAGGTGGGGTCGCAACCACAGCCGGTGGTGCCGACGGGATTACCCTTGCCGATGAGACCCACGGGGTCACCGTTCTTGGCACGGACTACACGCACATAGTCTTGGATGCGCTCGTCACGCAGGGTGTCGATGTTGATCAGCTGAGAAAGGTCACGGATGTTCTCAGGCTGAAGCAGAAGATTCTCAAGAAAAGTTGCCATTGTTTTCTCCTTTTGTTTATGTTTTACTTTTTGATGTTCTTATTGCGGGCGGCCTCGATGCGCTCCTTGAGGAAATTCCTTGCGGTCACTTCCTCGGCCTTTGAGGTCACGGGTTCACGCTTGTCGGGCGTATAGGTCGATTTGATGCTTGCGGCCACTTTCTCATAGCCGCCAGCCATAGTCACCATGTTAAGGACTTTCAGATCCTCGTTGGTGCGGGCATTGGAGCGGGCCTGTTCCAGCTGTTCCGTCAACTCGGCAACCTGTGCCTCAAGTTCGGCAATGCGCTCTTTCAAGCGGCCATTCTCTTGCTCAAGGTTGTCATCGTGACGTTCTTCTTCCTCTGCGGCCTCGTCTCCTCTCTGTTCATCACCAGCCTCGTCAACCTGCTCCTCGGCTTGACGGATTTCGGTGATGACTCCGTTTTCGACCACGATAGTGGTGTTGTCGGGCATGAGCCATTCACCGTCAGGCTCTGCCACGTCACCGACAGCGGGTGTGCCTTCCTCACGCTCGATGCGCAGTGTGTCACCGCTGGCGGTGGCCAGTTCCATAGCCATCATGGGAGCCTGTTCCTCAGTGCCGAACACGCTATTGATGGCGTTCAAAATCTTTTCCTTGATACTCATATTGTTTACTCTTTTTGCAGATATTGGTGCTATCACTTCCCCGACCATGCCAAGTTCCATCGCCCTCTCCACGCTGATAAACTTGTCCTCTGCCATCAATGCGGCCATCTCGTCCCGGTCACAACCGCAACGCTCGACATACAGGTCGAGGATGCGGTCTTGCTGCTCCTTGAGTTGCACGGCTGCTTTCTCAAGGTCATCGGCTGTGGCCATGCCGTTGTTGCCGACCCATGCGGGGTCGAGCCACGGGTTATGGACAAGGATTTGGGCGTTGGCATAGGCTTTGCGCCTCTCCTTGGGTGCTGCCATCAGTATCACCGTTGCCATTGATGCGGCAGTGCCGTCAACGATGGTGGTGATTTCCTTACCTGTGGCACGGAGTCGGTCATATATTGCCCAGCCTTCAAGCACGTCACCTCCGTTGCAGTGGATATGCACGTCGATGGTCTTGTCCTCGGCTGGTATGGTATCGCAGAACTCGTTGATGTCACGGAACGAGATGCCCGGTTCCATGCCCCACATGCGGGTCACGGCCTTCTCTTGCTCGCTCTGGATGTCGTTGTAGATGTTAAGTACTGCCATAGTTGTCGTAATTTTTCATTGCAAAATTAATTTAAGAGAAATGCGAAACACGAAAATTTTCGCCTTTGGTGTGGGTCACGTCTTGACCCTTTTGCCCATCTTTCGGGCGATGCGTTTGATGGTGGCCTCGCTGATGTTGTACTGCTGCGACAGGAATGCCAATATCCACACCTTTTTGTGGCCTTCTTTCGTCAGCCGTTGCCAGTCCTCATAGACGGCAAGGTAGTTGGCCTCGCTTGGTACGATGCCAGCAGCATCACACATCCGTAGGATGGACTCTGCCGATTTGATTAACTCATAACGTGTCATATCGTTGACATATCCTCGATGACTTGCACCCGGTTCTCGACATCGGTAATCTCCTGTACGCTCACCACGGGAGACGGTGCCATCGCATAACCCTTGGCGATAGCTGCCGCCAGCATGTCCTCGCCCATCTGCGTTCCTGTGCCGCCATGGTGGGTGATGGGTACACCACCGCCCATTTGGTTGATGGCCGACAATAGCGGTGAGAACAATGCCGTGGCGTTGGCCGTCATGATGCTCTCTCCGTTGCTGACCTGTGCGGTGATACTGTCGCTCGTTCCCGTCCCTGCGCCCTGGATGAGTCCACCCTTGGCGAACTTGGCCGACTTGACGGTACTGATGGCCGTGGCGATGTTCGCAAGGATCGTGGCAATAGTTGTGGCGATGGCTGCGATGTTGCCGGGGAACGGAACACTTTGCGCCTGTGCCACACCTGCTGCAATGGCCTTACCTGTGTTGATGGCAATCTCGGCCAATGCCAAGACCTTTGAGATTTTGGCATAGTCGCTCTCGCTGTCACCCATTGACTCAAACACCTTGGCGATGCCGCCAGCGATAGATGCGTAAGCCTCAAATTTCACCTGCTGCACCTGCACCTCCTTGTCGGCAAGTGCCTGTTTCTGGTCGAGGTAATTCTGCTCCAACTCCAACCTGCGGGCGTTGAATGCCTCGATGCTCTCGCCCTCCTGTTGGCGGGCGGTGTCACGCAGCATCTTCACCTGCTCCAGCTTGATGCGCTCCTGTTCCAACTCGTCATCGGCTGCGGCCTGTATGCGGGCGGTGAAGTCGTTGGCCACGGCTTGTGCCATTTCTGCATCCTGTTGCTGCTGGAACTGCGCATTCAGTGCGGCACGTTGCTTGGCGAACTTCTCATAGGTCAGTTGGATGAGGTAGGCTCGTTCCATCTCGTCTTGGACGGACTGCTCGATGCTTTCCACCTCCTGTTGCTGTTGCATGTCGAGTTGCTGCTGCTTCAATCTCAACTCGTCCTCGCTTCCCTTCTTGGCTACGGCCAACAACAACTCGATACGCTTCTGCGCTGCTGCGACCTGCGCCTTGGTGTAGTCATCATAGTTCTTGAGCAACATCTGCTGTGCCTTTTCCGTGGCCTTGGCGATGGCTTGTGCCTCCTTGTCGGCTGCTGCGGTGGATATGCTTGACGAGCCAGTCTTGCCGCTTCCCGACCTGCCTGATGCACCACCAGTGCCAGCAGAACCGCCACTATATCCACCACCATTGGATGATGACCCGCCAGCAGCAGAACCACCACCGCCAAGGGTGATGTATCCAACATTGCCAGCTTCAAGCGTATCGTTGTATGCTTCAACATAAGCAGCACCAGCAGATGCACCGAAACTCCGTGCGCTCATCACGGCATGTCTCCATGACCCTGTGAGGCTGTTTAAGGCATTGTTCCAACCATTCTGCACCTTGTCCCAATCCAAGGTAAAAACACCTTCAATGACACCACCGACACCCTTCATCGTACCCGCAAACGCCTTACCTGCGTCTTGAACGAGCGTGAAGAACGTGCGGGCAGCGTTCCATGCGGTTGCCCATGTCGCAACGGTGAACGAGCGCAAAGCAGTCCAAGCCTTTGCCGAATAATTGTAGAAGGCAATCATCGCATTGAGGCTCTTGACGAGGTTTTGCAGAATGATAAGCAAGCCTGTTTTCCAATACAACTCTGCCTCCTTCTGCATCTCGTCCCATCCCTCAACACCGAACAACGCAAAGGTGTATTTGTTGATTTCCTTCTGCGTCTCATAGATTTGGTTCTGCACCTCGCCATATCTGCCTTCAGCCTCGGTTAGCGAGTCCAACGACATCTCAAGGTCAGCCAATGCCTTGATTTGTTCTTGACCAGCGGCAACACCTTTCTTGCCGAACACGTCATTCATGATGGCACCAGCTTCTTGGGTGTTCGCTCCTACGTCCTTCAGGTGGGTCGAAATCTCTTGGATGGCACCTATCATCGTGGTGGTGTTATCGGCCAGTCTGCGCTTCAAGTCCTCGGCATTGATGCCGATGCCCTGCAATGCGTTGGCCGTGCTGCTGGACATGTCACGCAACGACTTGCTTGCTTTGGTGATGAGGTCAAGACCATCCTTGGAGAAGATGCCGCTGCGGGTCTGCTGGAGAACGGCAACAAGTTCCTCGGCACTAAGACCGGCATCCTTCAATGCGGGGCCATACTGCTTGATGTTGTTGAGGAAATCGCCGTTAATGTCGGCACCTGCGGCGAAGCCTTGCGCCACAAGGTCGCTCGCCTCTTGCCAGTCCATGCCGAACTGCGCAACAAGCGTGTCAACTGTCTGTAACGTCTCCTTGAAGTCTTTGCCGAATGTGTCCGCAACGGCTTGCACGGATGAGCGGATGTTGTTCAAGTCATCGCCAGTTGCTCCAGTGAACTGCTTGG
>Ga0247611_10008994_pt1 | contig 12149 bp, 8 predicted proteins | sample 177DNAGHGhighgp2_FD_192422 | JGI IMG/M metagenome (GOLD analysis project Ga0247611, IMG submission 192422) | Sheep rumen microbial communities from Palmerston North, Manawatu-Wanganui, New Zealand - 1770 DNA GHGhigh gp2 | ecosystem: Host-associated > Mammals > Digestive system > Stomach > Rumen ... | reverse complement strand
AGACACTGCGCGAAGTGGGCGAATCCATGAACATTTCCCACGAACGTGTGCGTCAGTTGCGTGACCAGGCTCTCCGCCGCATCCGCAAGTACAATAGCAAGGACTTCTTGCAAGAAAAGAAGGACGCGTTCTTGGCTGCGATCAATAAGTAGCGAGCCGAGAGTCGCGCGCAAACCAAAAAACAAACTTGTCATGCCCGCCGGAGCCTGTGCTGAGCGCAGTCGAAGTAAGCGGGCATCTCCTTTTATGCTGAGCCCTTACTGGCAGGCGTTCAATACGTCCGTGACGATGCTGTCCATGAAAATCCAACCGCGGCCGACGAGTTTCAAGAATCCACCTTCAAGCGTTGCAAATCCTTTTTTGACCCACGGTTCATAGCCATCCGGCGAAATAACGGCACCTTCAGCCGCAAGTTTATTCAAGTCCAGCCCGGAACGTTGCCGCAGTGAAAGCCACACGCGCTCCGTCAAGATGTCGTCCTTGTCTAAATCGTCGTATGTCAGCGACGCGTCTGGCGAGCCCGCATTCACGTAATCACGCCAGCGAGGGTACATTTCCGGAGCACAGAAACGACGACCGTCAAAAAAGCTATGCGCACCCGGCCCAAAGCCAATGTACTCGCCGCGATTCCAGTAGTTCATGTTATGCAAGCTCTCGTCGCCCGGTTGTGCAAAATTCGAAACCTCATAACGCAGAAAACCTTTTTTCTCCAGAATCTCGACGCCACCGAGATACATCGGCTCGTACAAGCTATCATCAATTTTTTCTTCGCCACGAGATACGCGACCGCCCAAAAGCGTCCTCTCGCCCACGTTCAAGCCGTAAAAGCTCAAATGACCCAGCGGGAAATCCGACAAACGGTCAACATCGCTCAAGAAAGAATCCACCGACTGCCCCGGCAAATCGAACATTAAGTCCGCCGAAACCTTCGCCTGCGGGAGCGACGTTAACAAATGAAGCGCCTCAAAACCGCGCTCCACCGTATGCCTGCGGCCTATGCGGTCCAGCAGCGTTTGCGAAAACGTCTGGAGTCCGAGACTAAAGCGGCGAACCCCGCACGAAAGCGCGGCCTGCACAGATTCTTCGGTACACGATTCCGGATTGAACTCCATCGAAACTTCGTCCAGTTCACGAACGCGCACGCCACACGCTTCGAGTACCGCAAAAATACGTTCAAGGCACGCTTCCGGCAAAATTGAGGGAGTTCCGCCGCCAAGATAAAGCGTCCGCGCTTGCGAGAGCGCCCCCTTATGAACTTCGTCAAAGACATGAATTTCACGCTCCAGCAAGCTCGCATACTCTTCAAACAGCCGAGCATTCGCAGGCATCACACGAAAATCGCAATAATCGCAAATTTTCGCACAAAACGGGACGTGAATATAAATACCGAACATAGACCGTATTTTTCTTTTCTAGCAAAAAATAAAATATTTTTGATTAATTCACCCACATTCCCCTTGACAAACCTAAAAAATAAAACTATAATTGGTTCACCTCGCGGGAATAGCTCAGTTGGTAGAGCACGACCTTGCCAAGGTCGGGGTCGAGGGTCCGAGTCCCTTTTCCCGCTCTAAAATAAAAGAACCACTTTCAGAGTGGTTCTTTTATTTTTGTGTTGGTAGTGGTCGGATTCTCGACCCCTTGGGGTCGAGGGTGCGGCATAATTTGGCTCATGCACGAAGTGCGAAGAGGCAAATTATGGCTTGACGCGAACGTAGTGAGCGCAAGCCCGAAGGGTCAAAGGCCAGCCGCGAAGCGGGGACTGGACTTTGACAATCCCTTTTCCCGCTCTAAAACAAAGAAGACGTCCTAACGACGTCTTTTTTGTTTTATACTGAAATAGACTGGACACGAGACCCCTCGGGGTCGAGGGTGCGACTAAATTCTTTCGTGGGTGAAGCCCGTGGAAAGAATTTAGGACTTTGAGCGCAAGCGAAAAGCCCGTAAGGGTGAGGAGCTAGCCGGTCGTAAGACCGGAGACTAGCGACGAATCAATCCCTTTTCCCCTCATTCCCTTTTCCCATCTCCCGCCCCCACTCCCAAAAACTCATTATTTTCCCCCTTCCCCTTTACAACATGAAAGTTTATTTCTATATATGGTTCACCCCGCGGGAATAGCTCAGTTGGTAGAGCACGACCTTGCCAAGGTCGGGGTCGAGGGTCCGAGTCCCTTTTCCCGCTCGAAAACAAAAGAAGACGCCTTAATGGCGTCTTTTTTTGTTTTGTAGTCTGATGTTGGACGAGGACCCGAGAAGAGGGGCCGCATAATTTGACTCGTGGGCGCAAGCCCGTGGAAAGAATTTAGGAATTATCGCGTAGCGATAAGCCAGGCGTTACCCCGGAACAGGTCCGGGGCAGGCTCTAGCTGGCGCCTGAAGCCCGTTAGAAGGGGTGATGGAAGCCCCGGCGACCAGCGTTTTGACGAATAAGGAGATGCCCGCTCGGAGGCGGGCATGACACGTCACATTTTGCATTTGAAAGCCGGGGCTGCAATCAGGGGGAGACCTCCCCCATCCTATTTTTAGAACGCCATTTTGATTTTGAAATCCGCCATAATCGGGGTATCCGAAACGTCCATTTCGCTCAAAATAACTTCTTCATCGCCCAAAATAGTCATTGCGGAAGCCTGCACGCTAACATTCGGGGTAATCGCATACCTAAAACCAACATAAGGACGAACTGCGAAATCACCCGTATGACTCACACCAACGTTTTCCCCGTCATAAGTAAACTTTCCAAGCCACATAAACGCATCCGCACCAATAAACGGAGTCAACGGAACGTCCAAATTAAAATCGGCCTCAGCACCAAAATTCAGTTTCAACGGAGGAGATACCTTATCTTCACCGCTAGTATTCACAGTAAGGCCCAATTCCGCACCGAAATTAACGACACCCAAATTTTGAGAATACTGTGTACCAAAATTAAAAGACCATTCACTGCTAGCGCAGGTTTCGTAGTCTGTAGGCACTTGAACATTCAAGAACGCATTCAACATCGGCAAGAACTGGTAACGAGCCATAAACATAGGATTCGCAAGTCCGTTTACGTTGTTCTTAGTCAAATTCACAAAATACGGAAGAATCAAGCCCAGTTCAAAATTCGGCATGACCGTATAACGGGAGCCGATATAAGGCGTGAGCCACATGCGATCACCCCGTTTGAAGAATTCCGTACCGACATCAATTTCACCCTTGTGATTCTCAAGGACAGGGAATTTATCCCAAGATGCAAAACTTGCAGTTGCACAAAAAACCGCTACAAGAATTATTTTTTTCGACATATAAATCCTCCTTTTTATTGATTTAATTCTGTATTTTATCAAGGAATATACAAAACAAGCAAATTGCAGAAAAAATGATTACCAATGTTTTTAAGTAAATTTTTTTTGCATTCAAATACAAAAAGCCCAGCTTAATTGCTAGACCTTTTAATCAAAAAATTTAGTTTGTTCTATCGTTTTTTACATGAGATTAGCACAATTTGTGCTTTCGTCACATCACGATAGTTTCATATCGCTCAGGCGTGTACTCTCGACCCTATCGAATTCCAACTGGATTTCGGCAGAGGGTTCCTTGGTGCAAAGGCTCACGACAACGATTGTCACAAAGGAGAGGATAAAGCCCGGCACGAGTTCGTAAATCTGGAAGATTTCGGCGGAGAATCCGGAAAGGTAGAATTTCCAGACAAACGTCGTAAGGCCGCCCACGAGCATACCGCTGATAGCGCCTGCGAGAGTCGTGCGTTTCCAGAAGAGAGCGAGTAACATAATCGGGCCAAAGGTCGCACCGAAACCGCCCCAGGCAAAGCTCACGAGACTCATCACCACGTCGAGGAAGCTCTTACCGTGCTTCACGCCGTCGGCACTGGGAGCGCCCTGCATGGCAACAATCACTGCAACAAGCGTAATCAAGACGACCACGCCGCGGCTCACCCACATTACTTCCTTGTTGCTCGCGTTCTTGCGGAACAAGTGCTTGTAAAGGTCGTTACTGAACGCAGATGCAGACACGAGAAGCTGCGAGTCGGAAGTGCTCATGATTGCAGCGAGAATGGCGGCCATGAGGATGGCGGCAATCGCCGGATGGCAAAGCGCCTGGCAGAGAATCATGAAGATGCGTTCCGGGTCTTCCACGGTGATACCGTGAGCCGTCACGTAATAGCGACCGAGGAGAGCAATCATCACGACTGCGGCAAGGCAGATAATCACCCAAGTCATGGCGATACGGCGGGAATCCTTGATTTCTTCGGCGTTCTTGATGGACATGAAGCGCACGAGAATATGTGGCATGCCAAAGTAGCCAAGTCCCCATGAGAGGCTAGAAATCAGTGCGATAAGCCCAATGGACTTGCCCGTCGTCGCATTCGTGAAAAGGCTCATCAAGTACGGATTCTGGGCGTTCACGGCGTCAATCGTCGAGGCAAAACCGCCCGAGCCGTTCATGATCATCAGCGGAATCACAAGCACCGCAATCAGCATCATTGAAGCTTGAATAAAGTCTGTCCAGCACACGGCAAAGAACCCGCCCATGAACGTGTAACTCACCACCACGACCGCACCAAGGATAAGCCCAGTCGTATAGCTCATGCCAAAGATAGTTCCGAACAACTTAGCGCAGGCGACAAAGCCGGAGACCGTGTAGAACAGGAAAAACGCAAGAATGAAAATCGAGGCAATGACGCGGATGATTCCCTTCTTGTCACGGAAACGGTTCGAGAAAAAGTCCGGGAGCGTAATCGAGTCGCCGCAGAAATGGCTGTACTTGCGCAACCTGCGACCGACGATTTTCCAGTTAAAGTAAGTGCCGATAACAAGGCCGATTCCAATCCAAGCTTCGGAAAATCCGCTCACGAACACCGCGCCCGGGAGGCCCATCAGCATCCAGCCGCTCATGTCGGAGGCCTGGGCGGACATGGCGACCACCCACTTGTTCATGCCGCGGTTGCCGAGGTAATAGGCGTTCAGGCTGTTCGCCTTGCGGGAGAAATACGCCCCAATGCCAAGCATCATTAACAGATAAAGGATAAAGACAACTAACGTCATGTGACCTCCGAATTGTTTTTTATAAAAATTAAAAAACTAGTTTTGAGTTCCAAGTTACTAGAAAAATCTGTATAGCAATCACTAGTAACTACTAACTATCAACTAGTAACTTTACACAGCTGACGGTTATAGACAATCCGTTTGCCCTTGACTCCGTCGGTCGCGCATACATGATCTACAGGCGGCTTCAGCACGTTCGCTACAAGATGCGCGGCGACAGTTTCTGCACGCACCGGACGAAAATGCGCCGGCACCCATTCCGGATGCGCCCCGAAAAGCTTTTGCATCAGCTCTTCGCCAAAGCGCTTGTCCTTGTGCTTCCCCAACAGGAGCGACGGACGCACGAGCGTGAGCGTTTCAAAGCCCATCATCGTAAGCCCTTCTTCAAGCTGCCCCTTCAATCGATTGTAGAAGAACGGCGAATGAGAATTCGCTCCCATGGCGCTGATACAAATAAAATGCTTCACGCCCTGCCGTTTGGCAAGCGCCGCAAGCGTAAGCGGCAATCGCAAGTCGATTTTTTCCTGCGCAGCCTTGCTCCCCGCCTGTTTAAGCGTCGTTCCTAAGCAACAAACTACGGCATCGCAGCCGTCAAGGTTCACGCAAACGCTCGACGCCCGCTGTTCTTCGGGGCGGGCATTCAACAACGCATCAAAATCGACGGTATCAAACTTGAACTTCGAGGCTCCCTGCAAAACACCCATGGCCCCTAAATCAGGGACCGAGCGCACCGGGCAATAAACACTTTCGGCTTCGTCCAACTGGGCAAGCAGCCGGGCGACATTCTTACCGACAAGTCCTGTAGAGCCAAGAAGCGCTATTCTCATTGAGCTACTGATTCATCAACTTCGTCTCTGGGAATCATCCAACCGACCTCATCACCACGAACCGGGAGTGCGGTCACGGCTCCGGCTTCATCGACTATCACGGCAATGCCCGAGAGGTAATTGACCCAACGATATGGATCTTCAAAAACTTTCAAGTTGATTGTCCTGTTCGAGACAAAGGCGACCAACGGTTCAACAAGCATGTCGTGGCTGACGAGGATGCTTACACGTTTCCACTTCGGCATGTTCGGAACAATGACCTCGCTCAAGAACTGTGTACCACGCGGGAAGAAATCATGGAAGTAAGTCGAGAGCGTTGGAGCCAAGGCTGCCGGATAATCAGCACCATAAGAATACATGGCAATAAACTTCGGGTTACCACCTCTCTTGGATACATACGCATCCAACGTATCGCTAGGCACCGTCAAGAAATAGCTACCATTGATGCCATCCCACGTCACGACTTCGATGTTTGTTTCACCACGACCTGCAGCAATGTTCTCGCAAGTCGCACGGGTACGCAAGAAGTTCGTCGAGGAGTAATAGAACGGTTCGTCACCCACAAGCTTAGCACCAAGCGTCTGAGCCATTTGGATACCAATCGGAGTCAGCGAAGATTCCGTACCCAAGTTATTCTTTTCGCGCTTGGAATGGCGAATCACAAAAGCAATCTTGCTCGTCTTCGGAACGGCCTTATACACATCACCCATGTCATAGAAGCCGTCGGCGTCAGGAGCCAAAGCAAGCGTGCCCGGAGCCGTCGCAAAAGTGAACGTTCCGTTGTTGGCAGGCGGAGTTACGGCAGAACTTGCAGGTGTCGCCGCATCGGACGAGCTCGCCGGAGTATCAGGGCCAGGAACCGTTGCGCTCGAAGCAGGAACAGCAGCACTTGAAGTCGCGCTGGGAACACTTACGCTAGACGAAAGCGGATTATCGACAGACTGATTTTGCTGCACACTCGACGAAGAGGCTACACCCGGATTCGGGGCGACAGGAATAGCACTGGAAGAGTCGTCACCGCACCCGGCAAACGTGCAAAGCCCAACAAAAAGGGCACTGACCAAATACTTAGCAGAAAAATTTTTCATTCTAAAATTCCTTAATGACTATCAATTGAAATTTAAATTATTCCCTAAAAATTTCACGTAAAAGTTTCATAAACACCGCTAATAAGCGTCAAAATTCCATGAATCCGCTCATTTCAGCAAACTTCAAGCGGTTTTCCGCAAACGCGTACCTATAAAACAGCAAAAAACAAGGATTTATAGGTACCCATACCTCGTTTAAAGCGGATTTTCCAACGTCAACAGCACGGGGGAACCTATAAAAACCACCTAAAACAGACTTTTATAGGTACTCAACAAAACAAAATCAAGAAAATTTCTATTAGTTTATACAAACATTTCGTAAAACGTACCTATAAAAACCATTTTTAACAAAATTTATAGGTATCCACACCATCTTTTTTGATAAAAAACGTATATTATAGACAATCCTGGCTTCCCCTTGATACATCCAGAATGAGGTCGCCGGGTGATCCCTTGTTGATGTATAGCCTGGGTGGTCATTTTTTTAATGAGGCTGGATGTTATCTAGTAAATATGGGTTCATTGTTTAGCGCCTTGGAAGACGAATGTTTTCAAGGCGGTCTTCCAAGGTGGTTGTGCCTATTCACACAAAAATTTTGGAGATAAACAATGAAAAAATACAATATCCGCACGGAACAACCGCGCGACTTTAAAATCGTCGAAAATCTCACCCGAGACGCATTCTGGAACGTTTACCGTCCCGGCTGCGTAGAGCATTTTGTCCTCCACCATTACAGGAACGACCCAAGCTTTATCCCGGAACTCTCGCTCGTCATGGAAGTTGACGGACAAATTATCGGACTCGTGATGTACGCGTGGTCGAAAATCGACGCCGACGACGGACGCAAAATCCGCATGATGACCTTCGGGCCCATCAGCATCCACCCCGATTACAAACGGCAGGGATACGGCAAGGCACTCCTCGGCTATTCCATGGAACTCGCGCGCCAAATGGGCGCAGGTTGCCTGCTCATCGTCGGGAACATCGGATTCTACGGCAAGAGCGGATTCGTCCCCGCTTACACCAAGGACATCCGCTACGCCGACGACCCGAACAGCGACGCGCCGTACTTCTTGTGCAAGGAACTCGACGAAGGATTCTTGGACGGAGTGACAGGCTCGTACAAAGACCCCGAGGGCTATTTCGTAACCGAGCGAATGCCCGAAGAATTCGAGAAGTACGAAGCAAGCTTCCCGCCTAAGGAAAAGCTAGTGCTTCCCGGACAATTGTAATGGTAAAGGCAGCTCGCGAGACGCGGGCTGCACTTTTATTTAAAACTTACACATTCTGAAAAGGCATACAACCTAGGTTTACAGAATTAACATATTGCAAATCCCGTAAAATTTTCTAAACTTTCATTGGAGAAATTTTAACATCAGAAGGGTATTTTTATGGCTAAAACTACCAAGAATGCAAGTGACATTACCGTGCTCGGAACCGATGCGGAAGCTTTCCGCAAGGCATTTACCGACCACATCCACCACACGCTCGCCCGCAGCAAATACACGGTGACGGACCACGAAAAGTTCCTCGCTGTGGCTTACGCCGTGCGTGACCGTCTTGTTGACCGTTGGATCAAGACGCAGAACACCTATTACGAAAAAGACGTCAAGCGCGTCTATTACTTGTCCCTGGAATTCTTGATTGGCCGTACGCTCGGCAACTCCGTGCTGAACCTCGACGTCGAAAGCGCCGTCACAGAAGCTCTTGACGAAATCGGCATGACGCTCGAAGAACTCCGCGAACAGGAAGTGGATGCGGGTCTCGGCAACGGTGGCTTGGGTCGCTTGGCTGCTTGCTTCCTCGACTCCATGGCCACGCTCGAACTCCCGGCAACGGGTATGGGCATCCGTTACGAATACGGTATGTTCAGCCAGAAGATTGTGAACGGTGAACAGGAAGAACAGCCGGACAACTGGCTGCGCCTCCCGAACCCGTGGGAAATCGCCCGCCCGGCAAACGCCATCAAGGTTCCGTTCTACGGTTACGTGGTGAGCTGGATGGACGAAAACGGCCGTCTCCACAACCGCTGGGAAACGAAGGACTACGTGCTCGCCCTCCCCTACGACACGCCGATTCCGGGTTACAAGAACAATACGGTGAACAACCTCCGCCTCTGGAGCGCCAAGTCCGCCGACGATTTCGGCCTCAGCTATTTCAACAACGGTGACTACATCGCCGCCGTGCAGGACATGGAACTTTCCGAAACGATTTCGAAGGTTCTGTACCCGAACGACTCCTCCATGAACGGTAAGGAACTGCGCCTCAAACAGCAGTACTTCCTCTGCTCCGCTTCGTTGCAGGATATCATCAAGCGCTTCAAGAAGCTCCACAAGAACGACTGGAAGCTCTTCCCGGAAAAGGTCGCCATCCAGTTGAACGATACGCACCCGGCAATTTCTATCGCCGAAATGATGCGCATCCTCCTCGACATCGAGAACCTCGAATGGGACGAAGCATGGGACATCGTGACGCACACGTTCGCCTACACGAACCACACGCTCATGCCGGAAGCTCTTGAAAAGTGGCCGGTCAGTTTGTTCGAAAAGCTTTTGCCGCGTCACCTCCAGATTATTTACGAAATCAACGCTCGTTTCCTCCGCATGGTCTCCATGAAGTGGCCTGGCGACAACAACCGTCTCGCCCGCATGAGCCTTATCGAAGAAGGCGGCTGCAAGATGGTCCGCATGGCTTACCTTTCCATCGTGGGTTCGTTCGCCGTGAACGGCGTGGCTGCGCTCCACTCCGACCTCCTCAAGACGACGCTCTTCAAGGACTTCTACGAACTGTGGCCTGAAAAGTTCAACAACAAGACGAACGGCGTGACGCCGCGTCGTTGGGTCCGCAAGGCTAACCCGGCTATGTCCGAACTCATCTCTTCTAAGATTGGTGAATCCTGGGTCAAGGATTTGGACGATTTGAAGAAACTCGAAAAGTTCGCCAAGGACGCCGATTTCCAGAAGAAATTCATGGAAGTCAAGAAGCAGAACAAGGAACGCCTTGCCAAGTACCTCAAGGCAACGCAGAATGTCGATGTCGACACGAACACGTTCTTCGACGTGCAGGTCAAGCGTATTCACGAATACAAGCGCCAGCTCTTGAACATTCTCCATGCCATCCACCTTTACATCCAGGTGAAGGACGGCAAGGAAATCATGCCGCGCACCATCATGATCGGTGGTAAGGCCGCTCCGGGTTACTGGATGGCTAAGCAGATTATCCGTCTTGCAAACGCCGTGGCTTCTATCATCGACGCTGACCCGGATTGCAAGGGCAAGCTCAAGATGGTGTTCCTCGAAAACTACCGCGTGTCCTTCGCCGAAAAGATCATCCCGGCCGCAGACCTTTCCGAACAGATTTCTACCGCCGGTACCGAAGCTTCGGGCACGGGCAACATGAAGTTTGCTTTGAACGGCGCTCTCACGATCGGCACGCTCGACGGCGCCAACGTGGAAATGAAGGAAGAAATCGGTGACGACAACATCTTCATCTTTGGCCTCACCGTTGAAGAAGTGACGGACCTCTTGGCCAAGGGCTATCGTCCGCGCGACTTCTACGAGAAGGACGACGATCTGCGCCGCGTGATTGACCTCATCAATTCCGGGTTCTTCAGCCCCGACCATCCGGAAACGTTCAAGCACATTGCTGAAAAGTTGCTTTCCAATGACCCGTACATGCTCTGCGCTGACTTCCGCAGCTATGTGGATATGCAGAAGAAGGTTGCCGAAGCATACCAGGACAAAAAGCACTGGGCAGAAATGGCAATTCTCAACGTCGCTCGCATGGGCAAGTTCAGCTCCGACCGTACCATCAAGCAGTACGCCGAAGAGATCTGGCACGCCAAACCGTGCAGCATTAAGTTGTAACCAAACTCTTACAACCTTTAAAAAGTTCCGCGATGAAAATCGTGGACTTTTTTTTGTTCTAAAAAATTTTATTCTAAAAAATGTATATATTTTGTAGCAAAAAAGTAGGAGAAACTATGATACCCACCGAAATCAAAAAAACGGAAGATGAATTTATATCAAAACTGACCGCAAACGGAGTCAAGTACACTCTAAAAGAAACGCTTGACATCGGGAACAACATAAAAATCTATTCCATCCGTCCGGACTACGACACTTACTATTACCAAACTAAGACAACGAAGAAGAGCATCTGTCTGCACTTTACGGTCGGCCACATCAAATCCGACATCAGTTCGCTTTCGGCAAAGGGCAATCACGTTTCTGTCTCTTACGTAGTCGATCGTTCCGGGAGAATTTACGAACTCTTCCCCGATACATACTGGAGTTACCACCTTGGCGGCAATGCCGTCGGCAAGAACGAGGTCATGTCGAAGCAATCCATCGGCATCGAAATCAGCAACTACGGTCCGTTGACGCTATCTGGCGAAAATCTGTTAGACGCTTACAACAAAGTCTATTGCAAACTTTCGGAAAGCGAATACTATTACAAGCATCCCTACAAGGGACACGACTACTACGCCTCGATGACGGACATCCAGACCGAAGCAGTTGCCGCGCTCGTCAAGTACCTCGGCAGAAAGCACAACATCCCGATGAACTTCATGGAAAACGACGAACCGTTTGCAAGTGGCGAAAAAGCAGTCGCGTTCAAGGGCGTTTTCTACCACACCAATGTGAGAAAGGACAAATTCGACTGGCCGTTCGGCCCAGCACTGAAAGGCATCATTGCGGCATGCAACAACGAACTGCCAGACAAAGTTGAGAGCAAATCCGATGCCACCAAGACGGCCTCCGTCAAGGCAGAACCCAAGCCCGAAACAAAGATTGAAAATCCACCTCAAGAACAACCGGAGCCGCAGCCGGTACAGCCAGAAGTGCAACCGGAAGCTAAGCCCGTTCAAAAGACTGAGCCCAAGCCTGCATCTACAGCAAGCCAGGCCAGCAGCACTACAGGCAGGAAATCCGTTTTCCAATCGATTATAGACGGCTTCTTAGGTCTATTCCGCAAAAAGAAGTAATCCGTCATTCTGAGTAGCCCCGAAAGGGGCTTACGAAAAATCCAGTTAAATCTGCGGCCGCCGTCGCAGATTTTTTTTACGGGAGTACAGATCTAGAATTGCAAGTCAGTGGCCCGCCATGGCCTTGTATTCATTCGCCTTACTTTTGAACTTTCCGCCGTAAACGACATAGGTGACGCCTAGCCCAATCAGGGGTAGAACG
>Ga0247611_10008993_pt1 | contig 12151 bp, 16 predicted proteins | sample 177DNAGHGhighgp2_FD_192422 | JGI IMG/M metagenome (GOLD analysis project Ga0247611, IMG submission 192422) | Sheep rumen microbial communities from Palmerston North, Manawatu-Wanganui, New Zealand - 1770 DNA GHGhigh gp2 | ecosystem: Host-associated > Mammals > Digestive system > Stomach > Rumen... | reverse complement strand
GAAAACTAAAATGTTTTAAGGAGGGTTAATGCAGAAAATAAAACTTGACCTTGCGTATTGGGAGAGCAAAATGGATAAGCCAAGCGAGTTTGACCTCGCAGCTATCAGTGATGCTTTCAAAGAATACAAAAACGAAAAAAGAAATATGACTGATGCTGAAAAACAGGTGCTTGCAGAGCTGCTGCTTGCGTCACGTATCCGTTTTAATAACGATGCTACAGGAGACATAATAAATAGTGCAGTTGCAAAGTTCGACCAGTTCTTTGCAGTCGAGTCTATGTTCATCACGCAGGAGGGGCAGATTTATAAGACTTGGAGGTACTCTTACAAGGCTTTCGTAAAGGCACTTCCAAAAGTTTGGGCTGAGAGAGCAATCAGAAGCATCTACGAAAGGCTCGGAGTTGTGCTTGACGATGAAGAGGTACAGAAAGTTTACAATTCTAACTTTTTGTACAGTTCATTCTTTGAGCTTGTGAAGGAAACTCTTTCAAACAATGCTTACTTCACGGCTGACTGCAAGGAAGACTTCAGGCTGTTTGAACAGCTGAGCTGGTTTAATATGTGGAACCTGTTTGGTAAAATGGGCTTCGAGGGTCTTTCTCCTTATGAGGTTCTTGCGGATATAGGAGTAGTAACACCGCCTTCTTCACAGTGGAGAGCTGTTGCTCTTTCTGATGCTCATCTGTATCGTCTTGAGGAAGTCAAACGCCGTACAAGAGGCAGGGATTATCCGTCAGGCTATGAGAACGTTCTGCTGATTGACCTTGCAGGAATATAAATAAAAAATTGTAATTTCCCACTTGACGTTTGTCATAAATGGGTATATATTCAATATCAGACGGAGTAAAGTATGTTAGTAGTTGGTAAAGGACGGGTATCTTATGCACCCGGAGTAAGCTTCAATGAAGTGCTTCACGAGTATCATTACAGAGGAAAACAGCTTTCAGGTGTTACCCGTAAGATTTGTGAGAGGATGAAGCTGAACTTCAAGGATGCAGAAAATCAGGTTATTGAGCGCTGCGACGAAGGAAGTCAGGTGCACAAATGGATACAGGACTGGATTGATACTGGGGTGTTTGACACTATTCATCCCGGGGCCAAGTGGGTTCACGACGAGCTTACAAGGCGGTACTCTTCTCCTGACTTACGTGCTGTGGCTATGTCAGAAGTTCTTGTATGGGACTTGAAAGACTATGCTTCGGCAGTAGATATTATAGTTGAACACGACGGTATTTACGACCTGTACGACATCAAGACAGGGGCTTTCAAACCTGAATACCTTGCATGGCAATTAGGTATTTACAAGGCTTGGCTTGAGTTACAGGGCAAGGTGGTAGGCAAAACTTCATGCATCTGTACCAAAGATAGATTATTTTATAGAGTGATGCCAAGAAGTTTTGATGATGTAAAAACTTTGCTATACGGAGACAATTAGTATGGGCGGAAAGATGTCTAGGCTACGAAGCATTTGGCACTCGATGAAAAAACGATGCTATAATAAGGCACATCCGTATTACGAATACTACGGTGGAAAGGGTATTACTGTATGCTCTGAATGGTTACTTGATTTCAGTAACTTTAAGCAGTGGGCTGAGTCTAATGGCTATACAGACAATTTGACTATAGACCGTATAGATAATAGCAAAGGATATTTTCCGTCCAACTGTCGTTGGGTGACAATGAAAGAGCAACAAAATAACAGAACTAGTAATCATTTGATTACATATAAAGGTGAAACTAAGACTATGAAACAGTGGTCTGAAAGCTTGGGAATACCTTATAGGTTAATAAAGGATAGAATTATAAAGTCCGGCTACTCAGCTGAAAAAGCTTTCAGTGTAGAGTCCTACAAAAACATCAGGCAGGTAACTTTGAATAGTAAAACACAGAGTATACATGCATGGTGCAAAGAGCTTGGACTGAATTACAATACGGTTTTATCGAGGCTGCACAGGGGGTGGCCTATAGACAGACTATTTATTGCCAAAGGAGGTAAGTAATGGCAGACATTAAGGAAATTTCTTTCACAAGAAAATTTAATCTCGGAAATTACGAGACTATGGATGTGTCGCTCACAGCGACTATCGGGCCCGAAGACAGCGTAGACGAAGTCTTCAAGGCATTAGACAGAAAGACTGTCGAAGTCAGAAATAAAGTTCTTAAGAACTAGGTGGTAAATATGGCAGCTAAATCAAAGAAGAAAACAGAATTAACAGAAGCGGAGTTGTTATCTCCTCTTCCTGCCCTGTCTCTTCCAAAGAAGGAAGAAGTTGTATTCCCTAATGCAGATAACACACTTGCAGCTCAGAAGGAGTTCTTAGAGCTTCGTTTGGCAGCTGTTCTCAAAATGAAAATGACTGATGAGAACATTGAGCGTGTGCGCGTAATCAAAAAGGGAATTGTAGGATGGCGTAACGCCTTTGACAAACAGGTCAAAGACTATGTAAAGGCAACCTATAAAGGCCCTATGGATGTGTTCAAAACTGCGGCAGATGCAGTTATGGATGACATCACTAAAATGGAAGCACAGTGTGATAAAATCCTCGATGCAGAAGAAGAGAAGCGCCGTGCACAGGTAAATGCTGCAATCGACGGTCTTATTGAAGACCTTACAGACGAGTTTGGCTTTGAGTTTGAAGTTGAACGTAAGAAGGAATATTACAATAAGACTGCTGATATGAAGGCTGTTGCACAGGACTTGCGTGAGCAGTATCAGACAGAGGCTAACGTCAGAAAACAGAAGGAAGCTGACATCAAGCTTATCGAAAAAGCCTGTTCTCAGGGTGAGTTCGCAGAGTACATCAACCCTAAGACATACACAGATATGCTTGCCTATGAGCCTGCTTCTGTGGTATTTGAAAAGGTTGAGGCAGAAAAGGAAAGACTCCGCGCCAAGTTTGCAGAAAAGGCTATGGCTTCTCCTGCCCCTGCTGAGGAGCCTATGCAGATTGGAATTAAGGTCAACAAGGAAGCTATGAAGAGCGACTTCAAGGGCCTTAATAAGAAAATAACGCTTCAGCTCGAGTACCCGGTTGACCTTGGTGACGAACTGACCCGTATCTTTGACGAGCTTCGTAAGAACGGAGTAAAAATGCACGTACTTAAGGTTGAAGAACCTGAAGTGCCTGTATTCTAAGGAGATAACATTGAAAGAGTTCAAACTTAGTGTGACACTTAAAGTGGCAGACTCGGCTAACATTGAGGATGTTGTTTCAGACTTGCAGGACAGTTTGCTGAGTGATGATGTCAAGCACTCAACAGTTGAGTATATGAAGAATGGAACACTTGAAACAAGTGAATTTGAAAACGAAGATTTTGAGGAGTAACTAATGAAACACGGAATGAAAATCGGTAAGAAAAAGCCTACTAGATTTTACGGGTGGCTTAATGCTACAGTATTCCACAAGGCTATGGCTGAAATGAGGCTCAGTCACGACGACAAGCGCATCACTGAGTGCGTTGCTCACAAGCTTAAGAGAAAGGAAAAACCTTTCTTCAGAGCTCCTGCTTCACCTAAGCGAACACAGCGCGGTAAATAAGGCCTTGTCTGTTCCGTCTTAAGAAGAACAGTCTTACTTCAAAAATTGAGTGTGTATATGGAGGACACGTAATTAACACTACTTGACAGGCACAGTAGGTTGCAAGCGGTGAAACTCCGTTGTATTCGATGAATAGACCCGAAGAATAAGACCTGTCTTTTGGTGAGGTAGCTCAGCTGGCAGAGCTTTTGCGGCGTTAAAGGATAAGCCGATGAATGCCTTTGGTCGGTGGTTCAAGTCCACCCCTCACCTTGCACCGTTTTACTGTAACGTATAAACAGTAAGGTCTGGTAATGCCCGGGCCTGACACCTTAGTCGCGTTTGGTGTTAAAGCTTATGGACGCGAACATAAGCAGGGCCCACAAGGCGCTAACGAACAGAGGAACTGTGAACGGCAGGAGTTTTTACCATAGTTTCTCCTGCTTTTACCCGATAGCAGGGTTCGACTCCCTGCGGCGCCATAGACCTGAAACGGTCACAATGAAACTCTCTCCATAGGGAAGGCAGGTGAGCATATCCACCGGAGATATGTAAGCGAAAGCGAGTAGACAGGTTTTATTTCATTTTTTCCTGTACTGCGGTGGCCAGTTGGGCGAGCGGAAGCCAATACTACAGGTTCAACTCCTGTACTGGCCTTACGGCTTTCTGAGCGCGTCGGCAGGAAGCTTAGAAATAAGGGCGCACGAGAAACGTTTTACGTTTTACGTTACTACCAATTTACGGAGGTAGCTACTATGGCTACAAAGAAGACACCTGCAAAGCAGGAAACAGCTGGAGTACCAGCAACACAGGGAACTGACTTGAACGCACTTATCGCTCAGGCAGCTCAGGCAGAAGCAACAATCCGCGCTGAAAGCGGTTCTAACTTGCTGTGGCTCAAGATTCTTGACCCTTCAGCAAACGAACTCGTCGAAGGTGATGTTGCTTACATTAGGGGTGCCAAGGCACGCGATTATGTAATCGCTTCGTCTAAGACACGCCTTGGGCAGCATATTGATGCAACAGTCGTTGGTATGTTCAAGGTATTTGCAGAAGTTAAACCTGCTGCAAGTAAAAATGAAATGCCTAAGACAGTAGGTTACTGGCACCCTGCGGATGCTATGCAGGTTCCACTTGAAGGAAACTTCGATAGACCTTTGAACAACGGTAACGTACTGCAGCCTGTACACTGGGTATTCTTGTACCTGCACGACCACCCTGAGCTCGAGGGAGTAGTTCTTTCTTTCCGTTCAACAGGAAACAAGTACTACAATGAACTCGAGAAGCTTGTAAAGGCCAACAGTAAGATTGTTCCTGAGCTTCGTTTCGATATCACTACTCAGGCAGTGAAGAATGAAACTTACAACAAGACTTACTACTACCCTAAGTTCGAACTTCAGGAACAGCGCAACTGCGCTTACTCTCCTGAAGCAGGATTTCAGTCAGTAAAAGGCGGCCTTCCAAAGGACGAGCTGATGGATGTAATGACACGTTACGGCGAGTTGTACAAAGCTTTCTGCGAGTACACTATGGTCGCTAAGCGTCAGAACATTGCAGCTCTTATTCCGGGTGCTCAGAGCCGCACCGTAGCAGAAATTGCTGAGGATGACGACTCTGAGACTGAGGCAGTACGCTTTTAGTCTTAGCTCCTAGCGACGGCGGCTAGGAGCAAAGGCAGGAGTAAGGTTTTGTAAGATTTACTTTCTCCTGCCTTCTTTTTCGGGGTGAACGGGCAGAGGAACTGCCAAAGGTTTGTGTATAAACCTCCATACGATAGCAGGGTTCAATTCCCTGTCACCCCATAGTTCAAAGGAGGACGGTATGTTTTACAAAGTTATATCAGGTGGCAAGACCTGGTATTCAAAGGAAATTATAAAATCATTCTACCACTGCGGTGACGACCTACAGAGAAAAATCATCGACGGAACTCTTTCTGCCTTTATGATACTTGACAGGATTGTTTACGCACCTTCAGCACACAAGGACATTGAATATATTGAAAAGATGTATAGCCCTGTGGCTCAGGACGTTGATGAAATTATCAAGGACTTCATTAAGCCTACAAAAGACAATCCTGATTTAAGTGTTGTTGAGAGAGTCGGCTACGACGTAAAAGAGCCTGTATATGAGTACGGTGGATTTAAGTTCATCAAGTTCTCAGCTTTAATCAGCAAAACGAAATACCGAGACCAGCTTCACTTACCTGTTCTTGAGATATGCGGAACAAAATATGTGGCTCTCGGATGTATCAAGAGAGGCGAAGCGTACTACATTGGCTAGGAGGGAAATATGGACGCAGAAAAGCTACTTAGAGATTTTTACGCCGTTTTCCATGGAAATCGCTCGAAGTACGTGAAACACGTACCGCCTTTTAAGCAGGAAAGTTCAGGTAAAAATAAAGCAAGCAAGGTGTTTTATGCCCTGCTTAATCCAAAGGATAAAGAAAACAAAACTAAAAAACCTGTTTCTATTGAAGACTATCGTATGCACCTCAATGGCGAATGTGGCTGTGCTATAGAGCCTTTGTGCAATGTTACAGATGACGAAGGAAATATCATAGCACGCAATATGTGCTACTACGGTGTGATTGATATTGATGTCTACGGACAGCCGGGTCAGTTCCTTCATCTTATCAGACGTATGTATCAGGTTGGGTGGAAGTTTACTGCCTGTCAGTCAAAGAGTTCAGGACTGCATATCTACTTTATGTTCAAGAAAGCAGAGGATGCAGGAAAGGTAATTGAACTTTTACAGAAGATTATCACAGTCTACGGACTTGATATGCTCTACTGTGACGACAAACACAAGAGCAAGGTTGAATACTTCCCTATGCACGCAACAGAAGTTCCGGGCGAGGACGGTAAATGTGTGTTCCTGCCTTACTTCAATGCTGCCTCAGGAAAGGCTATGAACAGAATGATTTCTGTTGACGGTAAGTTCCTCGGTATTGAGCAGGCTCTTGAAACAATCAAGGCTAACTATACTTCAGTAGAGGAAATGGAAGAGACTTTAGCAAAGCTTCCTTACTCGGATGCTCCTTTCTGTATTCAGATGATGGCCCTTACAGGTGCTCTCAACGCGAACGCAGGAAGAAACAAGTTCCTTTTTCATGCTTGTGTCTACTTCAAGAAGAAGTACGGAAAGGAATATGACTACCTTCCTGAACTTCTTGACCTTGATAACTGTATGGAAGCGCCTCTTCAGTATGAGGACATGCAGGGTATTGAAAGTACCTACGCTTCTGCTAACGGTAAGGAATGGAACTACTCCTGTAAGCATGACCCTATGTGCTCTTACTGTAACCGCAGAGAGTGTGCCAAGCGTCAGTTTACTGCATGTCAGAAGAGTAATCCGCAGCAGAACGAGAATACAGGTGCTGATGTAATGGGGCCTATATCCAAGGTTCTTGCGCGTATTCCGTACTACTTGTGGGAAATTGCGGCTCCGGGAAAAGAGCCTAAGCTTGTACGCTTTGAGGATGCCTCAGAGCTTCGTAATCAGCTTGTAGTTCAGACTAAGTGTATTGACCAGCTCGGATGGATGCCTCAGCAGGTCAAGAACAATGTTTGGATTGACATATTGAATCATTGTATGGAAGGTATGAGCGAGCGTGAGATTGAGGTTTCAGCAGAAAGTGATACAACTGAGCTGAACGAACTTCATTCCCTGCTTGTCAAATACCTTACTCACCGTCAGGTTACTAACGGTGCTTCGTATATGATAAATGCCGGTCAGGTTTACAAGGAAGACGGTAAGTACTACTTCTCAACCGACGGTGTAAAAGACTATCTTCGTATCGAGCGCTTTACGCTTGGTCGAACAAACCTTCGTGAGGAACTTATGCACTTCGGGTGCACTGAAGGAAGCGTAAGTTATACAACGAAGTCAGGAAAGAAGGTGACACTTAAGTGCTGGGTCAAAGACGTTGACGAGGAACTTGAGAAACGCTTCGAGTACTACGACGATATGTACGAACAGGATGCACTTCGTGCCGCGGCTATTCAGCTTACAAGTAAGAAAGAAGAGACTAAAGAAGACAGTGGTGAGTACAACGAAGCAGGCGACGAGGACAGTCGTTTCTAGGAGGTAAAAATGAACAGGAAATGGAGAAGACTGTGGGCTGATGCTGTTGCTACAGTACTTATCAGCCTGTTCTGTACAGTAATAGGATTAGGAGCCATATACATAGTATGCGGAGTTCTTTCCCTGCTTTATAGAGTTCTCATAGGAGGCTAAATATGAGAGTGGTGGACTATAAACAGACAAAAAGTAAACAAGAAGCAGTAGCTTTTATTGAAGCAGCCAATGACACCAGCGTCTATGAAGTTGTTGTACGCGGTGACAAGAACAGCATGGCAAAAACGAGAAACATTGACGTATACATTGATGACGAGCTGGCCTATTCGCTGCGTCCGGCTGAAGCAAGATACTGGAACCGTAAGGCTGGTGAGTTTTATTTATCCAAAACTGAAGGATGGCAACTCTGCAAGTATTTTGAGAACTACGCAGAAGGTGGTGTGACTCCCTGCTGGTGGGCACAGGCAGAAAAGAACATCAGACGCCACGGTGACCCTCTGCTAGATTTACGTACAGAGGCTTCTATCAGTTCAAATATTTCAATCAGATTTTTGGAGTAGTCTTATGGTGGTGAGATTTAATACAGACGATGTTACTATACATTTGGCGAGTGCTGGTGCAGGGAAGACAACGACAGCGATGCAGGTTATTACAGACGCACTCAAGTCTTACAGACCTGATGAAATTGCTTTTGTAACCTACACAAGAAAAGGTGTTGAGACAGGTGTGGCTAGGGCTCTTGCAGTAAATAAAGACCTTACTCCTGATGACCTTATGCACTTTAAGACACTGCACGCACTGTGTTTCCGTGAGGCTCATTTAGCAAGAAAGAATATTATAACTCAGTCAGATATAGCTCAGTTCAACTCGGAGCTGGGTTTCTCCCTGACCATGAACGATGCGTTCGGTCATGTAACTGAAGATGACAGACTTCTTCAACGCTATGACGCTGAGCGTTCAGGCAGTAAGCGTGGCGTATTTGTAGACGGTAACTATGACCGTTTCAGATATGACCGCCTTGTAAATGCCTATAAAGCATTTAAGGAAGGCCACGACCTTGTAGACTTCTATGACTGTCTTTTGAAATATATGGAACAGGGAGAGCCACTGCAGGGGGTGAAAATTGCCCTCATCGATGAATGTCAGGACTTGACACCATTACAGTGGCAGGTATGTATGAAAGCCTTTTCAGAAGCAGAGAAAGTAATCTGTTTGGGGGATGACTTTCAGTGTCAGCCTGCTGGAACTAAAGTTCTTACAAAAGAGGGTTATGTCCCCATTGAAGACTGTCAGGGAAAGAGTGCAGTTACTTTCTCAATGAAAGACTACGCTTATTACGGAAAGCAGCATGCTGATTATCCTATGACTGTGGCACATAGACACTATCAAGGGCCTATGATTGAGGTTACTGCCGAAGGCTGTAAGCCACAGCTTTTTACTCCTGAACACAGGATGCTTGTACGCTGGAATAATAGAGATACATCTTTAAGATGTGTTTACCTTATGAAAAAAGGAGACTGGTTCCGTGTAGGCCAGTGTCAGCTTTTTAATAAGCAGGGAGCGACACATTTTATTCTTCGTATGAACAACGAGGGAGCTGAAGCAGGCTGGATTTTGAAACTATGTCACAGTGAAGAAGAAGCGCTTGTTTGGGAGCAATATTTCTCCCTGACTTACGGTATTCCTCAAATCAGTTGGAAGATGTGGCACGGAGAACTTGTAAATGAAGTTTATAAGACTGTAAAAGGCATAGCAAAGCGTGCTGAAGAGATGCTTGATAAGCTGTACCTCAATATCTGTCTTCCGATGTTCAACCATGAGAAGGCTCAGGCTAAAAGTGGTGGAAGCTGTATGTCTCTTTGTGAGGCCTGTAATCTTCTTCCTGAGGTGATGTCTGTTCCTGTATATTACGGAAAGGCCTGCTGTAAAAAAGAAGAACTTTGGAAACCTTTTAAGACTGATGTACAGTGGTATGATGATGAGGTCTACAGTCTTGATGTGCCTAAGTACCATACTTACGTTACTGAGGGTGGGCTTACAGTACATAACTGCTTGTACACTTATAATGGCGCTGCCCCGGAACTTTTGGTTGAAATGGCAAGCCACTACAAGACTGTAAAGCACGAGATTTCGTACAGACTTCCGAGAAAGGTTTACGAGTTTTCTAAGGGAATAACAGACCTTATTCAGGAAAAGGTTGAGAAAGACTACAGACCTGCGGATGACCGTGAGGGCTTTGTTGAGACTCTTCCTGACCGTAACGTTTTAGCTCGCCTTATTCGTGACGACCTTAAATCACACGGAGTTATGCCGGCCCGCTGGTACCTCCTGTTCCGTACAAACTGTTTTATTGCAGATATGGCTACGGTACTTGAGCAGTTCATAGTTCCGTATCACACGAGCAAGGGATTTTGTATCCCTGCCCGAGACCTTAGTAAGATTGAGCGTTACTATAACTACCGAAAGGTAGGATACGGTAACGAAGAAGCAAAGCAGAGATTTATGGAAGAGAACAAGATTGCTGATATAAATGACAGCTTTATGCACTCGGAGCTTATCCCGGGCAAAGAGCGTTACTTTTATCAGGACTTGGTTGATACTTGGGGACTTGAGACCCTTAAGAAAATGTCCACAATGACAGAGCCTTTCTGTCTGCTTTCTACCGTGCATAAAGTAAAGGGTGGCGAGGCAGACTATACGGCGATGTTTATGGACTGCACGAGGGTTGTCAGTGAGAACATCACGCTCAATGCTGACGAGGAGCTCCGAGTCCTGTATGTAGGCTGCACAAGAAGCAGGGAAGGGCTGTATCTTATCCCTGCCTCAGGCAAGTATTCTTTGTCTAAGCTTATTGATATTGTAAAGGAGTTGAATGATGCTTAGCTACATAATATTAGCTGCAGGGATTTTGACTGAGGCTATTGTTATCTACATGCTTGTGCAAGTTATCAGGAGGAAACTATGAACATTAGATACAGTAAAGACGGAAAAGACGGGGAAGTAATCAATATTCAGGGCTTTCTCCTGCCTAAAGTTCCTGAGCATCCTGAGCACTGTCAGCTATGTGGCAAAGAACTGACGGAGTATGAAAAGAAAAATCCAGGTGAGATACAATGGAGAAAAGGCGGAAAGCTTGTGCAAGTTGCTTCTGCCTACTACTGCTTTGATTGTGTACAGAAGATAACAAGTGGAAAGATTAAAGAACCTGAGCCTAAGGGCGACTGGGTAGTTAGAGACAAGGAGCCACTATGATAGAAGTTGACGAATTACTCAGAGTGGCACATAAGTTTATAAAAGTACATAAGACTGACTCGGCAGTGATAATAGTCTCACCTGAGACTTTTGCCAAGATACAGCCTGCACTTCGGGATATAGAACACGGTAAGATGCACTCTACAGGTAAGCTTGGCCCACATACTGTGAAAAGCGATTTGCTTGTCACAGGTGATACTGTGATAACCGTGTGCAAGCCAATAGAGTACGAGGATATGCTAAAGATAAAGGCCGGAGATTTTCTTCCTGCTTTCACTGACCCTGAAGTTGAAAAGCTGCGTAAGCATATAGAAAACGCTAAGAAAAAAGGAGACATAAATGAGATTTAGAGTATTAAATCGTGACCCTCTGTATGACTACAGAGAGGCTTGTAAGATTACACAGGGTGAAGACATGGAACTGCAGAACACATTCTTCACACCGAAGGACAATGACATGACTGCTTGGTGGATAAAGCAGATTTGTGCAAATCATTCTACCCTGCGTTCCGTTCATTTCCGTCTTGTAGATACAAGACCAAAATCTGTAATTATGCAGATTATCAGAGCAACTAAAGGACACCCTCAGCCTGAGGTACAGTCAAGCAGACCTGACTGGACAGGGAAAGAGCGTAGCTCAGACCCTTATGAGGATAAGCTTTTTATGCAAGACCACACAGCTGAAAGCTTTATCGAAATGGCTAAGCAGAGACTGTGTAACCGTACAGAGGGCAAGACACGCGCGTTTATGTTTAGCATGGTCATGGCCCTGAGACAAGACAAAAATCCTTTCCTGAAGGCTGTTGGCTACTGCTGTGCCCCTGCCTGTGGCTGGCTTGGCGGAAGGTGCCCTGAAATTAAGCCTTGCATGCCAAACAAAAAGAAAATTGCTGACGAAGCAATAGAACTTTATAGAAAAGGAGTACTTTAATGGGAAAATGTAAAGTTTGTGGGATACAAGTACCACGAGGAAGAATTATCTGTGACGAGTGCACAGAAGCTCTCAGGATGAAAGCACCGATAAGAGTGCCAAAAGTAGGCACAGCAGTACAACCTGCCCCTGCATCAGAAGTAAAGATTACTATGGATGAAGTACAGGGAAATGTTCTTGCTAGTATGATGAGTGAGCAGAAGAAACCCGAAGATATTATCGGGCATCCTAACCACTACTGTGAGGGCCGTAAGTTTGAGCCTAAGGACGTGATACGTGATTGGAACTTGAACTTCAATCTTGGAAATGCTGTGAAGTATATTTCAAGAAACGGACGCAAGGACGGAAACTCAGCCTTGCAGGATTTGAAGAAG
>Ga0247611_10008992_pt1 | contig 12153 bp, 7 predicted proteins | sample 177DNAGHGhighgp2_FD_192422 | JGI IMG/M metagenome (GOLD analysis project Ga0247611, IMG submission 192422) | Sheep rumen microbial communities from Palmerston North, Manawatu-Wanganui, New Zealand - 1770 DNA GHGhigh gp2 | ecosystem: Host-associated > Mammals > Digestive system > Stomach > Rumen ... | reverse complement strand
TGCAGCCAGTAAACATGTTTGTATAGCAAGTAGCTAAAAGTGTCAACGCCGGCAAAACTGGCGCCGATGTTAATGATACACATTGAGCGAACATTAATGCATAGCATTGAGAGCTTAATGTTGTTGCCGGCAATTCGGGCGCGAATTGTAACGAACTACAGCCGTAAAAAAACTCATTATAAGCGCCATGAGCTAAAGTTGTTGATGTTAATTTTGGCGGCGTGACCAAATTTATGCAGTTCTTGAAAGGGGAACTATTTTGGGCAGCGATATCGACAGTAGCAGGAATAACCATGTTTTCAGCGTTTATTATATTACTGCATGATGCGAATAAAGCAGTATATCCACTGCATCCACTGTCATATGATGTCAATCCAACGAAGTTTTCTCCGTAGTGTAGGGACATTATATTACCAGCAACATCAAAAGTTCCGTAGTCGCTACCAGCTCCAAGGTCCCCAAAATATGTGACTGCGCCATAATCTCCGCAAAAAAACTGTATTTCATCGCCAGCATTCAAATAAATGCATCCGTTTGTTTTTATGGTTTGAAGATAATCTATGATTGGGCCTCCGTTTATACTTACCCGAAAATAATTTTGATTCACTCCAGTTTCATCAAACACAACTTCGATTCTGCAATTATCTCTTGCGATGATAGTGAACGGCTCTAACGACCAATCCTTCTCCGGTGAAACACTAGAAGCCATATATTGTCTTCTTCTTAAAAGGAACTCTGTAGATGTCATAGTTTAACCATCATTAGGACATTATCTAAAATACTAAATTCGTACGTTTCACCGCCATCAATAGATGGCGTGTTACTTGCAATTGACACTGAAGCAGGTACGCTTAATGTGCAACCGTCTGAGTGTGCAGTAAATTTACCCGCATATACAGCAAGGCCTGTCGTTGTGTTAAGCGTTAACGACAGTGACGTTAAAGAACCTGTTAAATTATAGAATTTACCTGAATCAAGCGCCTGAGTAACATTGCCATTAGTTGAATTAGTGATTACCGTAATCGGAATATCGTTTGCGTTTAACGTGATGTCTGAAGATAATTCTTTGTTGTTGACGGTTCTGGCCAAAGGAACTGCATACGATAAATAATTATTCTCTGACAAATAAGTCAAATCAGAAGCCTCATCAATAGCAATGGCACTTCCAGAACAGTCAAGACTTATTTGGTAATATACTTCTTCAATAAGTGATGTACCTGTCCATGTACTAGTACTAGTACTATAAACGCCATGATAAATAACGTCATTATACTTTAGTTCTATGTATTTTGATTGGTCTGACAACAATGATTTCACCTCAGAATGGGTCAAAGACGTACCGTTTTCCCAAAACGAAAGTGTTCCATTTGAATTTGACATTGTGATGGGTACTCGTTGCATTTTTTCATCCCAAGATGATATGTCAGACTGGGTTATGTTCCTTACATGAGAAGGTATAGACGCACCTGCCGCAGCGCCACTTCTTATCGTGCCTAAATCATCTATTACATCCTGTTTGCGGTAATCCAAATCCGTAAGGGCTGAAGCGATAACTTGCTCATTATCTTCAATTGTGGTTTCAACCCTATCAATAATACTATCGGTTTCGTCTTTTGTGTAATAATCATCTGGTGTGAATTCTATGAGATAAGTCCATGTCCCACTATTGCCGTTTGCGTGATAAATTGCCGCTATCGTTTTGACGGGGTCGTTATTACCCTCCTGATATCTCATGAGCGTAATTTCACCGTCATTGCGTGAGCCATAAGTCTCAAGTCTTTCTTTTGCTATTGTTAATGCTGTCTTTCCAGTACTTGTGTTAGGCCTACAGATAGTACTGTTCCTATAAAGTTGTATTGTTTTATGTGCCATTGTTTTTAGTGATGTGGTTTTCTTATAAATAGTCTGTAATTATATTAAACACAAATCATCCAGTCTAATTTATCAAGTCCGTTTAAATCAACATGCTATTTATTTATAATAAACCTTATAGGAATGGCACAAACATTTTTCATAACAAAAAATAGCACACTTCCGTCACTAAGGCTTGAGGTAATTAATGACGGTAGGCATGACTTTCACAAGTTATATCTTGCACTTCAGTCAGCGACTGTAACATTTACCATGACTGATAGTAATACTGGTATTAAAAAAATCGCCAATGCGCCAGCTTACGTTGTTGAAAAACAAACCAACGGCTGCGAAGAAAAATATGTAATTGAGTACCGATGGAAAAAAAGAGATACAAATACAGACGGAACATATATTGGGCAATTCAAAATCGTATTTAACGGTGACTTATCTATGGATGGTGTATCTTTCCCTGTCGGAGAAATGATAGTACCAATTGCAGAAGACCTGTTTATTGTTATCAATGATTCAGGCATAAAAGTCTGAAATGTAATTAAACTTTGTTAAACCTAACAAATCCGTTATCGAAGTGGCGGGTTTGTTTTTTTATAGTACCTTTGCAAAAAGAAAGTCATTCCTTGATGCCAAACTTATTGGCTTAACAGGAAAAAACAAATTTGTATGCAAAATGAGAGAGAGAAGTAAAGTAACAAAAGAGCAGGTCGAACAGTTCTTTGATGGCAGCGACCCTATGGAACACATCATTAAATTCGAGTGTGGGTATGATGACTCAAAGGTATCTATAATATATCGTGACGAAAACGACGTCAAACGCATTAAGCGTGATATATTCAAACCGTTTGTTTGGGCTACACAAAGAGCAGCAAGGGAACTATTTGGTGGCGACAAACAGCAAATCAAACGTAAATTATCAGAATATTCCATTGAATGCAAGGGTTTGAGAATAAGCCGCGACGATGGAACCATTCCGGAAAGAATGGCAAATGGTTATCGTGTACTGTTTAAAGCGAAAGTGGCGATGACATATTCTAAATTCATGGAATTTTTCAAAGAAGGCGGCGTACCAATTTACCCGACAGCAAAAGACAGGAATTACGGAAGAAGAGACTATATAGCAGTTTCTCCTGTAGAACAATACATGATTCAAACCGGTAAGCGTCAGTTCAAGGGTTATGATGATTACGATGACCTTGTCAGAATGGAATGGGACTTGGAGACCGAAGGTCTTGACCCCACCAAAGATGCCATTTCTCAGATTGGTATAAGAACAAATAAGGGCTATAAGAGAATCATCACCGTTGAGGGAAGTGGAAACGAAAGGCTCAACAATGAGTTAAAAGCCATCAGAACTTTTTTTGACATTATAAGAGAAATTAAGCCGGACGTAATCACAGGTCACAATACAGAAAACTTCGACTGGAATTTCATTGACGTAAGGCTCAATCTTCTTACAAGAAGGTCAATGAAGGAGTTCACCGAAAAGGATTTCAAAAACGGCATATACAAGAAGAAAAAGCAAGCCGTACTAAAACTTGGTGGCGAAATGGAATACTATTACCCAACTGTGATGTGGGGATTCAACCTAACCGATTCACTATTTGCGGTGAGACGTGCGCAAGCCATCGATTCCAATATCAAGTCAGCCAATCTAAAATACATCACAAAATACTCAGGCTTAAATAAGCCAAATCGTGTATATATTCCAGGTAAATTAATCAATTCAACTTGGAATGATACGTCATATTCTTATATATTAAATGAGAAAAACGGAGAATGGCTTAAATATAATAGGAGTGAACGCTACACTGAAGAATCTGCAAGCAAAACAGACGAATGTGCAAGCGGAATCATAGTAAAAGATAACAAAACAAATGATATATACAACCTCGTATCAGGCCGATACATTGGTGAGCGATATCTTTTGGACGACTTATATGAGACCGATAAAGTAGAGTTACAATACAACCAATCTAACTACCTTGTGACAAAAATGCTACCAGTTCCATTTGAAAAGGTGTGCACAATGGGTACAGCCGCGATTTGGAAATATATTATGCTTGCTTGGAGTTACGAAAATAGCCTTGGTATACCCGAAATTATATCAAAAAGGCCATTTGTTGGCGGTTTATCGCGTCTGCTTAAAGTTGGATTTGTTCAGCGAATTATAAAGTTGGACTACAACAGCCTTTATCCGTCGATTGAACTCACGTTCGGCATTGAGAATGATGTTGATGTAATGGATGTGCTTCTTGCTATGCTAGAATACGTGCTATCAAAGCGTGAGCATTTCAAGGAACTGAAAGCGATACACGGTGGCAGGGCGGATGAACTAAAGGGATTACTCAAAGCCGTAAAAGATGCAAACGAAAAGAACGAAATTGCAAGCAAACTTGCAAGCGAAAAGAAGCAAAAAAACGCTGCGAACACCCTTCAGTTACCTCTTAAGATATTGGGTAACAGTTACTTCGGCGGTTCATCAAGTGGAACACCTTTCCCGTGGACTGACACAAATTGTATCGGTCCTGAGCAAACGACTTGCACAGGACGGCAAATGCTTAGGTTGATGATTCACCACTTCAGTAACCTATCATCATTCAATGGTGCAAGTCTTGGTGACGAGTATAACTATACACCTATTGTTGGTGATTCGTTCACATGGGATACACCATTGTTTATAAAGTATAACGATACAGGACTAATTGATATTCAGCCCATAGCTGCTCTTATAAATCATGCTAAAATCGAGGTTGATGGCATTGGGAGAGAATATGATTATTCCAAGAAAAATTACAAAGTGCTGTGCAGAAGCGGTTGGGTTGAACCATCATACATATATCGTCACGAAACGGATAAGCCAATATATCGCGTTGAAGATGGTGATATGAGAGTTGATGTAACGAAAGACCACAGTCTATTCAATGACAAACAAGAGAAAATAACACCAGAAGAAATAACAGAAAACACAAAGTTAGAGTATTATACCGGTGATATTTATTCTGATTTCAATACCTTAGACAAAAACGGCAATGCAATGGAAATGTGGTTATTCCTTTTGAACGCGTCACTTGACATCAAACGGCAGTTCATTGAAAGTGTTAATCTTGAACATTTTAAGCATACCAAGGTCACTGATGCAAAGATTCAATTTATACAAAATTGCGTTAATAAAGTTGGACTATAACTAATATGTCAGATTATTATAAATAAAAATGAGTTAGTTATGGGTGCAAGATTTGATAAAGAACAATTTATCGCAAAGTCAAAATCGTTATATGGTGATGATGCATTTGACTATTCTGAAGTTGAATATAAGAACGGCTATACGGAAGTTACTTTAATCTGTAAAAAACATGGAAGAATGTCCATCACGCCAAACAAGCATTTCGATATTGTCGGCGGCTGCCCGTTGTGTTCGAAAGAAAAACGTAGGAAACGTCCCTTAATGAGCAATGATGAATACAAGTCATTAGTTGTTAAACTACACGGTGATAAGTATGACCTGTCAAAAGTCGAATATCGCGGAATGAGGAAATATGTCACTGCGACATGTCCAATGCATGGTGATTTCACTTTAACGGCATATGATTTCGCGCATAAACGCGGTTGTGCAAAATGCGGCATTGAAAACCGTGCAAAGCAATCGGGACAAACTAAATCCGGTAAAAAAACGAAAAGGGAAAATCTAACTACAGAAAGGTTTATAAGTGAGGCTAAGAAAATATTCGGTGATTGTTATGATTACTCTGTAACCGACTTGAAGCAAAAGGATGAAAAGGGACGTATTCGAATAATATGCCCAAAGCATGGTGAGTTTTTACAGAATCCATATAGTCATTTACACGGGCACGGTTGTTCAAAATGCGGGAGAGAACAAACAGCGAAAACACAATCAATGACCACTGAGCAGTTCATAGAAAAGGCAAACCGTATACACGATTTCAAATATGACTATTCAGGAACGGTGTATAGCGGTTCTTTAAACGATGTTGAGATAATATGTCCAAAACACGGTAAATTCACACAGACCGCTTGTGTTCATCTGGCCGGACACGGGTGCAAAAAATGTGCTGATGAATTTAATTCATCCAATTTACTTTCAAACACAGACGAATTCATAGAAAAGGCCAAAAAGATTCATGGTGAGGATAATGACTATAGCCTTGTTGAATATCGTGGTTCTAAGGAACCTGTAATCATTATATGCAAGAACGGTCATAGATATCCGCAAATGCCGAATAAGCACCTTAGCGGACACAGTTGCCCGTTCTGCACGAATAATGTGTCACATAAGGAAACCGAATTGGCTGAATACATAAAATCGCTTGGGCTTGAAATCAAGATAAGTCAACGAGATGTTTTGGAAGGCTCAAAGGAACTTGACATCCTTATACCGTCAAAGAATGTCGCTGTTGAATTCGACGGGCTGTATTGGCACTCTGAAGTTAAAAAACAGGATAAGAGGTATCACTTAAACAAAACAATTGAATGCGAAAAAAACGGAATAAGATTAATTCACGTATTTGAAGATGAATGGGACTTCAAAAAGGACATTGTGAAATCAAGACTTAGGTGTATATTGAACTCCGATATTAAACGCATCTATGCAAGAAACTGTGAAATCAGAAAGGTCGATTCAGAAACAAGTAGAAATTTCCTTGACGAAAACCACATACAAGGTGGGATAAACTCATCAGTACGATATGGACTATACCATAAAGGTGAATTGGTTTCTGTGATGGTATTTTGTAAACAAAGGAAAAATCTTGGACACAAACCAAAGAACGGCGAATATGAACTTCTTAGATTTTGCAATAAGTTGAATACTACTGTCGTTGGCGGAGCGAGTAAATTATTCAAACACTTCATTGAAGAATACAACCCAGATACTGTAATTTCATATTCTGACAGAAGATGGAATACTGGCAATGTTTATAAGAAAATGGGGTTCAAATTTTCCCATTATTCACAACCTAATTATTTCTACATCATTAGTCAACAAAGATACAATAGATTTGGTTTTAGAAAAGATGTTTTAGTTAAACACGGATTTGACCCGAATAAATCCGAACATCAAATAATGCTTGACCGTGGAATATACCGGATATATGATTGCGGAACTTCTGTATATAAGTGGGTTAGCAATTATTAACATTATGGCCACAAAATAACTCAATCAAATATAGTACCTTTGCATAAACAACTTAAATTATATATGATATGTTAAAAGTAAAAAAACTAACGGATGAACGCAAAAGCATCGGTTATGTATACGACATCTCTCTCGACGGCACAGTGGTTAACGCCCTTGGAATGAATGTAATTTCGAATACTGACGGATTTAACTTCCAACTGCCGGAGAAGTTTAGGTATACAGAGGAACATCCGTATGTCGGAAAAGGTCTTGGACGAAATGTTACCAAAGGTAAAACCTACACCGGTCCGGAAGCCGACGTAGCTGAGTTCGAAGATACATTCATCAACCAAGCATTCAACGGTGGTGTGCTGAAGAATGGGTTGGGTATTGATGAGTACTGTGATGCGTGTATACAGTTCTCACGTAAGAACTATGCTGACCTTATGCCTGATGGAAGCATTAAACTTGTCGGTAATACTATCAAGTCAAAGAAGATGCCGAAATATATCGAGAAGTTCTTGGATAAAGGTATCAGACTGTTGCTTAACGGCGATGGTGCTGGATTCCTTGAGGCTTATTATGATTATGTGGAGAAAATCTACAATCTTCAGATTCCTCTAAAGGATATCGCGACAGTAGGAAAGATAAAGACTAGTATTGACGCCTACAAGAAATCATGTAATACATTGACAGCTGCCGGTAATAAAAAGGCTAGACAGGCGTGGTATGAATTAGCCATAAAGCACGACCTTAATGTGAATATGGGTGATAGCATTTATTATATCAACACAGGTAGCAAGAAAAATGATAGTGATGTTAAGCGTAATACGCACTATTATGCAGAAGTAAACGGACAGATTATTGAGGTAACAAAGGAACTCGAACGCTCATATAATAAGGCCAAGAAAGATACACCGCAAGAAATGAAAAACGAAAACGGTGGATGGATTAAAAAGGGTGAATATGGTCAGCGCATTTACGGCAAATCGTTTTATGATGAAGATGAAATAGAGTTCAACTGCGTGCTGTTGCATAATGATATTGTAGAGGATGAGGATGACCACTTCTGTGATGAAGATTTTGAGTACAATGTGGCCAAATATATCGACATGTTCAATAAACGAATTAGACCGTTGCTTGTATGTTTCTCTCGTGACATCAGAACATCATTTGACGAAAAAGGTAAAGAAATCGACAACATTCTTATCACAAACCCTGAAGACAGGAAATCATTCACAGAGGAAGAATGTAAGTTAGTTGCAGGTGAACCATACAAGAAAACCGACCAAGACACCTACGATGAACTGATGGCTATGGAAGATAAGGAAATCAAGTTCTGGCTGTTAGTTGACAAGAAACCGCCTTATGCCGATGAAATAGGAATGGATTGGGAGTCTGTAAAATCAGATTATTTGAAACGAATGGAGGAATATGAACGCGCTGAAATTAAAGCTGAAGTTGAAGCATATAATAACGCAATTTCAAAACTAACAGAGTCTGACGTCGAAAAACTTCTTGAGGATGGCATAGTTCCGTCAAGTATTATGTCCGTTGTCGATGAGGATGCCAATAGCAATAATTTTGTATCCAAGAAATACCCAAACGTGGTAATTGGCAATATATTTGATATCATTGACAAGGACTTTAGTGCTGAAAGTGACGATGAATGATTTTTATGAAAAAACAAAAGAGTATTCAATAACAAGAACAATTAAGATTTAACAAAAAAATGGAAAAGATAAGTGAATTTTCTAATATGGTTCTCGATGATATCATCACCGCCAAATCAATATTTGAGGACATTGAGGAACTTGTTTATGAAACGGAGAGCAAATGCAAGGGAAATCCGTCTCTTTACGATAAGAAATGCGTAATGAAATACATCGCCGAAAGACTTGACGGGTTTGATGAACTATGCCCGTTTTTGTATATGGCATATACCAATATGAAAGAAAAGAATGGGGACGAAATCAACGTCCCCATTACAAATTAGCCATGTGATTTAATTCGATTAATATTCACCGCAATCCCAAGTTGATGAAAGGTAGAGTCCCTTTGCAGCGCCACTATTAATGGTTAGGATGTTGTCGCTTGTATTGCTTAGGCGAACATATACAGTGTTTTGGTTGTCAACAATGATTGAATCACTACCACCAACGCGTACGCCTTCAGCAGCAGAAAGAGATGCATAGTCTATTGCATTCTGAATTGCGTTAACATCTACGATTCCGTTTTCTGTGTTGAATACGTTTGTCTGTTTTCCGACTGTGTCATCGATGCTGATTGGCTGATAGTTCTCCTTCTCTTGTGGAGTCATGGCGTTATATGCATCTTCTGAAACCATGTTCATCGGGTCTGCAACTGCAACATATCTATAGTAAGACTCTTTTTCGCTTTCTTCTAGTTCTGCATATTCTTCAGCTGTGAGTTTGTCTGATGGCTCGTTTTTATTGATTGCGACATATGTCACATCCTCGCCAACTGTAACTTCACCACGTACATCAAGGGAAACAACGCCGTTTTCAACCTTAAGACCTGCTCCGAACTCGCTTTCTGCAAGGAATTTAGAAACGTCAACAGAAACTAATGAATAAGTTCCGTTAGCCAATTGGTATATGTAATTCAGAGACTGTAAATCAAGAGGCTTGTAGTTCTCTTTTGACGCTTCGTCAAGAGCTTGATATCCCTCATTGGTGATACGATTTGATGGGTCGTTCTTTGATTGCCAAGCATACTTGGTTGCAACGCCAGTACTTGAATCAACAGTATCATATTCAGAACCAAGGTAAATCTCCTTAAGGGCACTGTCCTTATAAACATTGACTTGCTGACCAATCTGCTCATTTCCGCTCATAAGTCTGTAAGCCTCGCGAACATTTTCATCCAATGTGCCGTCAACAATAACGCCTTCAGAGGATTCTCCGCTTTTGATGACTTTTACGAGGTTAATGTCTGTGTAGATTCCGTCATTTCCAAGCTTAAGAATGCTTTCGTTTGCCCAATCTACATTAACAGCGACTGTAGTTCCGTTATTCTGTACGTCAACAACAACCGATTTGTCTGCTGCGTCCAGAGTGTTTTTTGTTTCTACTTCTTCGACACGCTCGACAAGATTGTTGACGATTTCATTAATTGCTACGCTATCAAGATAGAAAGTAAATGACGGCATATAACCATCTTTTTTTGTGAAAGATGCAAGGACCGCTTTTACAGATTCATCGGTTTCCTGATAACGTGCCAACATGATTTCACCATCCTGTGGGTCTGCTGCTGCTACAAAATCGTTGTTGAATGAATCCATTGCAGCCTGCAATGCGCTTTTCGTCTGCACGCCATCTTCGATTGTCGGTGTGTAAATTCTGCTACTTCTAAGTAATTGAATAATTTTCTGACTGTTTCGTGCCATATTGCAATATGTTTATTTTATATGTTTATAATTGAATGTGTTTTTATATAAATAGTCAGGTTATAATAAAAGTTGTGGGCAAATTGCTTATATTCGCCCACAACCTTATAGTAACTTAAACTAATTCGAAATTAGAAAGTACCACAGTCATTTTTTCAAGAAGCACACTATCTATATAAATAGATAAAAATGAGAAGTTAAAACAATTATATGGTGTTAATCTATATACGTCACAAAAGGAGTTATTAAAACAAATCAAGGAGACTGTTTAGCCCCCTTGATTTTATCTAATATGTTTGAGTCACATTAAAATACGCCACAATCCCACGTGTCTTTCATCATCAAACCGTTGCTTGTAATTTGGAGCATATCAGAAGTGATATTGCCGGTTGTTGTTGTCGTGTCAAGTTTCAGTGAAACTGTCTGTTGTTTGCTTGCCTTTGTGGTAACATCGATTGCATTGCTACCGTTGATTTGAGTAAGCATTGCATCATCAACAGTCTTCAAAGCGGTGTCTAACTGAACGTCAGCGTTGTTCAAAGATGTTGCGCCTGAAATGTAGTTTGCGCCTGAGTTAGCGGTATAAGTGTCGCCACTCTGTCCATCGACAGCCTTACGAGCAGTGATTTCAGCAGTCAAATCGTTAGCATTAGCGATATTTGTTTCGTTAACCGTATAAGTCACCTTACCAGTTGTAGTATCTGTAGATGATGTAACAGTAACGTGAGTATTACCAGTTGCGTGTTCAACTGAAGTATGTGCAGCAGTTGCAGCAGCCTTAGCAGCATCTACCTGATTTTCCAACTTACCGATTGCCACATTAACGCTATCGCTTGCGGAAACAGCGGTTGCGTCAGAACCCTTAGCATAACCTGTAAGTGCTACGTCAGAACCGCCAAGAACGGGGTTTGTACTGATTGCGTTGCCGTTAACGGTATAAGCGTCAATGGCTGCTTTTGCTGCGGCAGCGGCACCAGCGGCTTCAACCTCAACAGAATCTACAGAAGTGAGAACACCGTCAACCTCAGTAACACCTGACATTACAAATGTACCACTGTGTTGTGCTGTACCACTTGCGTTAAGGTCAGCATCAAGTGTGGCAATCTTGTCATTAAGGTCGGTTGAGTTGATTGTGTTGTCGGTTGTAACATTAACTGCGGTGATTTTACCATCAGTTTCAACAACCTGAACTTGTACGTTAGTGCCATTTGTTGAAGTTACGTTTGCATCAAGTGCCTCAACACCTGCGTTAGCGGCAGCAACCTGCCATTCCAACTTAGAGATTGCAGTCTTCACGTCATCAGTTGCTGCAACAGCAGTAGTTGCAGGAGCCTCAGAACCCTTAGAGTAACCATTAAGAACAGCGTCTGCAACGTTTGCACGTGTCATGCTAACCTTACCGTCAGTTTCATTCACCGCACTTACATATTGTCCGGCAACTGCTGTGTCAGTCACATCAAGGTCCGCAATAGCATCATCAATTGCATCTTGTACACCACTAATCTTAACTCCGTTAGCACCTACAGAAAGGAAATTTTCAGCATCATCTGATGTGTTGTCAACCTTAACCTTGATTGATTTATTGCCGCTTGTCTCAGAACCGTACTCAATACCGTCACCAACCTTAACACTTACTTCGCCATTGTTAACCTGTAAACCGTCCTTGAATTCAGACTCGGCAAGGAACGTAGAAACATCAACACTAACAGTGCTTTCTGTACCATCCGCAAGTATGTATGTA
>Ga0247611_10008991_pt1 | contig 12153 bp, 11 predicted proteins | sample 177DNAGHGhighgp2_FD_192422 | JGI IMG/M metagenome (GOLD analysis project Ga0247611, IMG submission 192422) | Sheep rumen microbial communities from Palmerston North, Manawatu-Wanganui, New Zealand - 1770 DNA GHGhigh gp2 | ecosystem: Host-associated > Mammals > Digestive system > Stomach > Rumen... | reverse complement strand
TAAGAAGTGGGGGAAACCTACGTTTTTAAAGGTCGCCGCGGAGGTCGAAAGAAGCGAAACCGACACCGTGGTCCGACGCGTTTTCGAGAAGGCGGAATTGACGGTCGTCGGGGTAAAAGAGGAGGGGCATGACACGATTTACGTTCAAAAAGACTGGACCGTGGACTTCTTTTTGGATGAGGTGAGGATGTCCGCTTTCCTCTTGGAACCGATGGGATGTGTCTTCTCCGTCGGGAACGCTTCGGAAGGTAAGGAAGCGATGGCGCGCCTCGAGAAAGCCTTCCCCGCCTATCGCGTCGGCAGCCCCTCCCAGGCCGTCGCCTCTTCGATCGAGGAAACGCTGGGATATCTGGGGACGATTCTATATGCCTTTTCGGCGATCGCCCTTTCGGTTTCTACGCTGCTTTTCTTCTTGGTGATGTCTTTGACCATGAAAGAAAACGAAGCGGAGGGGAAACTGTTTCATGTTCTAGGTATCGGGCAAAGAGATATCCGCCGGGCGTATCGGATGCAGGCTTATTACCATGCGGGGTCATCATTGCTGTCCGCTTTCTTAGGAATGGCCTTATCCCAAATCGCCGCTTCGTTTTATTTATCGCAAGCCTTTGGCGCCGATTTCTCCATCCATCTGGCTTGGCCGCCATTCCTCTTGATGTTCGGGGCGACCGCCGCCTTCGTTCTATTGATCAATCTATGGATGGGGTTCTATTTGAAGAGAAAGACGATTACTTGAATTTTCGCCCCGTTTTTCCTAGTGGAAATGAAGTAGCGGAAGGGATAAAATATAGAACGATGATTTTTCAATAAACCATCAGGAAGGTTAGGAATTCATGAAGGGTACTATCAAGAATTTCAACAAGGAGAAGGGATACGGTTTCATTCATGCCGAAGACGGCCGTGATTACTTCTTCCACTATTCTTGCCTGGTCATGGAAGGCTACAAAACCGCCGAAAAAGGCGAAGAAGTGGAATTCGATGTTCAGGAATCGGATCGTGGACCGCGTGCGGCCAATGTGAAAAAAGTCGCAGCCTAACCATCGCCTCGCCGATTTGCCCCGCCGAAAATGGCGGGGTTTTTCTTTGTTGCCCCTATCTTCTTTTTGAAGATAAAGGTAAAATGCCGTCGCTTCGTTTTCTGAAGGTTTGTCTTATGCCACTAAAAGCTGGAATCGTCGGGTTGCCCAATGTGGGCAAGAGCACCCTGTTCAACGCCATCACCAATTCCCACGTCCTCGCGGAGAATTATCCCTTCGCCACCATCAAGCCGAACACCGGTGTCGTCATCGTCCCCGATGAGCGCCTCGACTTCCTTGATGAGATGTTCCATCCCGCGAGCAAAGTAAACGCGACTTTTGAATTCTATGACATCGCCGGCCTCGTCCGCGGCGCCTCCAAAGGCGAGGGTTTGGGAAACCAATTCCTCGCGGCAATCCGCGAATGCGACGCCATCTGCGAAGTGGTGCGCTGCTTCGAAAGCAACGACATCATCCACGTCGATGAAACCGTCGATCCCGCCCGTGATATCGAGACGATCGATCTTGAGCTCGCGATGGCTGACCTCGAAACGGTCAATAACCGCATTGGAAAACAGGCCATCAAAGCCCGTGTGGGCCACGATAAAGTCGCCCAATACGAAATGGCGATCCTCGAGCCGCTTAAGGCTACCTTGGATCAGGGTCTCCCTGCGCGCTTATGCAAAGGGTTAAGCGAAGAACAGATTACCTATGCTAGGAAGAACTTCTTCCTGCTCACCTTGAAACCGATCCTCTATGTCGCCAACGTCGCCGATACGGATTATGCCGATTTGGAGCATTGCGCCCATTACCAAACGGTGAAGAAAATCGCCGAAGATCAAGGCGCTCAGTGCATCCCCGTCTCCTGCGCCATCGAATTCGAACTGAGCCAACTCGAACCCGCGGAGAAAAAGGAATTCCTTTCCGAACTCGGGGCCAGCGAAAGCGGATTGGACAAATTGACCAAAGCCGCTTACCGCCTATTGAACCTCGCCACGTTCTTCACCTGCGGCACCGATGAGTGCCGGGCGTGGACGTTCAAAAACGGGATGACCGCCCCGGAATGCGCGGGCATCATCCACACCGATTTCCAACGCGGATTCATCAAAGCCGAGGTCTATGATTTCGAAGCCTTGAGGACCTTGGGAAGCGAAGCCGCGGTCAAAGAAGCCGGAAAGCTTCGCCAAGAAGGAAAGGAGTACCGGATGAAAGACGGCGATGTCGTCTTCTTCCGCTTCAATGTATGAAGCATCCCTTCCGCATCGGCTATGGCGAGGACATCCATCGCCTCGTCCCCAATCGCCCGCTGATCCTTTGCGGGACAAAGATCGATAGCCCTTTAGGACTGGATGGACACTCGGACGCCGACGTCGCCTTCCACGCGCTATCCGATGCGCTTCTGGGTGCGATTGGCGAGGGCGATATCGGGAAACATTTCCCGCCTGATGATCCAAGCTGCGAAGGCATCGATTCTTCAAAAATCGTGCAAAAGTGCCTTGGTTTAGTTAAAAAACATGGATATTACATCGGAAACGTCGACCTGTTCATTCTCGCGGAAGCGCCTAAGCTCCGCCCTTATGAAGAAGCGATGAAGAAGCGCTTGTCGGAGGTGCTGGGAATCGAGATTTCCGACATCGGGTTCCAATTCGGAACCAATGAAAAACTAGATGCGGTTGGCGAAGGGAAAGCGATCCGCGCCACCTGTATATGCCTTTTGGAGGAAGCCAAATGACCAATGAAGAATTACTGAAGGCGATCATCAAGAAAGCCGGCGCCGAAATCGGTTTGGCGTTGGAGGAGAAGGATATCGTCATCGAACACGCCAAAGACCCCGCCCACGGTGATTATTCCACCAACGCGGCGATGCGCTTTTGCCGTTTGGCCGGTTGCAAGCCGGTCGATTTGGCCTCCCGCTTGCTCCCCCATCTCCAAGACGAGATGCTCGACCGCGTGGAAATCGCCGGCCCGGGCTTCCTTAATTTCTTCCTGAAGCACGAGTCTCTCCAAAGCGTCGTCGCCAAAGCGATCCAAGAAGGCGATGACTATGGCCGCGGCGAGAAAAAAGGCCGTTCCATCAACGTGGAATACGTCTCCGCCAACCCGACGGGGGATCTCCATCTTGGCCACACCCGCATCGCGGCGGTGGGGGATGCGATTGCTTCCTTGCTTGCCTTCGCCGGCTATGACGTCACCCGCGAATTCTACGTCAATGACTGCGGCAATCAGGTCGAACACCTCGGCCATTCCCTCCGCGAGAGGTATCACGAGCTTTTCGGCGAGGAAATTCATTTAGGCGATGACGATTACCATGGCGTCGATCTCATCAACATCGCTCAATCCATCAAAGACCAATATGGCGATAAGTATCTTGCGGATACCCAGGAATCCCATGATTTCTTCATCCGCTTCGGCATCGACGCCGAACTTGGCAAATTGAAGAAAGACCTCGCGGAATTCCGCGTCTATTTCGACAAGTTCACCTATGAATCCGATATCCGTAAAGGCGGGAACATCGAGAAGACCCTCGAGAACCTGAAGCCCTATCTTTATGAGAAAGACGGCGCCACCTTCCTCAAGACGACCGAATTCGGCGATGACAAAGATCGCCCCGTCGTCAAATCCGATGGCCTTTACACCTATTTCATGCCGGATATTTGCTACCACTACGACAAAGTCGCCCGTGGCTTCGACGCCCTCATCGATATCTTCGGCGCCGACCATGGGGGATATGTGGCCCGCTTGAAAGCCGCTTTGTCCATGAAGGGAATCGATCCGAACATCTTGGAAGTCCAGTTCGTCCAGATCGTTCGCACCTTCCGCGATGGCGTGGAGGTCAAGATGAGCAAGCGCACGGGCAAAGCCATCGCCCACCGCGACCTCATCGAAGATGTCGGCACGGACGCCGTCCGTTATTTCTTCACGGAGCGCTCCCCTTCGAGCCATCTCGACTTCAATTACGATTTGGCGTTGGAGAAGAGTTCTTCCAACCCGGTTTATTATGCTCAATACGCCCATGCCCGCTGCGCATCGCTGCTTTCCCTTGGCTCCGACATCGGCATCAACGAGAAGGCCGATCTCTGCAAGAGCGAGCCGGAGCTGGCCTTGATCAAGGAGATCGCCGCCTTCCCGGGCATCGTCGCTTCCTCCGCGGAAGAAAGGGCGCCTTATAAGATCGCCGCCTATAGCCAAAAGCTGGCCGCGACCATCCATGCTTTCTATCACGAATGCAAGATCATCGATCGCGAGCAGCCCGAGCTCACCGCCTCCCGTTTGGCGCTGGTGAAGGCCGCGAAGATCACGATGCATAACGCTCTAGCAATTCTCGGGGTTTCCTCGCCAGAGAAGATGTGATATATATTTCCCCGATTTTTCTAACTTATTAGAAAGGACACCCATTATGAACATTAGCAAAGGATCCATGATCGAAATCGCCATCGCCGCCCTCAAAGAAAAAGGCGAGGCCATGAAATTCGCCGATCTCTGGGCCATCGTCAAAGAGAAATTCGAAATCTCCCCGGAAGAGGAAGCCGAACGCATCGGCCACTTCTATTCCGACCTCTCCCTTTCCGGAGAGACCATCGTCCTCAGCGGCAATATCTGGGACCTCCGTTCCCGCCACACCTATGAGGAATACTCCGCCGACCTCACCGACGTCTACGACGACGTCAACGAGAAGGATGACGATTCCTCCGACGAACAGGAAGACAAAGAGTACGACGCCGCCATCAACGGCACTCTCTCCTCGGAAGAAGAATCGACCGAAGAAAGCGACGAAGACGCCAAATCCGGCGACGATGCCGACTCCCTCGGCCTCAACTTCTAAGGAAACGCCTATATCGAAGAGCCCCGCGAGTTCGCGGGGCTTTTTCTCAAATCCGTCAGTGATTTCATAGGGTTTTTGGGATTTTTAAACATGGAAAACCATAAGATAAATTGACGGAATTGAAACCGCTTTCAAAAAATGTTGTTTTTTCTATCGGAAAGAGTATTCTAGAAGGCTTTTATGGCAAAGTTTGAAAATCTCTATCATCTGATGACGGAAGCCAAGACCATCATCATCTCCGGACATTACGAACCGGATGGGGATTGCTACGGCTGCCAAATCGGGCTGAGAAATCTGTTGCGTTTGCGTTTCCCCGAGAAGAAGATCCTCGCGATCGGGACCGGCATCCCGGCGCTTTTCTCCCTGGTCTCCCCGATGGATGTCGCTACTGACGAAGACTTCGAAGGGGCCCTTGGCATTCTCGTCGATGTCTCTTGCCTCAGGCGATGCGAGGACCAGCGGATGGAGCGGTGCGCGAAACTCATCAAGTTCGACCATCATGACCCCAACCGCAAAAACGAATACTTCGAAGGCGAGTCCTATGTCGATCATCACCGCGTCTCCTGCGCGGAGCTGATCTGCGAATTCGCCTGGCATTTCAACATGGCGTTTGATAAGGTCGCTTGCAACGCCCTATATATTGGCATCGCGACGGATTCGGGCAAATTCTGCTATTACGGGACGAAGCTCGAAACCTTCCAAGCCGCCGCTTTCCTCATCAAAAACGGTGCGGATCCCGTGGCTCTTTTCGAAATCGTCTACCACGAGACCAAACAAGAGAAGGCATATAAGAAATGGATGCGCGCGCATGCGAAAAAAGCGGGGCACGTCACCTATATCGCCGCCCATCCCTCCGATTATCAGGCCTATGGCCTCGATTATGGGGTGGCCTCCACCTTCGTCAACGCGCTCGCCGGCCGTTTTGATTGCAAACAATATGTCTATTTCTGCGAACGCGATCCTTCGTTCATTAAAGTCGAATTGCGTTCCAATAAGCGTTACCCCGTCCAGCCCACCGCGATGAAATTCGGCGGGGGCGGACATCGTTACGCCTCCGGGATGGAAATCATCAACGGCCAACCGACGGTCGAAGAAATCCTCGAAGAACTTAATTCCGTCACCTGCGATGTAGTAGAATAACCAAGAGCAGTATGTACGAAAAAGAACTCCAAGCGATGATCGAGGCCGCCTATTTGGCCGAGGTCCACATCAAAAAGGTCTACGCCTCCGCTTTTGAAGTGGAAATCAAAGAAGACGACTCCCCCGTGACCGTCGCCGATAAAGGCGCCGACGAAATCATCCGGGGCTATTTATCCGAACGCTTCCCCGAATATGGCTTCCTCACCGAGGAAAGCGCCGACACCGGGGAACGTTTCTCCCATCGCCGCATCTTCATCGTCGACCCCGTCGATGGGACGACCGAATTCGTCTCCCGCAATGGACAATTCACCACCAACATCGCGCTATGCGAAGACAACGAGATCGTCGTGGGTGTCATCAATGTCCCGATGCTCGATCGCCTTTATTTCGCCGTGAAAGGCGAGGGGGCTTATCGCCTCGTTCGTGGTGGAACGAAGGAAAGAATCCACGTTTCCGATAGGAAAACGGGCTTAAAAGCCATGCGCTCCATCTCCCATTACACCAAAGGCGAATTGGCCTTCATGGAAAGCCACGCTTCCGTCTTTGAAGAAGAGGTGGAAGCCGTGGGGGCCGCGAATAAGTTCTGCCGCTTGGCCGAAGGGGAGAAGGATTTCTATTATCGCGATTCTCCTTACACCAAAGAATGGGACGTCGCCCCGGGCGATTTGCTCGTCCGCGAAGCGGGGGGCTATATGGTCGAACCCGACGGCAAGCCGTTTACCTATAACCGCAAGGACGTCTATAACCGCAAAGGCTATGTGATGGCCAACTCGAAAGAGAACCTCTTCCTTGATGATCTGAAATAAAACCCGGGAAACCCCGGATTTTAATCGTTTTTCTTCCCTTCGAGGAGGGCTTTGTTCTTCCTGGCGATGTAGTCCGCCATGATGTCATCGGGCACCCCTTCGGTGCGGACGGCCATGACGCCGGGGACCTCTTCCATTAAGAGGATCTCCACGCCTTGGGAGATATCATCCTGCGCGAGGGCGCATCCTTGGCAAGCCCCGACCATCGTCACATAGACGATCCCATCGCGGAAGCCAATATAATCGATATCCCCGCCATCGCGTTGCAGGAACGGGCGGATCTTGTCGATGACCTCGTGTATCAGTTTTACGGTCGCTTCATCTTCCATAGCGACGCCTATTTTAGTCTCCTCGCCCCTCATTTCAACTGAAATGACTTGTAAGAAGTCCCCCGCCTTTTACAATATCCGCGTCCATGGAAAAGGAAAAAGGGCTCGCGCCCGTGGAAATCAAGATCCTCGCCGCTTTGGTCGAAATGCAAAGCGCCGGGGTTTTCCCTAGCAAACGCGGGCTGCTTTTCTTCCTGCGCGGGGAGGAACCGGCCGCGGACTTCTCCCTTCTTTTTACCTTCGGCGCTTATCTTTCGATGGGCCCGAAACGCCTGGGCAGGCTCCTCGGGGGCCTAGAGAAGGAAGGATATATCCGCCCCAGCGAAAAGCAGGGCGAGACCTATCTCTTGCCCACTCCGAAAGGCGAAAAAGAAGGAAGGATTTATCTTGATAAACCCCACAAGAAAAAGGCGGGGATCAAGGAAAGGCCGCCGCTATATTACTCACCTCGCGCACTATGACGAAAAAGGAGATACCTATGAGCAAAAAAGAAATCCTCCCGTTCGAGCAATGGCCCTACCATGTGCCGAACATCAAATCGACGGTCAAGAAAGTCACCGCGATCGCCGAAGAATTGGAAAAGGCCCCCGACGGACCTTCCGCGTTAAAAGCGTTCCGCAAGCATTCGCGCCTATTCGACGGTGTCATCAATGACATCACCCACGTCCAAGTGCTTTTCAGCCTCGATTCCCTCAATCCCAAATATCAAAAGGACAACGACGCCCTCGATGAGGGGATGCCCTTGCTCCAAAGCGCCGACATCCGCTTCCAAAAGGCGATGCTGGAAAGCCCGCACCGCGCTTTCTTGGAGCAAAAGCTCGGCACGCATCTATTCACCCAATACGAATATGCGCTGAAATCCTTCGATGAACGGATTATCGAAGAAGCGGTGGAAGAGAATAAACTCTCCAGCGAATACGGGATGAAGATCGCCTCCTTCAAGATCCCCTTTCGCGGCGGGGAATATAACCTCCCCCAGATGGGCAAATTCCTCCAGGACCGCGACCGCGAAACCCGCAAAGAAGCCTCCGCGGCTTATTATGGCTTCCTTTCCGAACACGCTGACGAACTCGAGCAAATCTATGACAAACTCGTCCATGTTCGCGACCGCATGGCCAAGAAACTCGGCTACGAGAACTACATCCCCCTCGCCTATCTCCGCATGAGCCGCTTCGACTATAGCAAAGAAGATGTTCAAGGCTATCGCGAACAGATCAATGAAGCCGTCACCCCGCTGGCCGGGAAGATTCTCAAGGCTCAATTCAAGCGCACTGGCATTCGCCGCCCGGAAATCTACGATATGGCCCTTGCCTTCGTCGATGGGAACCCCCAGCCGTTAGGCGATACCGCGGAAAAGATCGAAAAAGCGAAGAAGATGTACGACGAGATGTCCGAAGACACTTCCTATTTCTTCCGCTTCATGGCCGATCATCACGTCCTTGACCTCGAAGCGCGCCCCGGCAAACAGTCCGGCGGCTATATGACTTACTTCCCGACCTACGGCATCCCGTTCATTTTCTCCAACTTCAACGGAACCTCGGGTGACGTCGACGTCCTCACCCACGAATTCGGTCATAGTTTCCAGGCCTACGTCGCCAGGAAGATCAGCGTCCCCGAATATCGTTCCCCGACGATGGACGGCGCCGAGATCGATTCGATGTCGATGGAGTTCTTCGCTCATCCGTGGATGAACCTCTTCTTCGATAAGCCGGATCGTTATCGTTTCATCCACCTCGCCGACTCGATCAGCTTCCTCCCCTATGGGGTCACCGTCGACCACTTCCAGGAATGGGTCTATGAGCACCCCGACGCCACCCCGGATGAAAGGGATGCGTTCTGGCATGAGCTCGAGCTGAAATACACGCCTTACAAAGTCGCCTGCTACCGCGGATGCGAATATATGCAGAAAGGGCGTCGTTGGCTCTTGCAGGGCCACATCTTCTCCAGCCCCTTCTATTACATCGATTACACGCTCGCGCAGGTGATGGCCTTCCAATTCTTCAACCTCGATAGGAAGAATCATGCGCTTGCTTGGAAACGTTATATCAAACTCTGCGGCATGGGCGGCAAATACCCCTTCCGCACCCTCGTCGTCCGCGCCGGGATGAAGGACCCCTTCGCCCCGGGCGTCATCAAAAAGACGATCCGCCCGCTATCGAAGGTCCTCGCCTCCTACGATATCGAGCATTGAGATAACCGCTTTCTTCTTAGGGTCGCTCACGCGGCCCTTTTCTTTAAAAACGCATGCATGTCCCCCATGGATTTTAAAAAAGAAGGCCATAAATTCCTTTTGTTTTCGCCGCGGTTTTTCAAGCGTTTGGGTTTCTTTTCTATTTTAATTGGTTAAAATGACGCGGTGCCCTTTTAGGGCAAGCAACATGGAAGACACGCATTACTCATTAGGCATCGACGTCGGCTCGACGACGGTCAAAGCCGTCTTGCTCGACAAAGACGGGAAATTGCTTTACGGCAATTACCTTCGCCATGCCTCGAAGGTGAAGGAAACGAGCCTCACCGAACTTAAAGAGATCCTCGAGAAATTCGGTGACATCGAAGTCAAGGTCGCCTTGACCGGTTCGGCCGGCTTAGGCTTATCCGAACGCGCCCATATTCCCTTCGTCCAAGAAGTCCAATCCTCCTATACGGCGATCAAGACCCTCTATCCGCAGGCCGATAGCGCCATCGAGCTCGGCGGGGAGGATGCGAAGATCATCTTCATCTCTGGCGGATTAGAGGAGAGAATGAATGGTCAATGCGCGGGCGGGACTGGCGCTTTCATCGATCAGATGGCCACCCTGCTCCACGTCTCCCTCTCGGAGATGGACGAACTCGCCACCGCGGCGGAGAAAGCCTATCCGATCGCTTCCCGTTGCGGGGTATTCGCCAAAAGCGATATCCAGTCTTTGCTCAATTCCGGCGCGACGAAGGAAGACGTCGCCCTTTCGATTTTCTACGCGGTCGCCGATCAGACGATCGCCGGGCTTGCCCAAGGCAGGGAAATCAAAGGCAATGTTTTGTTCCTCGGCGGCCCGTTATTCTTCTTCCAAGGTCTCCGTTTGGCGTTCAAACAACGCCTTGGCTTAACCGATGAAGAAGCCATCTATCCCGAAGATGCCTCGATCTTCGTCGGTCGTGGCGCGGCGATCTTCGCCGAAAAAGCGGGGGAAGCGGTGCGCCTATCCGCCTTAATCGAACGGATCGAGAAAGCCGACATGGCCGGCTCGATCATGACGGGGGAACCCCTATTTGAAAACGAAGCCCAATTCCTCGCGTGGAAAAAAGCCCATGACGAACGCTTTGAAATCCCCCATAAAGACCTCGCCACCTATGAAGGCAAAGCCTATCTGGGCGTGGACGCGGGTTCGACCACCACGAAACTGGTTTTGCTAGGGGAAGATGATTCCATCCTCTATTCCGCCTATGCGAGCAACGCCGGATTGCCGATTGAGAAAATCGTCGCTGAGCTAAAGAAGATCTACGAACTCAAATCCCCCAAATGCGAGATCGTCGCCTCCGCGGTCACCGGGTATGGCGAAGACCTCATCCAATCCTCTTTGGGCATCGATTATGGCCTCGTCGAGACCGTCGCCCATTTCAAGGCGGCCCGTCATTTCTGCCCCGACGTCGATTTCGTCATCGATATCGGCGGCCAGGACATCAAATGCTTCAAGGTCCACCAAGGGGCGATCGATTCCATCATGCTCAACGAAGCGTGTTCCTCGGGATGTGGCTCTTTCTTACAGACCTTCGCCGCCTCGCTTGGATATGAGATGAATGCTTTTGCAGAGCAAGGCTATTACGCGAGGAATCCCGTCGAACTCGGCTCCCGTTGTACGGTCTTCATGAATTCCTCGGTCAAGCAAGCCCAACGCGAAGGGGCCTCCGTCCCCGATATCTCCGCCGGGCTATCGCGCTCGGTCGTCAAAAACGCCTTATACAAAGTCATCCGTGTCCGTTCTTCGGACGAACTTGGCGAAAAGGTCGTCTGCCAAGGCGGCACCTTCCTCAATAACGCCGTCCTCCGCGCCTTCGAGATGGAAATCGGGAAAGAAGTGATTCGCTTGCCGATCGCCGGGCTCATGGGGGCTTATGGGGCCGCGCTTTACGCGAAGGAAAAAGGTGGCGAAAAACACTTGATTTCTCAGGCGGATTTAGAAAATTTCTCTTATAAATCGAGCCATGTCACCTGCCATGCGTGCACCGCGCATTGCTCGCTTTCGATCCTCCGTTTCCCCAATGGGAAGACCTTCCTCTCGGGGAATAAATGCGATAAGCCCGAAGGCAAGAAAGGCGGAAGCGATGAACTAGATCTCTACGCCTGGAAGCGGAAGCGGTTGGAGCAAAGGCTCCCTCAACCGGAATCACCCCGCGCGACCGTTGGCTTGCCCCGCGTCCTTTTGATGTGGGAGCAGCTTCCCTTATGGGACGCCTTCTTCAAGAAGCTTGGCTTCGCCACCTTGGTCTCCCCCGAATCGACGCGCGATCTCTATCGCCGCGGGCAGAAGACCATTCCCTCGGATACCGCCTGCTACCCGGCGAAGATCTTCCATGGCCATATCGATTACCTACTAGAAGAAAAAGCGGATTTCATCTTCTATCCCTCGCAGTCTTATAACATCGAAGAGCATCGCGGGGACAACCATTTCAATTGCCCCGTCGTCGCTTACTACGGGGAACTATTGAAGCATAATGAGCCGCGCCTCACCCCGAAGAATTTCCTCGATCCCTTCGTCGAGCTCCCTTCCTTTGATAAAACCGCGGAATCCCTTTTCCATTGCCTCGCCCCGTGGGGCGTGAAGAAGAAAGCAGTGGAGGAAGCCCTCCGCCTCGGCCTTTCCGAACTAGAGAGATACCGTCACGAAACGGTCGAAGAAGGGAACCGCGTCATCCTCGAAGCGAGAAAGCAAGGCAAGGAGATCATCGTTTTGGCGGGCCGTCCTTACCATGTCGATCCCGAGATTAACCACGGGATCGATAAGCTTTTGGATAAGCTCGGCGTCGCCGTCTTAAGCGAAGACGCCTTGACCCCCGGGACAAATTAA
>Ga0247611_10008990_pt1 | contig 12154 bp, 8 predicted proteins | sample 177DNAGHGhighgp2_FD_192422 | JGI IMG/M metagenome (GOLD analysis project Ga0247611, IMG submission 192422) | Sheep rumen microbial communities from Palmerston North, Manawatu-Wanganui, New Zealand - 1770 DNA GHGhigh gp2 | ecosystem: Host-associated > Mammals > Digestive system > Stomach > Rumen ... | reverse complement strand
AAAAAAAATATAGGGGGGTTGGGGGTTTGGGGATGGGGGATTGGGGATTGGGGATTGGGGATTGGGCCCAATCCCCAATCCCCAATCCCCAATCCCCAATCCCCAATCCCCAAATCTCCTTTTTGAATATTATCAATGAAATAAAAATAATAAATTAAAAAATATATATAAATAAATATCTTTAAACTAATTGATAAAATAATAAAAATGATTTATTGGTGGAAGGCAATCCTTTTTCCTCTTTGACTACTCTATCATTAAAAGAATACCATTTATTATCAATCATGTTCTTAGAATATGCAATATTATGACCATTTTTTTCGTTTCCGATATGCTTTATAAAGCCTATTAATTCATATTGTTTATTAATTTTACCTAATTTATCTATGTGCTTTGCTTTAAAAAAAAAAGGAATTTCAATATCATGATAATAAACAATATTTTCACCTACTCTTTTTAAATTTATAATAAGGATTGTAGGCAACTTTATAATACATGTCAAATGAGATATAAGATTTTTCTTACATTTTGAGCATTCAAAGCCTGGTATATTTTTTTTATCTTTTGTCAATAAATAGCAGGTCAAGCATTGTTCTAAACTTTCTAGTTTAAGTTTTTCGTCCATCAATGGTATATCTAATATATCAAAGCTTTGAAATGAAACTTTATTAGTATTACATCCAGAACAAGAAATTTTATTCATTTGATATCCAAAAAATAAATCATGTATAAATGAATTATTTTTAGATTCATATTTATTGAGGAATATTTCTAATTCTTTTTCTTCAAAATCACTAAGTTCTAAATCTTTAAATTGATAAATATTTGTTATATTTTTTTTTTCTCTTCTGAATACTTTATGAAGATGCTGAAGTAAATAAAGTAAAAAGTAGGTTGAATCATTTTGATGAGGACCTTTAAATTTATTATATACAGAACCAAAATCTTTTTTGAATTCATAAATAGAAACATATTTTTCTTTTGAATAATATAAATTATTTAAAAGCTTTTTTAAAGATTCAGTAATTATATCCTCTTTATCAGATTCTAAAATATTTATAGTAAAAATATTTATGTTTTTTAAAATTTGAATAACTGAGTTCATATAGCAATTAAGCTCTTCATTATCTAATCCTATTTTTCCATAATTATCATAATTATTATTTCTTTCATTATTATAATTTACTTCTTCTTTTTCATTCAAAAGATTTTTGATAATATTATCATCAATAATGCCTTTTTGTATTATTTTTTCTTTAGACAAAAGAATGTCTTCAAAGGTTTTGAATATTTTACCAATATTTTGAATTTCTTTTTCTTTGCTTTTTATTATACTGTTATTAACTATAACTTTTTGTTTTTCAATTTCTAATAATTTTTTAAGTTCTATAATTTCATATTCATTTTTCTTTATTTTCAATTTTAATAGTACTAGATTACTTTCCATTTCTTTATATTTTTCTTTATAATCATCATCTATTTCTTTCATTTTATCTTTGTATTCTATATTTATTTTTTTACTATTAATAAGATCATTTTCTTTCATTGCTAAATTATCTTTTAATTGTTTAATTTCATTATTTTTATTATTAATATCAATTTTATTTTTATCTATATTTTCTTTTAGTTCTTTTATTTCATTATTTTTATTATTAATAACAATTTTATTTTTATCTATATTTTCTTTTAGTTCTTTTATTTCATTATTTTTATTATTAATAACAATTTTATTTTCATCTATATTTTCTTTTAGTTTTTTCATTTCATTATTTTTATTATTAATAACAATTTTATTTTTATCTATATTTTCTTTTAGTTCTTTTATTTCATTATTTTTATTATTGATATCATTTTTATTTTCATCTATATTTTCTTTTAATTGTTTAATTTTATTATTTTTACTTTCTATTTCTTCAATATAACTTTCTAAGTTTTTTTTTAAATTACTATTTAATTGATTATTTTCTCTTTTAAGTTGATCCATATGCTTTTCATATTTTTCTGTATTTTGGGCCATCATTTCAATTAATTTTGTATATTCAGTTTTAAGGTTTTGATAATGAATGCCATTATTATTCAAAGCTTGATAATTAAAAGAAATGACATTAATATTTTCTAATTTATTTTTATTATTTACTTCTTCTTTATTTTTAGGATAATCAATACTTTTTTTTTTCTCCAAATTACTTTCTCCATCATTTAATTCTTTATTAATAATTCCTATATTTTCATGATAATTTCCAACTTTAAAATTATTAATTTTATAGTACATGAGATGATTTGGATCATTATCTTTAGTATTTAGGTCATTATTTTCGTTTTTAATTTTATCAATTTTAAAAGGTTTTGATAACATCCCATTGTCATTAATTCTAATTTTTGAAGTTGAATTATTTATGTTCTCCCTTAATTCAGAATTATTTGTTTTATTTCTGCTATTTATAATATTTTGATTTCCTTCTAATATGCTATTAGTCAAGTCAAATTTATTTTTCATTTAAAAATTTATTTTTCTTTGATTGTAAATAATAAAAACAAAAATAGTTAAGAATTAAATAGTTAATAAATATATGAATAAATATATATTATTTAAAAATAAAAAATGAAAGTTTTTGTTGTGGATTCTAAAAATAACAAAATTCCTATAGAAGTTAATTTAAATGATACAGTAAAAGCTTTAACAGAAAAAATACAAGTTAAAATGGGAATAAATGAAAAAATAGTAATGCATTTAAATGGACAAATTATGGATTGTGATTCTAATAAACTTGATGATTATGATATTGATGATGGTGACACAATAACTGTTGTACTGCAATTTAGAGCTGGAAAATTTTTAAATATTATTAATTGTAAATATTTATGAAAAATATTTTATTAAAATTTTGTATTAATTATAATAAATAATTTTAAAATAGCAAATATTTAATATTTAATTCAATTTTAATATATAATTAAAAGCCATTAATGAAATAGTAGCAGATAGAAATTGAATTTAAAATTATTTATTATTAAAATTTTTTTTTTTTTTTTTTTTTTTTTTAATAAATCATAATTATTTACAAAAATAATATTATTCATTTGCTATATATTTAAATTTAGGCATAATTGCATGATCATCGCTGTCAATTAAATCAGCCATAACTTTAAAATATAAGCAGATATTTTTATTATTTTTTTTATCTTTATCTATATCTTTTCCAATTGAAATATAAAATGCATCTTGGAATAGCATATCATAAGAGGATTCATCTCTTATTATATTTTGACTATTTAAAGTATATAATCCACTTATAGATACTTGATATTTTTCTTCAATATAATTTATGGTTTCATCAACAGTTTTATTCCCTTTTATTTCTATATAATCCCAACATGTAAAATTGGTTGGAATCGCTTTTGTTAATATTTTTGTTATTGGATGAATATTATCCTTGTTTTGTTGAGGCTTTTTAGGGCGAAAAATCAAAAAAAATGGAGTTGATAAATCAATATTAATTTGTCTTAAATAATTTAATTCTGTAGTCTGTAATAAAGTAAATATTTGAGTAGATATATATCCAACTATACAAGAAGTAGTTGTAGGAATAGATGGAACAATATTCCCTGAAATAAATTTTACCTTATCTCTTGTGCATAAATCTATATTGAAATTAGCCGCTCTTAAATTTGAGGAAATATATAAGAAATCTACTTGATGATTCTCATCATGATCTTTTTCAAAATGTTGCTCATGAATTTTATTTATTTCTTCCTTTTCAAATCCATCAGAAAGTAATTCTAATAATTCTAATTTTAAATTTTCTATTTTTTTTTCTTTTTCTTCAAAAGCCATTTCATCTTTAATATTAATATAAATTTCTTCATTTGCATTAATTTTAATTATTTTTAAAAAATGTTTTTTATAGTTTATATCGGTATTAATTGGAATTCCTAATGAATCTGCTAATAAATATGAGAAATATTCTATAAAGTAGTAATTTATTTCTTCTTCATTATTATATTCTAATACATGTGGTAATCTATTACTTCCTTTCCAAAATTTGCTTCCATCTTTGCATAATTTATTTGGAGGATTTATTGTTAAAATATCTTCAATATTTTTTTTATAATTTAAATAAAATATTTTTTTTCCTAAATATAAGCATTTATCAAAACTTTTAGACTTAAAAATTTTTAAATATTCTTTTAGATAAATCAATAGTTCATAAAATCCATTTTCTTTATTTTTTTCTAAAAATTCTTGTGAATTTTCAATAAAATCCTTTAAATTTTTAATATATTTGATAAAATATTCAGCAAATTTATCTCTACTCCATTCTATACAATGCTCAATCAATGAAGGTAAATTTCTTATTGTGCATACTCCTATTTTATTATTACTTGTTTCACTACCTTTATACTCTTCTGATACAAATGGAACTATTAATTGACTACTTGCATTTTCTCCTAGAGTTCCACATTCTATTAGCTTAATCCTATTGAAAATGCATTGATTATTAATATATATTCTTGCTTTGACATTATCTACTGCAATTAACACAAATTCTTGTTTTTTATAGAAATTTTCATCAAATAAATCCTCAGTTTCTTCTCTTACTTCAATTTGTAAATTTTCACAATTGAATTCAGGATTAATTTTTTTTACTTGTTCACATGCTATTAAAGATTTACTTTTACCTACATGCTCTTTTCTAAACAAAAATTGTCTATTTAAATTAGAATTCTCAATACTATCATTATCAGTAACTGTAACTTTACAATTATTTTTTGTAGACACTCCCATTAATGATAAGATTTTCAAATATTCACATCCCACCGCACCGGCACCTATTAAAAACATATTACAATTATGCAATTTTTCAACTAGTTCTCTGCCATATATAGAAATTAAATCATCATATCTACTATTTAATATTGTTCTATCAACGTTTTTTAAATTTATTATGGTTTCATCATATATATCAATCCAAAACCATTGATTTAAAGGACAATATAATCCACTGAATTTTATTGCTTCTTGGGCAGCCATTCCTCCCAAAAATGAGCATAAAGAAGGATGTTGTGCTTTTGCAAATTTAATTAGATTTTTAACACAATCTTTATTTAATTCAGGTAAATCTTTAAAAAAATCATTAGTATTCTTATTTTCAGAAAATTTTGAAATTTGATTAAATATGTCTTCAGACTCTTTATCATTATTAAGCTCAGGTAATCTACCATTTTTATCATAATATTTTTGAATAGTAATTAATATAACATGTAATAATTGCTTTCTGCCTATTTTATTCTTTGAATAATCAAATTTCAACATATTGTCAGTAGGATTCATTATATTTTCTTCTAATAATTTATATTCCATCTCAATAGGATAATAAAATTCTTCAACTATTCCTCCACCTATATATTCATTATAATTTGAAGTATCTCCAATAAAAAATTCATCTTCATTTTCTTCATTAACTTCATAATATCTAGGCTCTAATGAATTAATTTCTGTCATACCTTCAACTTGATTAAATATTAAATATCCATTTCTATTTAATCTTTTTTCTGTATGAGTAAAATCAATTGTCATTTTTCCTTTTTTTTCTTTAGTTATATTTGATATATAAAATTTTCCTTTTTCTTTTCCTGTTCTATCTAAAATTATATGTTTTTTCCCAAAATCACTGAATACAAAGCCCATTAACCCTAAGGATAAAGTATAAATAAATCCTTTGTTATTTTCATGGCATTCTCTATTTATTTTATTAATTAAATCTGAATGCATAATTTCTGTAATGATGACTACATCAAATTCTTTAATTTTAGATAAATAATCATTTTCGATAATTAGCTTAGTTGATGGATTTAATTCTATTAATTTTTTAAAGCATGCTTGATCTCTTCTTTCTTTATTTAGTACATCATTTTCTGTCAAATAATAATTGCATCCTAAATCATTGATTTTGCAAATTGTGTCATCAAATATAGAAACTTGATTTGGATTTGATAAAATGATGTTTTTTGCTATTTCAACTCCATATCCTCTCAATCCTATTATTAATATTTTCATTTTTGATAAAATTTTAGTTATTTCTATGCCATATGTCCTTATTTGTCTAGACCATTTATCATGATCTATAGTATCTTTTGTTTCAAAATTTAGCATTTATTTTGAAATTATTTTGTTGATAAAAATATAAAGTATAATGAAAATTAACTATTTTTAATTTTTCAATTTAAAATAAAAATAGTTAAGTTATTCTTTAATCTAATAAATTTGTTTATCTCTAGATAAATAAATGGGAAATTATTATTTTAATGATAAGGAAAATATTACTTATAAAAATAATATAAATGATAAAAATTGTTATACAAATATTGATGAAGATATATTTCAAGAAGAAAATAAGTATATTTCAGATAGAAAAGGAAATGAAATGAAATTAATACATCAAATAAAAGATATCAATTCTCTTCTAAATAATTTATCTGAAAAAATGAAAAATACTTCTTCTAATATAAATACATTAAAAATGGAATTAAAAAATATAAATGATTCATTAAATCAATATAAAAATAATAAAACTAATAAAAATAATTATTATAATGAATTTCCTAGATATAATGATTATTTTTTAGATGAAATGAGACATTAATTTAAAAAAAAAAAAAAAAAAAAGTTTAAAAGTGAAATAAAAAATGAAATAAAAAATGAAATTAAAAATAAAATAATACCTCCTATTTTAGAATCAATTAAAAATAAAGATGAAAAAATATCAGATTTAAAGGAAAAAAACAATCAATTAATTTCTGAAATTAAAAATCTAAAAAATCAAATTGAATCAGATAATAATCAAATTAAAGAACGAATTTTAAATGAAGTAGATAATTTAAAGAAAAAAATTGAAACTGAAAATTATGATTTAAAAGAACATTTTAATAATGAGATTCAAGATTTAAGTAAGAAAATAGAGTCAATTGACTTTGAGTTTGGAAATTTCAAAAAGTCTATTGTAATTGAAATCAAAAATATACAAAAACAAAATTCAACTGAAGTAGAAACTTTAAAAAATCAAATACATTCAAAAATGGAAACAATTAAAAAAAATATTGAGCTTAAATTTGATGGTTTACAAAAAACAATTGAAAAAAATAATAATGAAACTGAAAATTTAAAAAAGAGATATGAATTAGAAATGGAATCATATAAAAAAGAATTAGAAAATTTAACTATAATACAAAATAATTTAAAAAATCAAAATTTTGAAAAAGATAATAAATTAAGGGCTATAAATGATAGAATACATGAAAATGATGAAAAAATAAAAGATGTAAATGAGAAAATTGAAATAATTAATAAAAATTCAAGAAAACAAACTTTAAATTTTATACATGAATCTTTTAGAAACTTTGAAGAAATTTTAAACAAGAATTATAGTTCTGCTAAACGAAAAAAGCAAAATGAACTTAAAATGCAATTATTTTCCGATAAAAAATATGCAACTGTTGGATTAAAAAATATAGGTAATAATTGTTATATGAATTCTGTTCTACAAATATTAAAAAACATTCCTTTATTTACTTATAATATATCTATGTTGAATGATAAATCAGATAATTTTTTATTTTCATTAAAGCATTTATTAATTAGTATTTGCAAAAATAATAATTCTTATTTTTCTCCAGATGAATTTAAAAGAAATTTAGGTTTAGAAAATAAATTATTTGCAGGAAGTAATCAATATGATTCAACTATATTTTATGTTTCATTATTAAATATTATTCATAAAAAATTAAATAAAGGAAAGAAAGAAAATTTTAAAAAATTAGATATGTCAAAATATACAAATAAAACTCTTAACCAAAGATTTGAAATATGGAAATCAAATTTTTTATCAAAAAATCAATCATTCATTTTTGATTCTTTTTATGGGTTTTATGCAAATGAAATTGAATGTGAATCATGCAAAAATAAAACTCAAGTATTTCAAGCAATGACTTATTTAGATTTTCCGGTTGTAAAGGAAAATGGTCTTATTAGGAGTTTAGAAGAATGCTTTGAAAATTATCAAAATATAAAACCTTTGAAAGATAATTGCTCTAAATGCCAAAAATTTGGTTTAATTGAGCATTGTATTTTATTAGAATTACCTCCAATATTAATGATTAACTTAAAAAGAGTAGGAGAGCAATTTGCTTATTTTAATGAAATTGAAATACCTTTTAGATTGGATATGGAAAAATTAATAAAATATGTTAAGAATTATTCAATTTATGAGCTAAGGGGATTTATAAAGCATTTAGGAGATGAAAAGTCAGGACATAATTATGCATTTTGTAAAAATATGTTTGATGATAAATGGTATGAATATAATGATAAAAATTGCAATCTCATAATCAATGAACCAAAATTAGACAAAATATTTTTTTTATGCTATATAAAGGTTGGAAGTGATGCAGAGAATATTCATTATCTAAATCAAATAATTGATTTATTTAAAAATACAACTAAATAATAACTTAATTTATAAATTTTTTAATTATATAAAAATTTCTTCACTTAATTTTATTAAATTTATTTATCATCAAATTATTGTAGCATTTTGCATAGTAAATTCTTTAGCTTTTTTTTTGAAACTTTCATAATCATTTTGATATAATTGCAAAGCTTCTTTGTTTAATCCATGTGCTATGCTAGGCGTTTTTAATAAGTCATAGATTGAATAAATAACATTTATGATACTTTTATTATTTTCCCAATCTGAGGATGTAGAAGAAACACAAATTGTCCCATCATTCATAGAAATATTAGGATGATAAATTTTAGTCACAAATTTAATATTAGGTGGATCATTAGGATAATTTTGTGGGAATATTAATATTAATTTAAATAATCCATTTTCATAGCAGCTATCATTAGGACCTTTTATTATAACATTCCATTTATATATATCTGTTTTTTTATGAGGACCTGCTGAGCATCCTATATTGCTTAATAAGGCGCTTGTTTTTATTAAATCTAGTTCTTCTCTTATTTTTAATTCACTCATAATATGAAGATAAATAATTAATAATATAATTTAATATAATATAATTTGTATATTAAAAATAGTTAAGGTTCATCTTTATTTATATGAAGAAGATTATTTTTCAGATAATTAATGGCTCAAAGCGAAGCTGAACAACAATTAAGAAATGAATGGGATTTATTAAAAACTTCAGGATTATTAAGTCAAATTGGGGGCTCTGCTGGTCCAAAAAGAATAGGAAAAAGACAATATAATATGTTTGAATGGAATGCCTTAATAAAAGCTCCAAAAAATTCTCCTTATAATGGTTATATGTTCCAATTTGAAATTAAGTATACTCAAAATTATCCTAAAGAACCTCCTTCAGTAAAATGTATAACAAAAATCTATCATATGAATATAAAAGAATCAACAGGAGACGTATGTGTTTCTTCAATTAAAAACCTAAATGGATGGGCAAATGCCAAAAGTATTAGCGAAGTTCTTAAATCTATTTTTGTTATATTTAAAAAGCCTAATAAAGATAGCCCTTATAACAGAGAAATGGCAAATCTTTTTCAAACAAATCCTCAACAATATGAAAAAAATATAAAAGAATATTGTGAAAAATATGCGATCAAATGTCCAGAATAAATATAATTCTACTTATTTATTTAAATTGACTTTTTCTCTGTTAATACAACAAATAAAAGATAAAAAATTAAAACTATATTATTAAGATTATACAATATCGAAATATAAAACGATTTTCATTTTTAAGTAATTTTAATATAAATTAATTTATAATAAGATTATTAAAAAATATTACTTAAACAAAAATTAGTTATTTAATCTTATTTATTTGGTTTAATATAAGCCAGCAGTAAATTGTCCAAGATAGTCAATTGTATTTCCATCTTTAATTTCCAAATCTGATAAGGATTGTTCATCTTCAAGCATAATTCCATTAAATACTAATTCTATTTCACCATTTATTTGATTTTTGATTTTTATTTGTTTCTTTAATTCTTTTACTAAATCAGAATCCATAATATTTATAGGATTTGATTTACCTGTAGAGTCGCGAATAAATAATTTCATAATTTAAATATAATTAATCAAATTTTACAAATAATATAATAAAGCTAAACTATTTTTTAATGAAAACTATTTATTTTTATCAAAGATTAATTATTAAAATAATCTTTTAAATATGTCAGATAGATGTAATAGGCCAAAAAAGTCTATTAAATATAAACAAATTAATAATTATTCATCTATTAATACAAATCTGCAACAATCTAAAAATAATATTTCTAAAACTAAATCAAAAATAAATAAAATCAATGATTCAAATACTGGTGCACATTCAGGACAAACCAAATATAATTGCCCAAAAAAGAAAAGAAATAATAAATACAAAGATTCATTTATAGATAAAAATAATCAATCATCCAAATATAATAATTCACATACTGACACAAATATGAGAGCATCTCAATATAAAGATTTCCAGCCTGATGTAAATAAGCCGGAATTAAATGAAAATGCAAATAGTATCATGACTAATATTGACCTACAAAATGAATTAGTCAAACATCAAGAATATATCTCATCCTTTGGAATAAATAATAATAATATAAATATATTTGAACAGAATAATAATGAATTTAAACAAAAACAAAATATTAAAAATATAAATTCTTCTAATTATGATATAAATAATATAAAGAATTTTAAGCCTTTAGCTAAAATATATGAAAGTAAAAATTATACAAAGAAATCTGATAGTGTCTGGAATGGAAATAGATTTCATAATAATTTGGGCACATTTAAAAAAGAGTCAAGATATGTAAATGGAGCAATAGGATTGGAAAATAAAGGAAATACCTGCTATTTAAATTCTGCTCTTCAAAATTTAAAAAATATTTATCCCCTAACATTACGTTTGCTAGAAAATTATAAAAATTTTAATCAACAAGGTTTTACTTATAGATATTGCCAATTGATAGCAAATTTAATAAATCAAAAATATAGTCAATATTATACACCAAAAAATGAATTTTTTTCAAGTTTAAATAAATTGGCTCCTATTTTTAGATTAGGGGAACAAAATGATAGTAATTTTTTCATTTTATATATTTTGAATATTTTAGAAAAAGAAACTAAAAATTCAAATAATTCAAATCAAATTAGAGTGCATAGACAATTGTCCGAAGATGAAGAAAAAAAACTGAAAAAATTCCAAGAAAAATTTTTTACCAAAAGAAATTCTTTTATAATTGATTTGTTTTATGGATTTCAAGAAAATATATATAAATGTATTATTTGCAAATATACTAATTATAATTTTCAAGCATTTAGTGTCTTGAATCTTTCTATTATGAATCAAAATAATGAGCAAATATCAACATTAGAGCATGCAATAAAGTATTATGAATTCAAATATTTACATAAGAAAGAGAAAGATTTCATATGCCCTAATTGTAATAAAAGTTACATGACCACTCAATCAGTTATTATTTCTTTTCCTAAAATTTTAATAATAAATTTTAAAAGAATAGGAGAAAATAATTTTTATAATCATAATGTCCAGGTTTCACCCATGTTAAAAATAAATAATTTTGAATATAAATTAACTGGATTTATAAAGCATATTGGAGGCGCAAATTCTGGACATAATATAGCAATATGTAGAAATTTTTTTGATGATTTCTGGTATATATATGATGATTCAAGAGTTACTAGGCTAGAAAATAGCTATTATATGAAAGAAAAAGATGAGCCTGATACAGGAGGTGGATTTATGTTTTTTTATAAAAAAATAGATGAAGAAATTAATAAAGAAACATCTATAGGGAAAGAAACAATAATTAATAATTCCTCAGATCTAAGGCAATATTAATAATAATTTAAAATAATGTTATTTCTTAATAAAATATATAATTGAATAAATTAATATATTTAAAAATAAATGATCCTCTTAATATATTAAAACATTTAATTTTTTCTTTTACATTTTTAGATTTAAACAATATATTTTATATTGAGCTTCAAGATTTATTATCAGTAAATGAAAAAATATAAAAATATTATATTTTTTATCCAAATTACTAAACTATTTTTGTGTTTTTAAATAAAAATACAAATAAATTTTC
>Ga0247611_10008989_pt1 | contig 12155 bp, 7 predicted proteins | sample 177DNAGHGhighgp2_FD_192422 | JGI IMG/M metagenome (GOLD analysis project Ga0247611, IMG submission 192422) | Sheep rumen microbial communities from Palmerston North, Manawatu-Wanganui, New Zealand - 1770 DNA GHGhigh gp2 | ecosystem: Host-associated > Mammals > Digestive system > Stomach > Rumen ... | reverse complement strand
ATTCTTTTTCTTCTTCTTCTATGACGATGGGTTCATCTGAATCCGAATCTGTATCTTCATCTGTTACGACATCTGAAGGATAGAGTGCTGAGTATATATACGGGTCTTCATTTACATATTCATCAGGCATGTAAATTGTCAGGCTTCTTGATGTGAGTCCGTTTTTAAGTATGTATGTGGTGACAAGCTTATCGATTTCAGAACTGTCCATATTGTCGTAATATCCGGCAGTATAGCTGCTCAGATCCTGTTCGAACTTAGCTGCGGTACTCTGCGCACCGGATAAAGAATCCACTCTGCTTCTGTTTGAGCTTTCGAGTGTTGAAGCTACTTCGAGAAGTTCTCCGTTCTTTGCTATGCCTTTGTACAGCGGTCTTATCAGACACCATACAAATACGAAGATCACTACGATAATGATAAGAGCATATAATAATTTTTTATCTCTCTGGCTTAAAGTGGAGTTGTTCATTTTGTTTCCTCCGATCCTTTATTTTCACTGAGTGAGCATATCACCTTGATCGACCATGTCTCTGAAGAGTCGCTCCATTCGTATCCGGTATAGTCGACATCTTCAAAGATATCCATGCTCATAAGCTTTGCAATGAATTTGTTGATGTTTTCAACTTCATATGATGATGCGGTAATAGCGAATATTCCGCTCTCCGAATCATAAGAATTAAATTCGATCACTACCGATTCGCCCTTTGCGGCTTCAAGGATCTTGTCGTTGATCTTTGAATTCGGGAGAGGATAGGTATCAAGATATGCATTGAGCAGTTCGGCACCACCCTGCATTTTTCCGGCATTAGCTGATTTTACCAGCGTTGAATCATATTCCATCGACGCCTGGATGACCGATGGCTGTGAATTGTATTCATTGATCTCTTTTAATTTATGGGATGTTCCCAGATAAACTATTAAAAGAAACAGTGAAATGACTGCAAGTACGGATGAGAGTATGATGACAGGAATGGCTTTCTTCATGAACTCTGCTTTTTTCTCATAAGTCTCATCGCCTTTTTTCAAAGCAGAAAGAATGGAGTAGCCCTTCTGTATATTTTGAAGACCTGCTATAGGATATATGAAAGAAGTGAATTTATCATTCCACTTATTGAATTTGATGTGAGAGGGAGCGGTTGTTCCGTGAACCAGAAGAGAAGCCTCGTTCTGCTCGATATACTGCTTGAGCATCGATATCTCTTCATTTCCCATTCCTGCAAAATAAATGTCTGTGATAGGATCTCCGATACGCTGAGCTCCGGCAAACTGTCTTATACCGGAAATATTATTGATTATCTCCTGAGCGTATTCATCAGTGCAGGGTGTCCTGAATGTTCTTTTTGTTGAGTCATAAAAATATTTGCCTTTGACGTAGAGTATGGTTACGATCTGCTGTCCGTCGCGGATCATATATATAGCAGTGGCGTCTCCGACACAGTTTTCAAGCAGCTTATCGGCAAGCTTGACTCCGTCGTGAACAGAGCCAAGTTTGAAACCTGCATTTGCAAACAGCTTTACGTATCTGTCAAGAAATTCCTTGTCACACACTTCGGCGATAAGGGATCTTGTGTTCATCTTGCTCGCAGCATCTTTGTCGCCGGCATTTGATTTTGCCTTATCAATGAGATACCAGCCTTTTACGGGAGATGCGATTCTCGAATACTGATCAGACTTTGTCTGCTTGTCGATATAGGATGTTGTCTTGCTTACAGACAAAGCCGGTGCTTCTATGACGTCTGCCATAAACTGAGGGCTGTTTATGACAAGATTGGCATTTTCGCTGATCCTGTGACGAATGCGGATATCCTTCAGCTTTTCCGCGATCACTTCGTCTCCGCCGGGAACGATGACACCGTTTAATATGGCATCGTTTGGCATAGGCTCTTCGATGATCCTTTCGATTGAGATTCGTTTGCCGCTTGTTTTTCCGACGACGATCTGTATTGTTGTGTTAGATAAAAATACGGATGTGGACATTTTTTTCTCCTGTCTTTTTTATTGACCTGCTCCGATCGTTGAGTAGGACTGGTAGATGGGAACGATTACTCCGATCATGATGAATCCTACAATTATTGCCATTACTACTATCATTACAGGCTCTACGTACTTTACCATACGAAGAAGGGCCTGCTCGGATGCAAAATCGAGATTGTCTGCAGCACTTACAAGCATTGAGTCTAAAGAACCGGTTTCTTCACCGACCCTTACTACGGAAGGAAGCTTTGATACAAAGCCGTCAACTTCATCGAGGGCATCTGAGAGAAGACCGCCGCTCTGTACTTTTTTGATAACATCATCAAACTGTGACTCAATGTAGGTATTGCCGATTGTCTGACGCGCTATGTTCAGGCACTGATCGATCGGGATTCCTGCAGAATACAGAGAACTCATGGTTCTTGCGAATCTGGCTGAATATATTACCTTCTGAAGCTTTCCCAAAGGTCCGCGTACTTTAAATTTATCTACCTGAAGTCTTACTGAAGGAATCCTTGATATTATTCCGCCAAAGAGCCATATAAGGAATGCAAGGATTATCAGGATATACCAGTATGCAGCAACGAAATCACTTATTCCAAGAAGTATCCTTGTTGACAGGGGGAGCTTTGGTATCTCTGCAAACAGTTCTTCAAACTGCGGCATGATGAATCCAAAGATTATTCCTACTACCGCAACGATAAGTACAGCAAGTATCTTGGGATAAGTCAGTGCATTTTTAGCTGCGGATTCGAGCTCGTTTTCTTTGCGGTACTGATCTGCAAGCCTCAGAGCGGTTGAATCAAGGTTTCCGGAACTTTCTGCAGCTCTGAACATGCTGACAAGAAGAGGAGGAAAAGCCGGAGACAATTCATTCATTGCGGAAGACAGAGCAACACCCTGAACGATCCTGTCTCTTAATCTGATGTAGAGGCTTTTTTCGTAAGGCGTGATCGATTCGTCAGAAGCTTCTATTTCAAGAGCTCTGAGGATCGATATTCCGGATCTTACCAGTTCTCCTATCTGTCTGCAGAAATCAGACAGCTGAGATTTTTTGAGCGGCTTTAAAGCTACCTGCTTAACGATCTCATCATAAGTGACGAGTGAAAGGTTTTTCTCGTTAAGATTCTTTTTGATCTCTCTTTCGTCGGAAGCATTGATCTTTCCGCGCACCTGACGTCCTTTATCGTTTTGTGCTATGTACCTGTATTCGGGCATGGTCTTTGTTATTCTCCTGTTGTATATTCAAGCACTTTAAAATCGTAGTATACGGTCCAGTCGCCGTTCATTCCGTAAGTTCCGTCTCCGTTACCCACTTCCTTATATTCTACCAAATATTTACCGTCTCTGTATGAAAAAGAAAGAGGGATATTTTTTTTGTCATCCCAGGAATGAAGAGCGAGGTTTCCGTCAAAACCAACTGTTGTTTTGATCCTGTTAAATGCATCATTGCTTAATCCGGTCTCGGATGTAGGATCATAAATGGATTCCTGGCCTCCCTGAAGTTCAAGGGCTGTTATTTTCATGGCGACTCTTATGTCTTTGGCATCGCTGAGAGCACTGCGTGCACCGGAGCCAATGTGAGCCCATATTATCGCCGCTCCTATTATGATCGACACGACAACCAGTATCCATCCGTGTTTTTTCAGACTGAAGATACTCTCGTCCTTGTAAAAAACTGTTTTTTGATTTTCTTCTTTTAATTCTTCCATATGAAAGACAGCTGCGATTGATATTTAAGGAATGATATCAACCGTACCTCCGTTTGCCTGGAATTTATATGTTTTCTCTGTTCCGTTATTCTTTCCTACTGCACCTATCATGGGAGAGACGGTAACAGAGTACAGTCTCTGGGCATGTGATTCGAATCTGGAATTATTGACGCCTATGAGAGCACCGGCATATCCGTTCGGTGCCTTTATCTCCATGCTTCCGCCACCTGTGGGAAGACTGGTGGTACCCTGGGATTTGATTCCTGCAGATCCGTTGTTGACACCTATTACACCGCCGGCACCAGCACCGTTTCCGGAAGCGTTAACTTTGAATGACGAATTCTTGACTTCAAGTGAAACATTTCCGTTTACATTCCAGTCTGCAAGTCCTATAAAGCCGCCTGCAGCGCTGTTGCCTTTTACGGTCATTTCAGAGTTTCCGGTGACTGATGTGCTCATGCCGCTGCTTGCGTCAAGCTTGGGGTCTTTTTTGATCCTGCCTATATGACCGCCTGCAGCACTTGTGGTGGAAGTGATCGTCAGTGATGATCTTGAACCCGAAGAGCTGCTTTTAACTGTTATTACTGAGTTTGCAAATGCAGCGTTCTCGTCAACAAGACCTGCGATGCCTCCGGTATATCCTCCGCCTGTAATGTTTAAGGTACAGTTATCAAGTATGATTTGAGGATTGTTTTTAACAGCGTTTGCATTCTTGTATGCGTGACCGTAAACGCCGCCGGTTTCACCCGATCCTTCAATGCTGCAATAGACCTTGGGCATGAGTTTTGTTTCTGCGTAGTTCTCATGGTTTTCCTGATATCCGATAACTCCTCCGACATCTACGCCACCTTTAATGGTGCAGTATTCTGCATCGAAAATACACTTTGACGCTCCGTTGGATTTCTTGCTGCTTGAGTAAAGCCATCCGAAGACGCCGCCTGTATTGTTTTCTCCTGTTATGGACGAATTCTTTGCCGAGTAATAGAAGGCGGAACTGTCCTTGATACTTGCATTATAAATACTTCCAATAACGCCTCCGGTGTTCTTGCCTCCGGTAATACTTGTATTGATGCCCTCGAAGCGTAAGATCACATTATTGTTGGTGTTTCCGGTATTCATCTGACCGAAAACGCCGCCTGTATAGGTATTTCCGCTTATTGAGCAGTCTGTTCCTGCGTATTTGATAAGTGCTGAATTTGATAAGGATACATCGAACAGACATCCTATCATTCCGCCGGTATAGTCGCCTCCGGATATAGAAGTACCAATTCCGGAAAATGAAAGCTGCGAAGAATCTTTTATGGGTACTTTGTACAGATATCCGATTATTCCGCCTGTATAGGACGCATCATTTCCGTTTATGATGGAATTGGATGCGGCAAACTGCAATGATGCAGAACTGCCGATACTTCCTGTATTTGAACAGCCGATAACTCCTCCGGTATTTTCATGACCGGAGATTCCGATGTGCTCACCTGCAACGGTAAGTCTGCCGCTTATGACGGTGTTGCTCATGTTTCCGATGCAGCCTCCGATATTTTTACCGGCTATGGGAGTTCCGCTATATATATCTCCGCCGCATATGTTCAGCTTCGATACACCTACGATTGTTTCTGTTCCGGAAGACGGATCGGTGATTATCTCTCCGAGCGTGACAGAAGAGCTTATTTCCTTTCCGTTTGTCCACGCATATCCTATACATCCTCCTGCCGAGGAGGAGTCTGCGCGAATGTAAGTTGTATTTGCAGATGTGACTTCAAATGCATCTCTTACATTTATATTTGCTGTAAGTCCTATTTTTGATTCGTACTTTCCTATTGCGCCGCCCGCATTGGAATTAAGTGCACAAATATGAGAATCGGGGTGGAGCAGTACTCTGATGGGCACTGCAAGGCTGTGAGCATCATTTTTAAAGTAGCCTATCACGCCCCCTGCATTATCGTAGCTGTCAACGTTGATGATCACTTCATTTCCGCCGGTCTGAGTGGGAAGTTCGAATGTGAGCAGGGTTGCCGAGTCACATCCGCTCGCATATCCGATAAGGCCGCCTGCGTTACGGTTAGATGAATCAGGAACCGCATTTTTTGCTGATGCAGCTTTTACGTTAAGTGTTGCCTTTCCTGATATAGCCTTAAGGGAAATGACTGAGTTCTCGCTGGTAGTTGCAGTGTTTAGTTTTCCTGCAACGCCGCCTGCAGACTTGCCTGCAGTGATATATACGGTGCCGGATACTCTTGCTCTGATCCTGGTGTAATAGTGAACAGTTGCAGCATTTCCTACACATCCGCCCGCATTGAATCCTTCACACGAAATAGCCGCTCCGTCTGAAAGGTCTGCAAGGAAAGTGGTGTAGGTTGAAACAGGGGATGTGTATATCTTCTCCCTTATCGTTCCGACACATCCTCCGACATTACTGCCTGTTGAGGATATGGTCACGTTTTTACCTATGCTTGAATAAATGTTGCTTCCAATGGGAACGTAATGCAAAAATCCTATCGCCCCGCCTGCTCCAAAAGAGGTGGTTCCGTCGGTTTCGCTTGAAAGATTAGGAGTCTTTGCATATACAGATGAGCCTTCGTTATGGATCACACATACCTTGTATTTGGGAAGGCTTGGTCCGGAAACCGTTCCGATTGCTCCTCCGACACCTGTTACATTGTTTGAAAATGAGCAGTCTCCGTATATTTTTCCTGAATTGACTACTTTGATCATCAAATCTTTTTCATAGGAACCGAGAGTGTCGACTTTTCCTATAGCACCGCCTGTAGCATTTGCTACTCCGGATACAGCTGTGCCACTTACGTTGGTTCCGATATTTCCACTGTTTTCTACATATATGAATGCGCTGCTGATATTTGCAGATGTGGTGACAACACCCACGGCACCGCCGACACTTCTGGAGGCTATGTTAGTGGTATTGTTTCCGTAAGTAGTTATCAGTCCCTTGTTTACAACGCGCACGCTTAAAAGACCGGGCTTGTAACTTTCAATACGTCCTATAGCACCGCCTATTCCGGCATGTCTCTTGTTCTGAAGCTTTCCGTCTGCATCATACTTACATGTGCCGTCAGGTTCGAGGATAACATATGAATTTTTGTCTAAGTTAACGTTTATCTGGTATGTAGCGTTTGTGGCTTCGGTTATATTTATCTTACCGTCACTGCCTTCTGCAGTGCATGTAAGAGGATCCGACGTTACAGACTGTTTGAACTGCGTTGTGCTTGTTACACGACCTATAGCACCACCCACAGAGTCGGTGGTCGAATAGAGAAGCGAAGAAACATTGTTATCAAAATCGATGATTGCCAGATCTGTATCTTTAGTATTATCGACATACATTTCAGCTTCAATGTCGACCTGGCTGTAACCTATAATGCCTCCCGTACATATCCATCCGGCAATAGCAAAGTCACCGGTGGTTTCGAGTCGGCCGTAAACAGAATGGTTATTTTTGCCGTAGTTATCACCGATTATTCCGCCGATTGCAGATACTGTATAGACCTTCCACTGGCCTGACTGCCAGTTTCCGGACATGACAGAGCTGTTGCTTATCTTGATCGTATTGTGCTTCGGGTCTGTTTCTGTTGAAGAACCCATTATTCCCTTATTGGAACCTACTAATCCTCCGAAAGGTGAGGTGTTGACCCAGTGTGGAGAATCAGTAGAACTTGTGGGAACGGCTTCGTCGATCATGTCCGATACCGCTTGTTTGATCTGGTCCCTGTCGTCGGCAGAACCGTCGGGAATATTATCAAGATTGGCGGTCAGACCGTTGGCACGAAGATTTATTATGGTACCGTTATTGGTACAGATAAGACCGTAACTGGACAGATCGGTATCGTAGAAGGATGGCATCCTCAACTGGATATTGTAAATAACAGAAGTCTTATCCGCTGTATCCGGAAGGGTGCTTAGCGTATTATCATCGGCGGTAAGCTTCGCTTTTGCGTGAAGCTCAGGAATTGACGGGAAGGATACAACATTCAGGGTATCCCCGTAATAATTGCCCGCTGCCGGAATTGGAACAGGTGAGAATCTTTTAAGAGCTCCGCTTTCAAGAGAATAAACAACAACATCGCTTGTATATTTTTCAATACCTCCACCGTTTTTGCTTATCTGATACCAGTAAAGATCTCTTTGTATCGAGTAGTTTACAGGGTAGTTGAATTGCTGGAGCATGCGGATGTTCGAAAGATGCCTGTAACACATAATGACGGCATCTCCGCCTGTTGCCTGCTTGTTTGATCCGAGGCTTCCGTATTTCAGGTCGCCGTAATATGCATTTACAACGGCATATTTTTTGCCGCTTTCATTAAAGACTGTGTTGGCAAGGAATCTGTAGTTGCCGTCAGATGTCAGATAGACGGGGTCATCAAGAGCACGCTCTGCATATATAGCATCCGATGTTGCAAAGTGTGTGGTGTCATTATAGTCGTCCGAAACTCCTGCGGTGAATGCATTTGGAGCTGCAACCATGATCGCATAGAAATTCTTCGGAGCTTTGTCTTTTGTGAGCTTATCGTAGCCGAAAAGCCTGTTGATACTGTAGTTAAGACTTCTCATGCTATCGTAATCCGCAGTGTCTGCTCCGGCATTGTTTGTTACGTTTCTCGACATCATGGCGTCAAGAGACAGAGAGTAAGAGATCCTGTCTGAAACACCGTCGCCTTCGTGTACTTCATAGGAAACAGCAAGAGGGAAGGTGTAATAATTACTCGGATCGATAACAGCAGCGCCCTCTGTATTATAATCAAAGCTTGTATCCGTGCCTGTGTGTCTTCGTACGAAGACTTTGGCGGTAGTATGGAGAGTGGCCCTGTAGATATTGATCGGAATACCTCTCTGGTCTGATACATTCTCGCTTGAATATACGACTGTGTAGATGGTTCCGTTTATTTTCTTGCTGACTGTCTTGTTTTCATAGGCATTATTCTTGTAGTCGTCAGCAGTAAACTTTAATTTTTCATAAAAATTATCATCATCCGGGATCAGATCAAGGGATGCATTGGTCCTCGGAACTCCGCCGAGAATATTGCTCTCATTGACGACAAGATCGCAGAATTTCTTTCCTGAATCATCGTCGTAAAGGGAGAAGGTATAGTGGATCTGAGCGGGCTTTCCGGTGACCGGTTCGGTATCTGCTGTTGCAGACCAGGTCAGGTCAAGCGTTTCGCCGTTTCTTAATGTTACGATCGTATTTTTGATCTCGGAATCAGCGGGAATATAGACAGTGTCAACTGCTGAAGCTGTTCCGGAGGGATTGCTGTATCCTATAAGGGAAGTTGCTCTTCTGTACGCGGTATCCCTGAAGGGGACGACTGATGTGATGTTATTTTTTGCAACGTTATCCCATGAAGTTCGTTTTGAATCATAGAAAACAGAATAGACATTTGCGCTGTAACGGACTTTGCCGGCATTATCAAGAGTCTTTTCAATATCAAATTCAATAGTTATGAGAGCTTTCAGAGTATCGGAAGATTTGAAATCATCACCGATAAGAGCCTTGATACACTCGCTTTGAGCGTCCGAAGCTCCGGGGGTCAGAGTCACGGCGTAACGCATATGAACTGACTGTCCGGACTGGGTGTCGGGATTGGTGGGGAATACATCAAAATATGATGAATTGTAGACATTATCATGTGCCCCGGGGTTTGCAGCGTTGTACTCATCCTTGGTTCCGATTGATATTATATGTTTTGACCAGTCCTCAGCTATTCCCGCTTCTTCCATATGGTTAACGGCTGCCTGAGCTGACTGGAATACGGACAGAGCATTCTGCTGGTTTTTGTTAAAGCGGGTCATGTCGATATAACCGCTTATTCCGTAAATGGCGGCAGAAGCTAAGATACCCAGTATGATGATGACAACTATCAGTTCAACAAGGGTGAATCCCAGGTTATTTAATTTTGATCTGTTTTGGGCTCTGTGCATTACTTTGTTGTATCCTCTGAAAAAACAAGAAGTGCATTTCTTGTATATATAGGTGATTGTGATGCTTGAGAAGCGTAATCGCATTTATATACTTCAACCTTTGCCTTTACGCTTACAGGTCTTTTGGTCAAAATGGTGGCGGTGGTTTCACCGGGAGCCGGACCATAAGTAATATCGGAAAAGGTTATATTGACCGTATAACCGTTGTATGATGCTCTTGAAAAGGGATTGGTGTAATCGAATGCCACTGCGGGGAAAATACAGCTGATCTTTTCTGTTCCTTCGACACGGGTTTTTCTTCCGCACTGGTAGAAGCCGTAATGCAGATATCCCTGCTTTGTTTCTTCGGTTGCGATTCCTTCATTAAATAATCTGTAAACGGCTTTTGAGGTAGTGCCGCTGTCATTTTTGTATGCGTAATCATTTCCCTTGATATTGGAGTAATTGCTCTGCGATATAGCTATGCATGAATAAAGTGATTCACAGAAACCGCCGGACTTTCTGATGATGAGAACATTACCGCTGTTTACCGATTCTGTGGTGATATTTTTCACGGAAGCAAGTAGTGTTGCGTCACCGTCCGCAGTAGGAGATGCATTTACTATCCTGACTGAAGCAAAATCTTCTACATAAGTGTCTGCGCACTCCTCCCTCATCGCATCAACGACCATATCCGCAACCATCTGCGCGCGGTTCATCTCCATGATCTCCATGTAGACTCTGGACGCAGGAGCCATTACCGCAACGATCGCCGTTGCAAAGATAGCGGTAAGAGTCATGGAAACGACAAGTTCTACCATTGTCATTCCATGGTTACCGGAAAGATTATTCTTTTTATTATTAGGAAATAACTTCATCTGAATACCCAATATATGGTTTCGCCGGATTTATATTTATATGCTGTCAGGGTGTATGTAACTGAAGGGTCTCCGCCCTGGATCGTAACCTGCTTTTTTTCTCCGGTTGATTTATCGCCGGCTATGCCGGAAAATTCTTCGGTCAGTATCATCTGGTTTAGATTGTTATACTCTTCATCGGAAGTACGCCTTTTGCTGATGGAGTTATTGCCGGCGGAACTTGCCGATGTTATGGCACCGGTAAACATGGCAAGCACGATGGTGAGTACCATAAAAGCAACAAGGATCTCAACCAGCGTTTCGCCTCTGTTATCTTTCAGTATTAAGTTGTGTGACCGGTCTGTTTTTCTCATTTTTTTTACGGGAATTATATATTATGGAAGAAAACTATATTCTTTCGTATCCTGAAAGTGCATTTCCCGAGTAATCTTCAGTCTTGATATAAGTTTCGCCGAGGGCTTCGGCCCTGACAGAGAGTGTGTAAAATGTATTGCCGACCTTGTCGGTATTTTTTTTGACAGAAATCAAAACCTTAGAATCCGGCATTGAATCAAATCCGGAATAATCAAGGATGATCCCCTTCTTATCGGAAGGAACGCTGTCTGCAAAATATGATTCAAGATCCAGGCAGGATTTGTTTGTACTGCCGATCGAAGGATCGGGCTCGTTTAAGATCAGTTCCTCGGTACGTGAAAACAGGCTGCTTGCAAGCATGTAAACCTGATCCTGTCTGCTGCGCTTTTCTGCATTGGAAAAGATCATGGAGCTGACAACCGTAAGCGTTACTGCTATAGCGATAACTATGGTAGAAAACGCAGCGATCAGCACCAGACTTGCTCCAGAGTCAGATTTTATGAATTTTTTTAACAGGCTTTTATTCATATAATTTAATAATAATTTAATAATTAGGGCAAATATATACGAATATACTATACCACTTCTATATGATATCGGCACAATTTTTTTATTTTTTAGCATATTTATTAAATAAAATAATTGACATGAAAAATTGAGTATGTTTATAATTACACAATTCAATAAGGAAACCGATGAAGCGGAAGAAAAAGTATTTAAGCGCCGGAGAGACATTACTTCACAGCGAGTCCGGGATGGTGTAAGCCGGATGGTGAGCAGAGTACGTGGGTAAAACCCTTATATGGTCCGCCGAGGGCATGGGGAACAGAGAATTCTAAGTATACATGACGTGAGGCATACGTTAATTGCCGGGGATATGTCAGTATCCTGCAAAGCGCACAGCTGATTGTGAATCAAGGTGGCACCGCGGATTTTATATTCGTCCTTGACGAACCCTTTGGGTTTCGTCAGGGATTTTTTAATTTTATGGAGGAAATCAAATGATCAAAGAAGCAATCGTAAAAATCGTAAACAAAGAAGATCTCACTTATGACGAGGCATATGCCGTAATGAACGAGATAATGAACGGTGAGACTTCGGCAACCCAGAATGCTGCGTTTCTTGCGGCGCTTTCAACCAAGAGCGCAAGAGCTGAGACGACTAATGAGATTGCAGGATGTGCTGCTGCAATGCGTGAGCATGCAACAAGGGTTGAGACCGGAATGGACGTTTTTGAGATAGTAGGAACCGGCGGAGATAATGCCGGAAGCTTCAATATCTCAACTACATCTGCGATCATAGCCGCTGCAGGTGGTATTAAGGTGGC
>Ga0247611_10008988_pt1 | contig 12156 bp, 7 predicted proteins | sample 177DNAGHGhighgp2_FD_192422 | JGI IMG/M metagenome (GOLD analysis project Ga0247611, IMG submission 192422) | Sheep rumen microbial communities from Palmerston North, Manawatu-Wanganui, New Zealand - 1770 DNA GHGhigh gp2 | ecosystem: Host-associated > Mammals > Digestive system > Stomach > Rumen ... | reverse complement strand
ACGTGTGGCACGCCGTGAGGCAGCCCGTCTCGTCGTCAGCAAAATCCGTGAGATAGCCGGTAACAAACCTGTTGTGCTCACCGGCGACTTCAATGTGGACCAGACCGACGAAATCTACCGCATTTTTACTGAGTCGGGCATTCTCACCGACTCCTACTCCGTTGCACCAGTACGATTTGCAGAGAATGGCACATTCAACGACTACAAGCCATTACTGAAAACCTCCAGCCGCATCGACCATGTGTTTGTCTCTCCCTATATCAAAGTGGATGCCTATGGAGTGCTCACAGACAGTTACTGGACGCCCAACACCGACTCCGCCGTCACCCAAAAGGCGGCAGATGCTCCCCAAGAAATATCTTTCAGCACCTACACACGACGCAATCCCTCCGACCACTACCCCGTCATGGTGCGCATCAGGTGGAAATAGGAAAAACAGACAGAGAGTATCAGAAAATAATTGACTAATCTGATGTAAAACACTTTTTATCTATCAGATTATTTGCAATTGCATAGATGGTCAGACCGGCAAGTGAGTGTATCTGCAACTTCCTGACGATATTTCGTCTATGGGTAATAACCGTGTTGATTGATATAAACAGTTGGTTGGCAATTTCCTTGTTTGACATGCCTTGGACAAGACAAACAATGATTTCTTTCTCACGTTCAGAAATGGATTCCTGACCTTCCGCATTGCTGATCAAACTCGATATTCGTGCAGACACATCATCTTTCTTGAGTTTCTGTTCCAAGATGCGGATTGCAGGTACAAACAGCACATCCTCAACATTGCTGTGGTTGCAGAGCCATTCTTCATTATTATATATATCATAAAGCGTTGCCGTCAGTTGATTGTTGGCAAGTCCGTCATGAGGAAGATACTTGATGATGATGTTTTTCAATTCATGAAACTTGCCCGTTGTGTCGCTATGGTGCTTCGAGAAAATGTCAACGTTGTAGTTTGACACCTGCTCACCCTTAAGGAGTGCCTCAACATAAGGGAACAGCGTCTTCTCCTCATACTTCATATGCATACGTATGTCGTGAGCATATTCATCGTAGAGACGTAAAATCAGCGTGGCGAGGTGGTCGCCCTGACTGAGCGACTCCTCAAGTTTCTTGCGGATGGACGGCAATTGGAAATCCAGAAAATAGCGGTGCGAAGCCCTCAGATAGGCCAACAAGGTGTTGACAGAAATCTTATCGTCTGTTTCCTTGGGAGCATATCCGTTAATCAGAAAGTTGACAACTGTGAGGAAAGTGTGACAGTCGACACCCTGCTCACGGCATACCTCGCTGACAGTTTTGTCGCCAAACCCCAGACGTATGCCAAAAGCGCCCAATCCCTGCAACATGCTGTAGTTGTCGCTGATTAGGTCTATCATCTTATCATCTGCCTCGTATAGTTTAATCCTTTTCATCGCATCTTCATGAATTACGCCACAAAGATACAACTTTTTCTTGGATAAACACAATCCCCATTATTAGGCATTGTCGTTCTCGTTTCCGAACCAAACATCATCAAAACAAGGTAATCATTTCACAAAATCAAAGTATAGTTGTCGCCAAAAGGTATTCAGAATACTAATTTTCGTGTATTGTCCCCATCAGAAGAAGGGATTAATTTTGCACTGCAAACAAAAAACGGAAGTTAAAATGAAAGCAATACTTACTGCGATTCTTATCCTCATGTGCCTTTCTGTATCTGCACAAGAATCAGAGGTCAAGAACGTGGATGCCACAACAGGAGCCACACGGCAAAAACCAAAAACTGAAGAAAAGGAAGAAAAGAAAGACGTCCTCTCACGTCTCCATATAGGCGGTTATGGCGAGGCCGTCATGAGCAGAAACTTCTACAGCCAGAGCTTCAACCGCTACAAGAAACCCGAGAACTATGCTGACGACAAGAGCCATGGACGCTTTGACCTGCCCCACGTATGTGTGAACATCGGCTATGATTTTGGCAAAGGCTGGTCAATGGGGTCTGAGATAGAGTTTGAGCATGGCGGCAATGGCACGGCCGTGGAGATAGAAGCTGAAGAGGCTGGCGAATATGAGGCTGAAGTGGAGAAAGGCGGCGAGGTGAACATTGAGCAGTTCTGGATTAACAAGGAGTTTTTTGACGGCAAGTTCAACATCAAGGCGGGTGAGATTATTGTACCCGTAGGCTATTCCAATGCCTACCATGAGCCCAACCAATTCTTTACCGTATACCGCCCGGAAGGTGAGGCCACCATCATGCCCAACACCTGGCATCAAGTGGGACTATCATTGTGGGGAAGACTGAAAGACTGGCGCTATGAAGCCCAACTGCTCTCCGGCCTGAACTCTGAAAGTTTCACAGCAGAGAGTTTCGTACACTATGGAGCAACCAGCCCCTACGAGTTCAAGGTTGCCAACAACTATGCCGGTGTCATGCGTATCGACAACTATTCCGTCAAGGGCCTGCGCATCGGCCTTAGCGGCTATTACGGCTACACCTTCCGCAATACCCTGCGCACCCCAGGCAGCAAATACAATGACGTGAAGGGAGCACTGGGGATTGTGGCCCTCGACTACTCGCTCAACCGTTGGAACTGGATTGTTCGTGGCAATGTGGATTATGCCCATTTCGGCGATGCCGACGAAATAACATCCTACAACCAAGCAAATTGGACCCACCACAAATATCAGGATGGCAATCCACACCACTACTCCAACATCGGCAGCAGTGCTGTGGCATATGCCATTGAGGCTGGTTATGATATTTTCTCACAAATATCCAAACTGCGTCAGGAAAATGAGAAGCTATTTGTTTTCGGACGCTTTGAGCACTACAACACCATGGCATCGGGCACCTACGAGTCGATGTACAAATACACCAAGAAATACCGCTTTGCTTTCGGTTTCAACTATATGCCGATGAAACAAATTGCCATCAAAGGAGAATACTCCTATCGTTTCTTCGAGAAACCAAGCAACAATGGACTTACTTCCGACAGTCCACTTTACAAACAGCCCTACAACAACGAGCCAAGCATCAGTTTGGGCATTACCTACTGCGGGAAATTGTTGTAAATAATATTGGAAACTGGAATTAACAATAAAATAGTAAAAGCAAATGAAAAGCAAGATTCTTCTAAAAATGGCAGTCTTGACTGCAGTACTTTCCACAGGTTTCACATCATGCTCAAGCGATGACGACACCGACACGACAATTATCAATGGTACTCAGGCAGCCCTCGACCAGGCATGCAGTGACTGGAAGGCAGCACGTGCCAACTGGGAAAACACTGAGGCATTCCTCTTTGGAGCTGCCGATGTTTACTCCATTGACCCTCATACCGACACATGGCCGGTAGCCGCCAACGACCTGGCCGATGTGCTGCGCGATGAGAAGGCGATGTCCAACCTCGACAACTTCATCAAGACCGCCAACTCCGGTATCCTGGGCTACCATGGTCTGGAGTATGTGCTCTTCCGTCAGGGACAACCCCGACCAATCAGTCAGATGACCAATTTGGAGTACAACTACATCTGTGCCGTAGCCAAGGACCTCTACAACGCCACCGCCACACTTGAAGCCGCCTGGGACTCCAAGGAGAGCAATGCCGAGCGCCATCAGATTGCCATCAATTATGTGGCCACCCACAATGCCATCAATGACGATGGCGATGCTGAAGGTTCACTGGGTTCGTTCCAAAACTTCGGCAAGGCATTCAAGACTCCTGGCACTGGTGATTGGGCCACTGCTCTTGATGCGACACTTGAAATCATCTCCGGCTGTCAGGATATCATCGGCGAGGTGGGCGACTCGAAGATAGGCTTGCCCTACACTGGCGAGGACGCCACCTACATTGAGTCACCATACGCTTACAACTCCATCACCGACTTCTACGACAACATCATCAGTTGCAAAAACGCCCTTTTCGGACAGATGGGAGCCACCTCACCCACCCAGCAGTCATTGATTTACTTCTGCCAGAATGCCGGCAATGCGACGCTTGCCGCTCAGGCCAACACAGCCGTGACGAAACTCGAAACAGCACTGTCAAAAATCAAGGCAATGAAATATCCTTTCGCCCTTTACTATTCAGATGCCTCCTGCAAAGTAGCCATCGATGCATTGGGCGAGTTGGATGAGGCACTTGGCGCACTCTCAGAGACACTGACAGGGTATGCCGGCAACAAGACTGTAGAGGCACAATGCCAGGTCATCAACGAGAACTATGTAGACAATGTGGTGCTTGCCACCTACCGCACACTGGCCAACAACGCACAAAAGCTCTATCAGTCGATTGTGAAAATCAAGCAGTAAACCACCATGAACAAACCTTTTCTTTTCGGTTTTGTTTTGTTGGGTGCCTTCATCACCACAGGGTGCTCTGATGACGAAGACATCACCCCCACCACGTGGGAAATAGGCAATCCTACAACACAAGACTATCCTGAGGACTATTATGCCGGCGGACTCCTCGGCACCACAACGGTGAACACAGCCACGGCATTTGAGCAACCCTCGAAGGCTGTGGAGAACGCAGGTATGATGACAGCTTTCAACGAGGGAGAGTATCTCTTTGAGAAAGACTACAACACCAACATCGACGGCGCCTTCCACGGACTGGGACCAGTCTATGTGCGTCGCGGCTGCCTCTACTGCCATCCCGGATATGGCCATGGCGCACGCCAGACGGAATACAAGGCTGACATGCACCGCAATGGTTACCTGCTCGTCATCTACGACAAAACCACAAACGCCTACATCCGTTCCGTGGCAGGCATGCCACAGACGGGTGCAGTGAAACCCTTCAAGGCTCCCATCGACGAGAACCAAATCAAGATTGCATGGAACAGCTATACCGACGAGTGGGGAAATCAATTCCCTGACGGCGAGACCTATTCGCTCATCTACCCAGAGGTGACCATCCCCTATGCTGCCTACTATGCACCTGTGGTGGTACAGCGAGGAGGCACTGATGTGACACTCTCCGAATCAGAATACAACAACGACATCGGTGTGCTGTTAGAGTCGACCATCGGCATCTATGGCACAGGACTGACCGATGCCATCCCTGATGAAGACATTACCGCCCAATGGAAGGCAGAAAGTGATTATTTCAACAGTATCGGCCGCACAGATGCGCTGAACCCCGCTATGTGGAACCAAGCCACCAATACCTGGAACAGCTATTACAGCAACTCTCTGCAGGGTGACGGCACCAAATATGTGCGCCGCTATACATATGCGATGTCGCGTGGTCCCATTCTTGATGCCGCTGGAGCCAACGCCATTTGGAACATCACCAACGTGACCCGCTCCGACCGCCGCTACCACTATCTCGACCTCGCCGGAAAGTACTATGCCACCAAGTCATCGCAAGACCCCGAGGTGCAGGCAGGTTTCACCGAGTATATCAACCGGATAGACCCCACGAAGGCACATCCTGAATGGCACACCGGCGACTTGGAGAAAGACATTTACACCTATCTGACCAGCAAGTCACTCGATGCAGAGATGAGCGACACCCAATACAAAAACCTCATGATATGGCACCGCGGACTTGCCGTTCCGGCAGCCCGCAACACCACCACGGATGACTTCAAGGAGGGCAAGCGCCTGTTCACTCAAATCGGCTGCGCCTCCTGTCACCGTCCATCTTGGCAGACAGGCGAGGACCATATTCAGGATCCGGCCAAGTTCTTTGTCTCCGACAGCGACATGCCACGCTATCCCCATCAGAAGATATGGCCATACACCGACTTCGTTCAGCATCGTCTGTGGATGAAGAATGACATCCGTACAGGTTGGTGTCGCACCACCCCGTTGTGGGGACGCGGACTGGCCGCCAAGTGCGGCAGCGGCGTGGAACGTCTGCACGACTGCCGTGCCCGCAATGTCATGGAAGCCATCATGTGGCATGGATGCAAGAACGAGGGCGGCACCAGCGATGCCTACAACTCCGTTGTGCAGTTCCGCAACCTGAAGAAGGCACAGCGCGACCAAATCATCTATTTCATTGAATCTATTTAAATTAGTGAATAAGAAAATCATTCTCACCCTATACACACTCATCGTGGTGTGTATAGGGTTTGCCACTGTAATAGAGAAATACCGCGGAACCAGTTTTGCCTATGAGCACATCTACGGTTCATGGTGGTTTTCCGGATTGTGGGCTATACTCACAGTGACGGCATGTTCCTACATCATCAAGCAGCAGTTATATAAGCGCGCTGCCGTCATGTTGCTGCATCTTTCGTTTGTCGTGATTCTGGCAGGCGCGCTGACCACCCATATCTTTGCCCATAGCGGTACGCTTCTGCTTCGTACCGGCATTCCCGTATCTGAGTATATTGAAAAGGACGGGAGCATAAAGCCACTGCCATTCTCTCTGACACTGAAAGAGTTTCGCATTGTCAACTATCCTGGCACTGACGCCCCGCTCGACTACCAAAGCGTCATCCAGCAAACAGATGGAGAGGACATTGTTGTATCCATGAACAATGTGGGGCATATCGGCGGCTACCGGTTTTTTCAGTCAAGCTACGACTCCGACGGAGAAGGGGTATCACTCGGCGTAAGACACGACCCATACGGTGTAGCCATCACCTATTTCGGCTACCTCTTGCTGTTGGTCGGCATCACTGCCACACTGCTTTCAAGAAAGACACAGATGCGCACACTTTATCGCAAGGCCATGCAACCCATTGCCGTGCTCTTACTACTTGCCCTTTACCCATCACCACTCTTCGCCAATGATGCTTTACAGGTTGTAGACAAGGACATTGCCCACCGCTTAGGAACCGTCAGCGTGCTCTACAACAACCGCATCTGTCCGCTCAACACAGTGGCTACAGACTTCGTCACCACTCTCTCGGGCAAAGCGTCGTGGAAGGGCTACTCAGCCGATGAGATTTTTATCAGTTGGATGATATTCTACTCTCCATGGGAGAAGCAGAAGCTGATTCGTATAAAAAACAATCATGTGCAGCAATTGTTGGGAATCGACGGAGAGTGGGCATCATACAGTGATTTTCAGGATGGGTATCAAGAATACAAATTGAAAGGCGCTGTGGAGGAACTAATGAATGGCAATACATCCATCGACAGGAAAGCGCTGATGGATGCCGATGAGAAATACCATATCATAGAGATGTTCTACCGCGGAGAATTCATCAAGATGTTCCCTTATCGCAGCGGTGCAACCACCAACTGGTATATGCCTGGCGGGCAGTCCCTACCGAGGGAAATTCCCGTCAAGGAACAGTTCTTCATCAAGCAGTCCATGGACTATCTGACAGAGAGTATTGTGACTGGACAGCACGACAGGGCTGTTGAGATTATTGCAAAAATAAAGCTCTTCCAGCGCGAAATGCTCCAAGCTGGCGAACATCATTCAGAGGTGACGGCAGACGATTTGCTGCCCAATGACAACAAGGTAAAAGCAGAAATCTTCTACAATACGATACGAAGCCAGAAATGGCCGGTCTTCCTTGCGCTAACCCTTAGTTTGCTGTTGTGCGTGGCCATACTCGTATCATCAAGAGGGGTATGGCTCAGGGCGGTTTCACTATTGTATGTCGCACTGTTAACGATATATCTCACATTATTGCTCGGTCTGCGTTGGTGGATAAGCGGGCACATACCCGTGAGCAATGGTCACGAAACCATGTTGTTCATGGCATGGGTGGTGCTTCTGATGACCATCCTTCTTCGCCACAAGTTCCCCATCATCTCAGGTTTCGGTCCACTTATCGCCTCATTCTGTCTGTTGGTATCCATGCTGGCTGGCAGCAATTCGCAGATTACCCCCCTGATGCCCGTGCTCCAGTCGCCGCTGCTCTCCGTCCATGTCATGACGGTGATGTGTGCCTATGCGCTGTTTGCCCTGCAATTGCTGTTGGGCGTGCAGGCATTGCTTCTGATAAGGAAAAAAAGCAATGATGAGTTGGAACGAGTCACCGCATTGTCTCAGCTGTTGCTCTACCCCGCCGTGTTCCTGCTCACTATCGGCATTTTCTTAGGTGCCGTCTGGGCCAACATCTCATGGGGAGACTATTGGTCGTGGGACCCAAAGGAGTCATGGGCACTTATCACACTTATGGTCTACGCCGTGCCTTTGCACAAAACATCTATCGGTTTTTTCCGAAAGCCTCATTGCTACCATATCTACATGGTGTGTGCATTCCTTGCGGTCATCATCACCTATTTCGGTGTGAATTACCTTTTGGGAGGAATGCACAGTTATGCCTGACGCCCGTTAGACAAATAATCTTTGTTTTATTTGATTATTCGCATAATTTCACTACCTTTGTCGGTGATTCTGGGGTTCGCATGGCGCGATGAAATGGGAATGGGGTGAGAATCCCCAACTGTCCCGCAGCTGTAAGGTCCTTTTATCGCCACCAAGCTTGACACCACTGCCTGTATGATAGTTGGGTGGGAAGGTGCTTGGTGGTAGGTCCAAAGTCAGAAGACCAGCCTCTGAAAATTTGTACCATGCCCGATGTTCTCGGAGTAAGGATGTAGGGCGAAATCTTTTTTATGATGAAGAACAAAGTATTATTGTTCTGCGCCCTTTGCGCAGCAGTTGTGGCATTTTGGTCGTGCAAGCAGAATGCCAAGACAGGAGATGTGAGTGGTAACGTTGCCGACTCCCTGAGTGGTCCCAAATATGCCAAGGGATATACGGTGAAGGTCATTGAAAATGGTGTCAGACTGGTGGACGTTGCCGATCCGCAGCAAGACAAGGATCGTATGCCAGTATCCTATCACTTCGCATTGGTGCCAAGAGACATTGATGCCAAGGTGCCTGATGGTTATACCGAGGTAAAAGTGCCTATCGAGCGTACTATTGTCATGACCATGCTCCAATTATCCAATTTCACTGCCCTTGATGCGCATGATGTGGTGAAAGGAATCACTGGTACAAAAAATCTTTTTGACAAGGACATTCTCCAGCGGGTGAAGAATGGCGAGATTGTCAAGATAGGCATGGAAGGCAATTTCGACCCCGAACTGATTTTGTCGGCCAATCCTCAGGTGATTTTCATTTCTCCCTTCAAACGTGGCGGATATGATGCCATCAAGGAAACCGGCATCACCCTCATCCCCCACTTGGGTTACAAGGAACTTGACCCACTGGGACAGGCAGAATGGATAAAGTATGTTGCCATGTTCATCGGTAAGGAGAAAGAGGCCGACAAGGTTTTTGCAGAGATAGAAAACCGCTATCTCGATTTGAAAAAGAAAGTGGAAGGCACAACAACACGCCCGACGGTCTTCAGCGGGGAGATGCATGGTGGCAACTGGTATGCCGTGGGAGGCAAGAACTACCTTGCCCAGATTTTCCGTGACGCTGGAGCAGAATACGTATTGAAGGACGACAACACGGGAGGAGTCCCCATCGAATATGAGCAGATGTATGCCACGGCAGCGAATGCCGACTACTGGCGCATTCTCAACAGCTATCCCGGCGACTTCACCTACGATGCGCTGAAAGCATCCGAGCCTCGCAACAGGCTGTTCAAGGCATTCAAGGACCGCCATATCATCTACTGCAACATGAAGCAGACACCTTACTATGAGGTCTCTCCTGTGAAACCTGATGCAGTATTGGCCGACCTTGTGGCCATCTTCCACCCTGAATTGATGCCTGATGACTATCAACCCGTTTTTTACCGTTTGTTGAAATAGGCTGATGAGAAGTCCGGCTGCATTGACAATCTTGCAGGTGTTGCTGCTGATGGTGTTGTTCGTGCTCAACCTGTTGCTTGGCACGGTCCACATCCCTGTCGGCGAAATCTGCGGGATTTTGTTGGGCGGTGGCAGCGGCAATGATATCTGGCGGAACATTGTGCTTAACTCCCGTGTTCCCCAAGCCCTGACCGCCATGGTGGCAGGTGCCGGACTTGCCGTCAGTGGTCTTCAGATGCAGACCGTCTTCCGGAATCCTCTTGCCGGACCGTCGGTATTGGGCATATCCAACGGAGCTTCCTTAGGTGTCGCGTTTGTCGTGCTGCTGTCTGGTTCATTGGGTGGGGTTGCACTCAGCCGTCTGGGATATCTCGGTGATGTGGCCATGTCCATCGCCGCCATCATCGGAGCGTTGGCGGTATTGGGACTCATTGCCTATATATCACAGAAAGTGACGGGCAACGTCACCTTGCTCATCATTGGTGTGATGATAGGCTATTTGGCCAATGCCATCATCGGTGTATTGAAATTTTTCTCAGCAGAGGAAGACGTCAAGGCATTTGTCGTTTGGGGACTTGGTTCCTTTGCCCGTGTCTCAGGCGACCAGATGATACTCTTTGTCACCTTGATGGCCATACTTCTCCCGTTGAGCATGCTGTTGGTCAAGACCATGAACCTGTTGCTCTTGGGCGACGCATATGCCAAGAACCTTGGTCTCAACATCCAGCGGTCACGTCTGCTGGTCATCACAAGTTCGGGTGTGCTGGTCGCCATCGTCACCGCCTATTGCGGTCCTATCATGTTTATCGGCCTTGCAGTGCCCCATCTCGCCCGTGCCCTCTACCGCTCCAGCGACCATCGGATATTGATGCCCGGCACAATGCTTGCAGGAGGCATTCTGGCATTGGTTTGCAATTTGCTTGCCCGTATGCCCGGGTTTGAGGGTGCATTGCCCGTCAATTCCGTCACCGCCCTTGTTGGTGCTCCCGTAATTGCTGCTGTGTTGTTCAGGAAAAACAAGAACGACATTCAGGAATAGACTTCCCCATTTTCCCCAATGAGCAAGATGGTGAGTTCGCACTTCTTGGTTACAGCGGCACAGTGTTGAAGGCAATGGCTGATGACAACCCTGCAAAAGTCTTGAATCTTTTCTTCGGGTATCATCTTCCACAGCTCCCTTGCCAATGTGAGGTTGGTGATGTCCATTGGACAGTTGGCCTCGGCCAGCATCTGTGAGATGAATTCCTTGTCCATCGTTCCAATTCGGCTATGGGTATCCAGTTGGCCGGCAGCCAGTTTCACCGCCTTGCCCAACATAATGCCCAAAGTGACTTTCTCAACATCTAAATCTTCTGCCATTTTCAGTGTCTCACCAATATAGTTGCCATATTCCACAAATGCCTGCTGTGGCAGTTCAGGATAGCGTGCTCGCACAAACCGCTCGCTCTTCGCCCCACTGTTGATGACCACCCTCGGTGCTCCGCTTGCCTTTGCCACCTGCATGCATTTTCTGATTGAATCAATAAACGCATCTTCAGAGAAAGGCAAGACGATGCCGGATACGCCGATGATGCTGATGCCCCCCTCGATGCCCAACCTCGGATTGAAAGTACGTTGAGCCACCTCCTCACCTTCGGGCACAGAGATGACCACCTGCAGTGGTGTGTCAAATACAGCCAAGTTGTCGCGAATCATTTGCCTCGGTCCCTTGTTGATGGCAGGTTCGCCCGGAGGAAAATCAAAACCCGGCAGTGTGAAGATGCCCACTCCTACCCCACCTTTGATTTCTATTGCTCGCAGGTCTTCTCTTTGGAGGACGGATACAGCCGCCCTTACCTCAAGCCCACGGGTCACGTCAGGGTCGTCACTGTCTGGTTTGGTGACATATGCGAATCCATCGCCATATCCTACCGTGACATGGATAGTCTCACCATCAGGTAGAATAACCGGCACCTCATCAGGTCTCTCCCCACACAGTAAAGCCTTCGCCGCTGCCACTGCCGCTGCCGTGGCGCAGGTGCCCGTTGTCAGTCCGCTGTGCAGCGGATAGAACTCAGGAAACCGTTTCTCCACTGTGCGCCGCAGTCCATGCGGTCCATTGACATAGTCGATTGTCACTGTTTTGTCCTTGGGAATCACATTTTCTGGGGGATAAGCGGGACGTTGCACAGCAAAGGCCTTAATTCCTGCCGCTTTAGCCGTTTCCACCTTTTGTGAAAAGCCCCCACTGACGCCGCTCTCCTTTGTGAGAAGGGCATCTGGATGGAGCAAGTCGATGAGCGCCTCCGTCTCATCCTCCTCATAAAAGGCCAAATGATTCTCGGGAAATCCTGCTTCTCTTGCCATACGTATGGAAGACTCGCGCCGCAGGATGCGAAACCAGCATTCGTGCCTGCTCCAATAAGGACGGAGCGGAACAATGGTGTTGACACCCGTCAATGCCAACAATCGTTTTGTCTCCTGCTCTTCCATCAGCCGAATGG
>Ga0247611_10008987_pt1 | contig 12156 bp, 11 predicted proteins | sample 177DNAGHGhighgp2_FD_192422 | JGI IMG/M metagenome (GOLD analysis project Ga0247611, IMG submission 192422) | Sheep rumen microbial communities from Palmerston North, Manawatu-Wanganui, New Zealand - 1770 DNA GHGhigh gp2 | ecosystem: Host-associated > Mammals > Digestive system > Stomach > Rumen... | reverse complement strand
CAAAATCAAGTCCGTTTCATTTCAAAAACCTGCTTAATAGACTGTATTTCAATTATTTCAAAGAGCGATTAGTCCACTTTAACGGGACAGTAGTGATATGATACCAAAAATAATACATTACTGTTGGCTAAGTGGAGACGAGTTTCCTCCTATGTTTAAGAAATGCATTCGCACATGGGAACAGCAACTTCCTGGATGGGAATTTCGTCTTTGGGATAAGGCATGCCTTGAAGAGATCAATGAGCCTTGGGTTCATGAAGCATATAAAGCAAAAGTCTATTCTCATGCCTCAGACTATATCCGCTTGTATGCCGTATATAAATACGGTGGTTTTTACCTTGACTGCGACGTTGAGGTATTGAAGGATTTCTCTCCCCTTACAGAACTTGACTACGTTTTATCCAAAGAGAATTCTAATTCTGAATATATCGAGGCTGCTACATTCGGTGCACATGCAGGAGATCCATATCTAGAAAAATGTATGGAGAGATATCACAATCGTCATTTTATAAAGGACGATGGTTCGTATGACTATCAATTTATAATTCCCGATATTATGATGCAATGCATCAGCGAATATACGATGTTAAACAATATTGAAGATTTCAAGCCAGGACTATCAATCATGCAGATATTACCTCCTAGATTCTTTGGTCCAAAGAACTATAGTACCGGCAAATTTGACCAACTAACAGATGACACCTACTCAATCCACCATTTTAGCGGAAGCTGGCGTCCACTCAAAATGCGAATTAATCGCTATATATGGAGACATCTTGGACATGGATTGGCACGCTTTATACAAAACACATATCAATTACTGAAAAAAGCATATAGCGCCTTAGTGCATTAATTAAGTTAAAGTAAACTCGAACAATAATTCATTCTCTATGTCCTAACAATAATGCTTCAAATTTGCAAATAGACAGAAATAACAAATTACAAATATACAATATCGTCTTTTACTCATTGCCTAAAAAAGAAACTATATTTGGATTTATCAGATAAAAAATGTAATTTTGCCCAAAATAAACAAATATGAGAATAGTATATATCATAGAGTCTCTTGCATTCAAGGGAGGCACTGAAAGAATGCTTACAGCAAAGGCGAATTATTTGGCAGATCATTATGGATACGACATTTCCATTATTACATGCGTCCAACAGAATTCTTCCTCCAACACATTCCCTCTGTCATCAAAAGTTAAACAAATAAACATAAGTATCCCATACTATTTTCAGTATAAATACAAGTATCCAAAGCGCATATGGGTAAAGATAAAAATGTATAGAAGACTACAGAGGACAATAACAAATACCATAAGGGAGATTAATCCAGATATCATTATAGGAGTATGCCACTATAAAGCGAACATAGTATCATCTATCAAATGCAAGGCCATGATAATTATAGAATGTCATGAAATTCGCTCTTTCACCCTTTCAGGTGTACACCAGCATCGATCGTTTTTCTCGAAGCTATATATGCACTACTATAGGAATCTGTATTTTAGGACGATAGAAAAAAAAGCCGATGCTATTGTTACACTAACAGAGGGTGACAAGTTGTTGTGGAAAAAGGCCAAAAGAGTAGAAGTGATTCCGAATTTCTCAACCATAGCAGTAAACCAACTAAGCGATTGTGAAGCCAAAAGGGTAATTGCCGTTGGACGTTTAGAAAAAGAAAAAGGGTTTGAACGTTTGTTAGAGGCCTGGAAACCAATTGTTCATAAACATCCCGATTGGAAATTGGACATATTCGGAGAAGGTACGCTTCGAGAAAAGTTAGAGTCTTATATTCAAGAAAATGGTCTCAGCAATGTAATGATTCATCAGCGAACAACGGATATCAGCAGCGAATACCAACATAGTTCCATCTGTGTAATGACATCGTTCTGCGAGGGATTTGCTTTAGTTCTTCTCGAAGCACTAAAACATGGAGTTCCATGCGTAGCATTTGATTGTCCTTATGGTCCTAGAAATATTATAAAAGACAATAACTGCGGTTTTTTAGTGGAAGATGGGAACATTGAACTTCTCACAGATAAGATATGTACTCTCATTGAGGATTCCAAACTTAGAAGTCGTTTTTCTGAGGCTGCTATTAACCAAGCAAAGGGGTTTAACGAGGATGTTATTATGGAAATGTGGAATTCTTTATTTAAGACACTTATCCAACAAAAACGGAAATAATAATGATGATTCAGATAAACGACAAAAAAGAGTGCTGTGGTTGTACGGCATGTGAAAGCGTTTGCCCCAATAATGCCATCATTATGCAACCAGATCCTTTGGGTTTCAAATACCCCAAAATAGACATGACGAAATGTGTATCATGCGGCCTTTGCCAAAAAACATGCCAATTCCATAATAACTATAATCGTTTTGATAACTATGACACCCCTATTGTATATGGCATACGTCCAAAGAATCATACTATTTTAGAAAAAAGCCAAAGCGGAGGAGCCTTTGTTGTACTATCCGATTATATATTAGAAAACGGAGGTGCCGTATATGGGGCTGGTTATGAATCCGTATATCATATTATCCACAAGCGCACCATATCAAAAAAAGACCGCGACGAGTTAAGGGGTTCAAAATATGTACAAAGTGACCTTACAGGGATATTTCGGTTAGTGAGAAAAGACTTGAAGGAGGGACTGACAGTACTTTTTTCCGGAACTCCTTGCCAAGTTGAAGGACTTCGTTCTTTTATAGGAGCCACATTATCGAAAAATCTTATTACGTTAGACTTGGTGTGCCATGCCGTTCCTTCACCTCGTCTATGGGAGGAATATGTGAAATGGGTAGAAAAAGAAAACGGAGAAAAGATCATACAGGCCAATTTCAGGAACAAAGAGTTCGGATGGTATAGCCATTATGAGACATTTTCATTTGTTTCTGGGAAATCTATTTCGTATCAACTTTTCCGCTATTTCTTTTTCTACAAGCACCTGGGGATAAGAGATTCATGCACAAAGTGCCCTTATACAAATACAAAACGGGTAGGTGACATCACGATTGGCGATTTCTGGGGTTGGGAAAACTACTATAATGAATGGAATGACAACCGAGGTGTAAGTTTAGTTATGGTAAACTCTAGAAAGGGGAAGGAGTTATTTGAAAAAATAATAGATAATATCTATTACGTACAAAGTAATGTTGAAGAGTGTATGCAGCCACAATTAAAACAACATGTTGACTTTCCTCAAAGAGAACGAAAAGAATTTGTCAGAGACTTCCAGAAAAGAGGTTTTGATTATTTGATAACAAAAAAGAAATACCAAGAAGCTCCCAAAGCGGGCGGTCTATTGCATCAGTTGTATATACTTCAACAAAAAACTAGTCTTTTTAAACTTCCTATTCATTATATAATAATATTAATAAAAAAAATCAAAAAATGAAAATTGGGACACTTACATTTCATGCGGCACACAATTATGGGGCTATGCTTCAGGCATATGCACTCGTTACCTTTCTTCGGAATTATGGTCATCAAGCCGAAGTGATCAACTTCCTACCATATATACATAACAATTATGAGAGATTCCCTTATATGTATATGATGTACAGGTCAAGAGGAGACCATCCCGTATATGCTTTACTTAGAAGTATCAAACACTATAAAAGATATAAAAAGAAAACTCCTTTATGGCACAGTTTCGAGACATTCTTGATAGACTATATACCCAAAAGTAAACGTATTTTTTACACCAAAGATATCAAAGGTCTCAAATATGATGCCATTGTATGCGGTTCAGACCAAATATGGAATCCTGCCCTTACTGATGGATACAAAGACTGTTTCTTTGGAAAAGGGATGCCTGAAAGTATAAAGAAGATATCTTATGCAGGCAGCAACGGAAACGGGATGGTAAGTTGTGAAGATGAAACCATATTTTTGAACTTAATATCCAACTTTGATGCAATAAGTGTTAGAGAAGCAGGTTTACAACACTACCTGATAACACATGGAATTGAAGCCAAAACGGTTCTTGATCCAGTTTTCCTTTTGAAGAAAGAGGATTGGTTTAATATAGCGATAGATTGTGAGCATGAGAATTATGTCTTTACATATTCATTCTGGGAGCCAGAACATTTTTTTGAGACAGCCTATGAAATCTCTAAACAGTTACATCTAAAACTCATTTGTATGAGATATGAGAAAACGGATATGCCATCAGAAGACATCATACAGATATGCGACAAAGGGCCACGAGAATTTCTAGGATATATTAAAAATGCTTCATTCGTTGTAACAAATTCCTTTCATGGAACGGCTTTTTCTATCATCATGGAGAAACAATTCTTTAATATTCCCCCTATAAAAACAAGAGAGAGAACAGATTCCATTATGCGAATGGCAGGACTTACTGACCACGTGATTAACACTAACGACAAATACAACATATCTAACAAAATCGACTACGAAGTAGTAAACAAAAGAATGGAAGTACATAAACGCCACTCTATAGAATTCTTGCTCAAATCATTGGAATAATAATAAGGAAAAAGAACCTTATGATAATTTTTTAACAACTCGACTTATTCTATCAAGGTTAGAACGGAACAACCGGGATTTCATCAGCATATTAAAGGGAGGGAACATGATCAGGAAATAAAGTGCCATAAATGGACGTAGATGGCAGACGGCATCCTTCATCAGCGTTTTCTTTACCGAGCTCATCTTTCTGACAGTATCTTGTTTTGCACCATATTTCTCATAGAGGTCAAGGGCTTGCAAGAACCAATAAAAGACGAACAGGTGATGCGCGGTAAAAAGAATCCGCTTTCCATTGATAACCGGGGGATTCTTCAGAACGATATCAGAGATAAAGACGAAGCTCCACACCATTTGATTTGAGCGTTCACCTGGAGTATGTATAATTGATGAAGGGTTATACTCATACATATATGTTAGTCCTGGGACCACCAACACAGATGAAGCACAGCAATATAGCTTATACGTCCATGTAACATCCTCATATAATAGGCCAGCATCAAAAAACAAGTCATTCTCTATAAAAAGGGAACGTCTGACAAGTTTGTTCCAGGCATGACGATCAATACGTCTCGTCAACATCATCTCTATTATTTTATGTTTGTCATCAACAAATGTTGATGCTGATAAATTAGGATTTACCATATCACTCGACAAATAGCGATCTTCCACCCACCATGAGTTGCCGACAATCACGTCAACAGAAGGATAATTCACAAAATAAGACACAAAATTCTTAAAGGTATTTTCCATGATTTGATCATCAGAATCTATAAAATATATAAAATCACCCGTTGCGGCCTTGATTCCCGTATTACGAGCCATTGACAAACCCATATTCTTCTCATGATGAATAACCTTAAATGTGATTGAGGTGCCTTGGTAGCCATTGATAACATCTTGAACAATGGTCATACTTTCATCAGGAGTACTATCATCAATAATCAGACACTCAATAGAAAATTTATCACATATCTGGGAAATAACAGACTCAAGACATCGACGGATATACTTTTCAACTTTATAGACTGGAATAATAACAGATATAGTCATATGGTTAGTTATTCTTTAATATATTAAGGGTTCTATGAACAGCATTATCAAATGAATATATAGGAGTGAAGCCAATGGACAAAAGTCTAGAATTATCAAGGATGGCATGCATAGCAACAGAGTAACCCTTTTGCTCCTGCTCAGAAGGCAAGTCAAATACGACTTTCTTTTCCGCCCAATGGGCACAGGTTTCTGCAAAAAACTTCAACTTTACATCGCATTCCTTATTGGATACATTGTATACCTTTCCTAACTCACCATGAAGAAGAACAAAGAGCATGGCCTTAACCACATCTGCGACATAGGTATAAGAAAAAAATTGTTCACCCTTACTTTTTAGGACAATATCCTCTCCAGCCAAGGCTTTCATAATAAACTGCGACGAGGCCTTAGTATCAGATGTTAGTATCGTCGGGCCAAACACACGACTTAAACGAGCTATTTTTATATCTACGCCCTGCTCTGTCATATAGGAATAACATAACGCCTCACTCAATCGTTTCGATTCAGGATAACATGCCCGAGCATTCTCCAAATTCAGTCTTCCTGTATAGTCCTCAGTAAAGGTATCTTCTCCCCGGGCATTACCATAGACTTCCACAGAAGATGGATAAAGAACGGTTGCGCCACATGCCAAAGCCTTATTCAAAGCATGTTCAGCCCCCTTTACATTGATTTCTATAGTCTCAATGGGATATTTAGAATAGGCCAAAGGATGGGTATTGGAAGCCAAAGGGATAATGACATCAACTTTCAAGTCTTCAGGCAAAGGTTGACGCACATCCTGTTCAATAAAGCGGAAATGGACATCCTTCTCATATTCTCCCAAACGAGATTTGGCTTTCTCCCAACTTCTTCCTACAGCATAGATCTGAATATCCGCACCTTGATGATTGTAGCACATTAAAGCGTCAATCAGGCATGTACCTATCAATCCTGTTGCTCCTGTTATCAAGAACGACTTGCCTTTTATCTTCTCGATCTCCGGTATCTTCAAAATTCTCGATATATCCTCCTGATATAGAGGATGAAGTTTGTTCAATTTTATTTCAGCCACGTATCCTTATCTATTTTGAGATAACCCTTGAACAGTTCAAGGTCATCTTTTGTTGTCAGCTTAATATTCTTATCTGATCCAGCTGCAAAGTGCAACGTTTCTCCCAATTCGACCATCATCGTATTGGTATAAGCAGATCCATAAATACCTATTTCCTTTTCAAATGCCTCATGATAAGCTTTATCCAATTTCATAAACTGATAAGCCTGAGGTGTGGATACACGTCGTAAAGTCTCACGAGGAATGTACTTCTTAGTGGTCTTATCATCATCAGGATTAACAATAAAGATTTGTTCGTTATATGGCATTGAGGTCACGGCATTTCCATATTGTTTAGCCTTCTGAATGACATCCGTTAAAACCGTTGCATCAACTAATGGACGAATACCATCGTGAATAATAATAATATCTTCATCGGCAGCTTTCTCTTCCAAATTATACACCCCATTACGGATACTTTCTTGACCTGAATTACCTCCTGAAACTACCCACTTCAATTTTGTGATGTTAAATTGGCGCGCATAAGCCCATAATACTTCATGCCATCCGTCCAGACAAACAACTTCAATGGCATCTATCATCGGATGACGCTGAAAACCTTCCAACGTATAAATGAGAATTGGTTTATCGTACACATTGATAAACTGCTTGGGAATATCTTGCCCCATGCGATTTCCTGATCCTCCTGCAATAATAACAGCTATATTCATAGATACATCAGTTATGAGATTTTGCAAAGGTATACATTTATTTTGAATAATCCAAGAAACCTTCAAACAATTTCAACCATTTCAGCATAATTTTATCTTTTTGATAACGCTGCGATGATTCTACAGCTCTTTTCCCCATCCTCTGACGCATAGGCTCACACTCCATTAATTGGCATACCTTTTCTACAAAGTCCTCTATATTTCGATCCTTTATTAAAATGCCATCAACATAATCCGTAATGATTTCTGCTGGGCCATAAGGGCAATCAAACACAATAACAGGCAAACCACAACTCATTGCCTCTGGTATGACAAGGCCAAAAGGTTCATATCGAGAAGTGAGTAATAAGATTGAGCTTTCCTTATACTTCTCTATTATATCAGATGTGGGTCTATACACTCGAATATTGGTTCCCATCTGTCTTATTATATCAAGCAGAGTATCTTGTTCCTCACCATAGCCGCTAAAAATATTGAGGCTCCAATCTGGATGACGTTTATGAACCAAATTCCAAATACATAAGAGACTTACAACATCTTTCTGTTTTGAGAAACGACCTACATAGATAGCAGACTTAGAAGTACAATCACTAAATGTATCGCTCACATTCAGATGAACCACATTGGGTATTACACTGACTTTAGACGTCAGCTTTCTCCACTCATCAGCATCTCCCTTTGTCAAAGCGACCACCATATCAGCCTTTCTTACCGCTAACTGAAGATACCAGACATGAATCCTACGCAACATGCTATCACCCTCAAAACGACTGGCTAATCGACAAGAATGGGACTCAAACACAAGAGGAATAATACCCTTTATTCGAACTATATCACAAACATAATCCAAACGTGTACATATAATGACATCCGGAGTTGTCTCCTGAAGTCTTCTTGACAGCTTTTTACGAAACTGAAGATGTAACTTGTGGTTTATGATTGGCCGCTTCCAGAATGGCAAATGGTATTGCTGGTAAAAGCGAATATCCAAATCATCATAAGACACATCCGAATGCAATGGGAAACAAATCGAATGATTTCCTTGATTCGTTGTCAATATCATGACGTCATAGCTATGTTCAGACAACCAATTGGCCTTATCTATCAAGACACGTTCTATCCCACCATGAACGGCCAGGGCATCTGTTACATACAACAACTTCATCAAGAGTGTGGTTTTACCAGATTATCTTCACTATCCTCGTAATGATCTTTCTTAGAGAAAATACGGGTAATGCCTTTACCCTGGATCTTTACATGTTGTACAAAACTCTGCCACATCGACTGGTTGCCGATAGTGCCATAACCGGTAATTGCCCGACATCGACGGTCACGCACAAACTTAATCTTGCCGTATTTCTTCAAAGACAAAGCCATTGAACCATCTTCACCACGAATAATGTCCACCCGATATTCTTCCTGGCGACCATAATCTGCATTATAGGCAAAAACCAAACCACGGACACTCAATTCCGGGCGTTTAAAATGTTGAATCCAAAGGAAGAGGTCACGGCACATCTCAAAAAGTCTCAATCCTAATTTACTATGATTCTCATCTGGGAAGTAACTCCATGTCGCTGAAACGGCCACTATACCCGGTTTCATCAACTGCTCCAGCATCAGTTCATAATACTGTGGAGGATAGATGGTATCACTATCCACATCGAAGTAGTACTTTCCTCTCGAATGTTGCAAACCACATCGGCGAGCGTATCCACATGAATGCTGATATTCGGTATAATAGGGGATGCCTGATTTCTCGTAAATTTCAGCGGTTCTATCTTTTGAATCATTGTCTACACCTATAATCTCAACCGGATATTTACATTTGATCTCACTAATAGCCCATAGACAAGCCTGAAGATGGGTTTCCTCATTATAGCCAATAACTACAATAGAGGCAATTGGATTGTCACTCTGCAAAGCAGCCAAACGTTCCCGCGTTCCATCTATGATTTCCTGAGGAACTTCACTAAACGGTTTACCGTAGATTGAAAGATATTTATCGTACCAGTTAGACATCCGTAATATTTGATAACTCTAATAAATTGGTGCAAATATAATGCTTTTATTAAATATATCCAAAAATTAGAGCAATTTTTTTATTTTGCTAAGACTCCAGATAGTACAAACACATAGCATAGGAGGTATTTTCCCGAGAAAAAACAAAAACATGTTTTTCAAACGGGATTGACTAAAATGATTTATTTGCATCCATGTAGCAGGATGGCTCATCATGGACTTAATCTCTTGAATTGTCACTTGAGGAGTAATATCCTTTCTCCGCTTTAGGATATTGCAAGCAATATAAAAGTCGGTCATCACGATATTATAGCAACGATTAGGAAAATACACCTTATTATATAATATAAGTGAGGTTTCTTTCAGATAGTTGATGGCTTTGACATTTTGCATAATCTCATCTTTTGAGATACTCTTTCGTTGCTGATAATGAGAAAGAGAGTTTTCCCTACAGATATATGTATAAGTAATATCCGAAAGAAGAACTGCACGCGAGATATAAGTCACCAAATCGAAGGTAAAAATCAAGTCCTCCCAATAGTTTGTATCAATAAAGCGAAGATGATTCTCACGCAACAAGGAGGTCTTTACCAGATAATTACATGCAGATGCTTGTATACCACCATACCTTCGATAGGCAAAACTTGCCAACGCGTCCTGGCCTAACAATTGTAATGATGGATATTGATAAACCATTCTTTCTCCTGTCACCTCAATTTTCTCATATGACCCAAAGACAATCTCTGCATCATACTGACGGATATTCTGCATTAGGACAGAAATCGTGTTCTCAGCAACCAGATCGTCAGAATCCATAAAATATAGGAATTGACCTTGAGCCTCATCAATTATCAGATTACGGGATGCCGAGACACCCATATTCTGATTATGGGAGATAATACGAATAGATTCACCTCTCCGATGGGTTTGCTGAATCTCCCTCATGATGGCCAAAGAGCCATCACCTCCTGCATCATCAACCAACAAGAATTCAATGGAAGAATACGTCTGAGCCAATGCCGACTCTAACGCCCGACGGATACAGGTCTCAGACCTATATACAGGTATGCCGATGGTTACATCATATTTCATGAGTCTGCATCAAGCCATCAAATAACCCCTTCCACTGCATAGCAATTTTCTCAATGCCATACTGTTGTGACTTCAACCGGCCTTTCTCCCCTATTTGTCGCCTGAGGTTCTCCTCTCTGATCAGCATCAAGATACGATCAGCAAAGAAACGAATATTAAATGGAGGGACCAAAAATCCATCAACATTGTCTGTTATAATCGACCGAGGCCCATTATCACAATCGAAGGACACCACAGGCAAGCTGCATGCCATCGCCTCGACAATCACCAAGCCAAAACCTTCAGAACGGGAAGGGTGTACAAATATAGAGCTCTTTAAATATTCACTCTCAACATCTACCAAACTACTCCTCAGGTGACAGCGTCGTTGATCAATAGATAGATCGTCCATCATTTTGACGTATGGTGTCGGATCTCCCATGCCATAGACATCCAACTGCCAATCCGGACACTCTTTCTCTACTATAGACCATATCCTCAATAATAAATCATAGCCTTTTTCGTTTGAATAGCGCCCCACAGAGATGACACGTTTAACTTCAGAGAGGCATTGTGAGGAGCCATCAATGGGCAGTGGGTCAGGAATCATCTGAATGTTATCCAATTCTGGCCAATCTCGAACGGCATGGTCTGTTAAAACAATAAACTTATCCAATCTTTTTAATTGCGCAACAACATCTTTTTTCCACCATTTGGAAAACAATTTCTTGAGTATAGAAGAATCACCATCTCCAATTCCCCGATAGTTTAAGCGACTCAGATGTAGTTCTCCGATTTTAAAACTTCCATCCTGAATGTCATTAATGAAATTGATTTCCCGACGCAAAGTGCTAATTGTAATATCTGGTCTGATCCTTAACAGTTCACGTTTTAGTAACTTTTTATATTTCCTTTGTTTTCTTAAGTATAAGACAAACTTCCTGAAAAATGGTTTATTCCATAAGTCTTCAAAAGCCAATCCGAAATTAATAACCTCTACCCTTTTGGACAAATGAAAGAACGAATGGTCGCCATTTCCTTCTGTGACAATAATGGTCACTTCGTATCCGAAATGATCTGCAAAATAATTGGCCTTAGCCGTGACCACCCGTTCCATTCCACCTGCGGAATAGAGAGCAGGAGTACAATATACAATTTTATATGGTCTATTCATTTATTGATTCTACAAAACGCGTGCTAAATTACGTTTTTTTTCCCAAATGACCAAAGTTTCAAAAAAAAAAAAGTAGAAAACATCAGAAAAAGTAGGATTTTCTTGTTATTATATATTTTTTTATCTATCTTTGCGAAATAAAAGTATAGGCCAATGAAATTAGTATCATTAGATGAACTTAAGTCTATTCAATTAGATCTTTTGCAAAAGACTGCTGAGTTTTGTGAAAACAACGGTATTAGATATTATCTATGTGGAGGAACACTTTTAGGAGCAATCCGCCATAAAGGCTATATCCCATGGGATGATGATATTGACATATCTATGCCACGTCCTGATTACGACAAATTTATTGGCATGTTCAACAATCCAGAAAATTACTATCAGGTTATAGACATGTCGAACAACCCGAAATATGGATTCCCTTTTGCGAAGGTTCATGATACCAGAACATTTGTTGACGAACTGCAATATGCCAAAGATCAGTTCGGAGTCTATATTGACATTTTTCCCATTGATGGGGTTGGAGAAGACGAGCAAGTGTTTCGCATACTGAGATGGAGGAAAA
>Ga0247611_10008986_pt1 | contig 12158 bp, 18 predicted proteins | sample 177DNAGHGhighgp2_FD_192422 | JGI IMG/M metagenome (GOLD analysis project Ga0247611, IMG submission 192422) | Sheep rumen microbial communities from Palmerston North, Manawatu-Wanganui, New Zealand - 1770 DNA GHGhigh gp2 | ecosystem: Host-associated > Mammals > Digestive system > Stomach > Rumen... | reverse complement strand
TGATATCAGATCGTTCATCATATATTCTATCACATAATTTATATGCGTTTTCATAACATCCCTTTGGCTGTGGATTAACATATTTTTTTATTTTTTCAATTGTATCTTTATCAAAAACTTCTTCAATAGATACAACATCAACTGAATCTGCGTCATTTAATTTATCTGTAAATAACGCCTTTTGATAACCTGAACAATTTGATGAAACTAAACGTAAAAAATCAATTATTGCTTCATCTTCTGGTTTTAGTTTTTCTATTATGTAATTATTAAATTTTTTCATTTTGCTTTTATTATATTAATTAATACCATGATGGTAGTTTTAATTTTGGGCATTCGCTAAATATGCTTCTTGCATTTATATTCCAATTTTCTATACCTTTTATTTCTTTTAGTGAATAACATCCACAAAACATCATACCAAAATCAGTCACATTAGAGATATTAAAACTACTTAAATCCAAAAATTCTATTGTTCTGCATTCTCTAAACATTACATTAAATGATCTAACATTTCTTGTATTGAAACTTTTTATGATTAAATTCTTTAAACCATATAAATGACAAAACATAGCATACATTGTTTTAACCTTTGATGTATTCCAAGTATGCAGATCTAATGTTTCAATTAATTCAGTATCTATATGTTTACTTCTTAAATAATCTCCTTCAAATCCAGAAAATAATTCACCCATGTCAGTTATTTTTGATGTGTCAATATCTAAAAGATATGGATTCACTACATTATCTGTTAATCGTTCGATTATTATAGTTTGTAATTCTTCTTTTGTTTTTGGTTTATAATTATATTTATTGTATTCAACACTTGAATTATTATCAGATGTTAGTTTCCATTCGTTAATGTATGTCGTTAATGTTTTCATATTATTTTATTATGTAAATGAATTATATCATCTATATTTTTTGGAATAAGAGTTTTATAAAAATCATCTGTATCAAATGGGCATTTAACATTTAATATTTTAAATATTTTATCTACAGAAATTTTATTTTCATTAGTTATTATATAATTAACAATATTTTTTATTTTATCAATATTTTCATTGTTTACAAATAACATGTATAAATTTCCACATGTTATACCTAATGATGACCAATAACCAATACCAGGTTTTTCTGTACGATGATAATTATAAAACGTTCCATCTTTACTTATTACTAACCTATTATTTGAAATTGTATGTTTAATATCATAAATATTATAATTAAGTATTTCAATATTAGCTGGGTGTATACCTAAAGGATAAATTATATTTATTACATATACATTACCACCTTTATAAAAATCATTAATAATATTTTTTGATGAAATATTTTTTGATGATTTATCTGTTATTTTCCATTCATCTATGTATTGTGTTAATGCTTTCATATTATACTATCACGTAAATCAATTATATCTTTTATATCTTTAGGAATTATGTTTCTTTTATATAATGAATCATATTGAGAACTAAATGGGCATTTAAGATTTAATATTTTAAATATTTTCTTTATAGAAATTTTTGTTTCATTACGTATTATATAATTTATTACGTTTTTTATTTCATTAATATAGGCGCTATAAATAAATAACGTTAATGTAGTTCCCATTGATTCTTGACGAAATGTCGTATATCCAATACCTGGTGTTTCTGTATAATTAAATTTAAAAAATGTTCCAGCTTTATTTACTATTAACATGTTGGATTGTGCATATTTACTGTGTTTAACATCATAAATTTTATATTTAAACATTGAAATATCACCTCGTTGTACATGTAAAGGATAATATATATATATTATATATACATCACCGCCTGGACAAAAATCACCCATATCAATATTTTCTAATGATTGATTATCTAGTTTCCATTCATCTATGTATTGTGTTAACGCCTTCATAAATTAATTATCTGTTTTCATACCAAGATGGAATATTTAGTAAACTACAATGTCTAAAAATATCATCCGTTCTTACAACATTAGAAATATCCCATTTTTCTATATTTTTTACTTCCTTTAATGACCTACAATTATCAAACATATATCGCATCTCTTCAACCTTACAAGTATTAAAATTTATATATAATTCTTTTAATTTTTTACAGTCACAAAACATCATAGACATATCTGTAACATTATGTGTATCAAAATTTATTATATTTAATGTTCTTAATTCCGGTAAATAACAAAATGTACCATACATTGTTGTAACATTACTTGTATTCCAAGATAATAAATTTAATGTTTTAATTTGCCAGCAATCTATTTTATATGTTTTACTTAAATAATCATTTTCATATCCAGAAAATAAATCAGTAAAATCAGTGATTTTTGACGTGTCAATATCCAAAAGATATGGAGATTCAGTATTTTTTTCCAATCGTTCTGCGACTAATTCTCTAAGTTCTTCAGGTGATTCAGGAAAATAATTATATTTATATCCAACATTATGTATTGAATTATTATTTAAATTCCATTCATTTATATATGTTGTTAAATTAGTCATTATTATAGTATTCTAATAATTTATTTAATTTATTATTACTAATTGGCTTTATATCATTTACTTTCAAAAATTTATCAATAGTGTCTATTTCATATAACTCATCTAATCCAACATTATGTTTTAATATAACATCGCGATCTTCATCTGTCATTTTATCTACTATCTCATATCCTTTCATATAATCAATGTCACCACTCCAATATCCAAGTCTGTCAGTCCTTATTGTTGCACGTTTTAACCTTATTAATGATGAGAATATGTTTTTGTCAGAAAAGTCAGATCCTTTTACTAATTTTTTGATTTCAGTAAATGCATCGCAGAAATCAAGATAAGTAAGATAATAACACATCACAACCTTTATTGCTATACTAAATAACGCATTTGGTTTTTGTTCTTCTAATAAATTAAATGTGTTCCATATTGCTAATCCTTCGTCTAATGTGTTTTTTGATCCAATGCCAAAAACAAACAACCATAATCCTGATTCATACCCATAATGTCTTTTTGCTACATGCGCCTTTATTTCATGAGCTACTAAACTTTCAAGATCAATTTCTGAGAACTTCGCATTCTTATTTATTCTGAATGTTTTTTCTGGATTAACACCCATACGAGGGAGCATATTGTCTTTCATTATGATTTTCCAATCATAACCGATTTTTTTTAATTCTTTTTCAATTCTTTCTTTAGCATCATACGCGTCCAACGTTCTTGTAGATCCAGGTGATTTATACGGGTGTTTTTTAACAATATCAAAAGCTCTATCGACAAGTCCTTGATCTATATTACGTTTTTTATATGATATTTTATAATTATCACTAGATAAAGAATCTAAATAATCGCACTGATGAATAATTGATTTTAAACTTTTTATATAATATTTTGATAAGAAACAATTATTTAATTTATAAAATTCATCAATTAATGATTTACATCTGTTTCGTATATCATATTCATTATATTTAAGTTCTTTATATTTTAGTTTAGGAAAATATTTAATTCCTTTTTTTATATAAAGTTCTTTGAATTTTTCATATTCTTCATCTTTGTTAGTTACTTCTCTAACTGTGCATTCATACCTTGATATGAGTTTTATTTTTCCATATTCAAAGTCTAACTCTAACAGACGATTTCTATCTTTTGTTGTCATCTTCAAAAAATCGTCAAAACTTTCATTTATGTAATTAACTAAAGATTTCATAAATTATCTTATCATATTACAATTAAATTGTATTTGTATTAAAGAAGTAATCTGCAGAATGGTTCATCTTTATTCTTTCATCGATCTTATCCATTTCTGTTTCTGCCATATCTCTAAACACCTGATAGTTAAGAGTTATATTACCTGCCAATTTAAATTCAAACGTACCCATTATGACTGCCATACTTCTTAATCCCAAACATACACAATATCTAAAGAAGTCATAGTTCTTATACATATCTTGTATCTTACAACGAACATAACATTGAAGTATTAAATCCGCTCCGCCTAATGCTCCTAATACAACTAAATCATTAGACATATAATTATAGTTGAATGTCAATGGAGCTTGGAACATACTTTTATATGTTGCGACCTCATATAATGCTCCCATTACATCAGTAAGGTTATATCCAGTACCAGATCCAAACACATCAGACAATGTGCCTCCAGCACCGCTGGCTAATGCTGAGTTATTTAATATCATTCTTTCTAATGAGAAGTCACCCATAACACCATAAGTAAAACTTTCTGTTACTTTATATACACCAAAAACAGATATGATTCTTGGGGGAAGTTTTACAGTATTATTAGGACCACATTTGATGAATTCTTTATATGGTAAACAAAGGTATCTTTCCTCTATGCATTGGTCATCAGTGTCCCAGAAATGTTGTGCAGCTTGTATAATAAGTGGTGGTATTGCTGCTGCTGGAACTGGTATTGGCAATGCGCATGATTGAGTTAATTCTTGTACAATACGTTGTACAAACGCATAATCGACTTGATCTTCTAATTTATTTTTTTCTTTTATGTACTCATCCATGTTTATTGTGGATGGTGAATTATTAGATTGCTGTACACAACTCATAATTTTAGGTCTGTCTTAAATTTATATATAAAAATATTTTTAAAGACAGACCTAAGCAAATATAATAAAACTAAATAAATATAATTTTTATATAAACAGTTTATAATATGAAAGTAAAAGATTTAACATATGCTCAATTATGCTCTTATATAAACAAATCATTTGAATTTGTATCTAATTGCGAATTTTTTCCAAACTTTAATGTTGTCGGAAAAATACTTAAAGTAGATATAAATAATAATGAATACATTATATCTGTTTCAACAAAGCCAACTAATAAAGTCATAAAGATAGGATCTAACATGAAAAACCTTATTATGAATCCAATTAATTAAGCTACCACTTTATCAATCCTTTGCTTTATATTATTAACGAATTGTATTGAATCTTGATTACGTTCTTCTTTATCAAAATTATTAATTATCCTTACACATTCTCCAATTATAAACTTTGCTGTTTTGACTGGTACATTCTGACCAATCTGATTATATAATATATTATAATCACACTGCAAATCAAAATCATACGGCATACCCATCAATGACAATGCTTCACGTATTGTAATATACCTGTCTTTATATGGATGATATATATGTGGAATAGTTTTGAAAATTACAGATGGAGTCCAATCATGATTCATTATCATAGGATAATCGCACATAAAACCCATGCCAATACTTGTCTTATATAATACATGGTCTAATGAATAAAGTGTTCTAGAAAGCATTCTATCACCCAATTCAGTTAATGTTTTTATGAATTCTCTAAATTCATCGCCATGGTTAAGATCTAATATAACATTTATACCCCTTCCGCAATGTTCTTTTATTACTTCTCGCCATGTGTCTTTATATTTGTTTTTAATGAATTTCAATAAAGCATAATCCATTGCAGGAATCTGAAGATTAACTTCTTGCGTTAAACCTTCAGGAATACGTTTAAAGAAATCATCTACATGTACATGACGTGAATCATATCCAAATGTAGGATTACCATTATCATAACCTTTTGTAAATATAACAAATGTACGTGGACGTCTTTGACAATTGTCATGCAACATCGTGTCTGTTTTATAATATGTTATAGCATAATTATTTTCTTTAGCTAAATTATTTAGCCATTCGCGTACATTTTTACCGACGTTAGTATATAATCCTGGAGCGTTTTCAAAAATATACATTTTTGGTTTGATAACGTTTAATGTATATTTCGCAATCCATTGCATATTGCAGTTACGTTCATCTTTCTGAGATTGGTTACCCCCTGAATTCGCAGAAGATAATCCTGAACATACTGGCACTGATACAACGATGTCAATATCTTCAAAGTTTTTATCCACAATATCACCATTTTCGTTTTCTAACTCAACATCCGTTGAAAAATCCATGCTATACATCTTACGGTCTTTAAACATAAGATATTCTGGCATACGTCCAACCTTCTTAAGATATTGTGTCAAATGATATTCATTTCCGCAACTTTCCTTTTTTGTTTTTGGCGATACTTTTGTTTCATTTAATCCTTTAAATGATAAAATACATTCTGCTGTGTTACCAATGGCTTCTTCTGCACCAAGATACATACCACCAGTCAATGGCTGTATGCAAACCCATTTAATTTTTTTATCTTTAGTCATTATTTATTATCTTTATTTTCTTTTAGTTTTTTATTACATTTATCACATAATGTTCTTATCCATCCTTTATAAGAAGAAGTCGTTACATTTTCTTTTGATCCGCACCATTCACATGTATGGGAACATTCATCTTCGCATTCATTGATAAAATCAGATAATCCAGGAGGATTAACTGTATGTCCATTATAGTCATCTAAATAGACACGAAGTTCTCCAAACTTGCTTTTTATTTGAAATATTTCAATTTGATCTTCTAATGATCTATTCCTATTATATTGATCAACTTTCTTTTCTATTTCTTCACAGATTGGAAGCCAACCATCATTGACTTCCAATCCAAATTCTTCATAAGCTGTTACATATTTATTATGAAATCTGCTCATCTGATTTATCAGTTATTTTTTCTATTTTGAATTCATCAGGATCAAAAAAATACGCAGAACCATTATCAAGCATTTTAATATTCTTATATTCTATCGGTGCACCCCAATAGAAAGATGTTCTCATTTTTGAGTAATATGCTTGAAGTGTATGCCCAAAAATTTGTTTTACTTTTTGTATGTGATAAATTTTATAATCTTCGCATTCAGTTGATTTTTGATCAAATCTTGTTTCATCTATATCTGCCCACATACATGACCCGAATGAATCAAAACCACCACGACATATTGATACTTCATATAAAGATTTTAATCCTTCGTAAGTATTCAATAAATTATTAAGATCACTAACTAATTTATCTAATGTTTCAAAATCATAATCATTTCCAAATGTATTATTAATCCATCCAGATGTGCATCCAGCATGAGTAAACAATACATTATCATACGTATATGCAATATTAAATAAATTAATATTATCTTTGAATATAAGTGATATCTCTTTTGCATGTCTATAAGAAAACCTACAATGATAATCATTAAGACTTCTATATTCATCGCTAAAATAAGGCATATCATGATTACCCAAAAGTAAAATAACTTTACTTCTGTTTTCTTTAGCGAATTCTATAATATCTTTAAAATTATCAATAGCTTCTTCTACTGAAATATGTTCAAAGTCATATGGATCAATGTAATCACCAAGAAAAATGATTTTATCTACATCATCTATTTTATCTTTAGTCAATTTCCAGAATTTACGTCCGTGAATATCAGGACATACTATAATATTATTTTTCATTTCGTAATTTATATATTAAATATTCCAATGCTTCTTTATATGCTGGATCTGTTTTTAATATATCGATGCATTTTTGTATGTCATCGCTAAATTCATTTATATTTCCTTTGGTGTTCATATGTTTCATATATAAAAATAGAAATACTTATTAATTAATATGGTAAAAATCATAAATAAAATTTAATATAAATACTTATTTTTATATATAACATTAAACAAACAAAATTAAATAAAAATCATGCGAAAAACAGACATACATATTATTTTAGATTATGGGCATGCTAAAAAAACAAAAGGAAAAAGCAGTCCATTATATAAAACATTATCTGCAAAAGATCAAGAATTTTTTGCTAAACATAAAGAGTTTGGCGCAGATAGATATTATGAATATTTGTCAAACAGAGTTATTGGCCGTAAAATTGCAGAAGAATTAAGAAAACATGGGTGGTTAGTTGATGAGATAGTTCCTGAAAATATTACTGACGTTTCATTGTCAGAACGTGTAAGAAGAACAAATACGTTATGTAAAAGACACGGCGCTAGTAACTGTATATTTATTAGTATACATTCTAACGCGTCTGGATCAGGAAAATGGATGAAAGCTGTAGGATGGAGTGCATATACAACAAAAGGAAAAACAAATAGTGATAAATTAGCTACATGTATGTATAAATTTGCTGATAAGTATTTTCCAAAAGATGGAATGAAAGTACGCAAAGATATGTCTGACGGTGATCCAGACTGGGAAGAAAACTTTACAGTAATAAAAGGCGCTAACTGCACTGCAGTTTTGACTGAGTCATTTTTTTATGATACATTGACAGACCTTAAATATCTTGTTTCTGATAAAGGTCAAGACGCTATTGTTAAAACACATGTTGAAGGAATTGAAGAGTATATGAGATTATATAAAGGAATTCAATGAAATCATTATAGAAAATCAGAAATTAATAAAATGATAAAGAAATATAATAAAATAAATATATAAAAATTTTAATTTATGAAAGGTTTATCAGAATTTATAACAGAAGCTAAAGGCTCAGATTTTAATAAATTCCAAGAAATTTTAAATAATAATAGAATTGGTATGATAGGACCAAATGCAAAAGGTGAAGTATATATTGTTCCTGCAAAATTTAAATTTTCAAAGGTTTGTATGTACCCATCTATCTGCATTAAATTTAAAAATGATTCAAACGGTATTCCTGGAGGATGGATTCCATTTGATAAAGAAGTCGACACTGTAATGCCAATTGTAACAAATGTCACAAATGAGGGCAATAAAAACCATAAAGAAGTTGATGTTAAAGATAAATTAGACAAAAATAAGAAAAACGAATATTACGAATTTTCTGAAAAGAACGCGAACTTCATTGTTGATGAACTTAGAAATATATAATAATTTAATATGAAACATTTACATGATTATTTAATTAACGAATGGGAATTAGATAACAACACAAAAAATGATGTTGATAACCCAAAAGACAAATTGGATTATCAGGATGTACTTGACGAACTTGTATGTTTTTTTGATAGTGATGAATTTCCTGCTGACCCGCATTATAAAGAATTATGCTCTGGAAAAGAAGCATTAGAAAATAATGGATTATGGGATGTTATGGATTTCGTTTGCGGTTGGGACGTAGTCGCTGATGAAATAGGATGTACTGAAGATGAACTTCAAGAGTTTGTTGATAAATATTATGATAAAATTGAAAGTGATATATCAAAAAGTTTATAATAAAGAGACTAAACACATTTATTAATGAAAACATTAAAACAATACATAAGTGAATGGCGACTAACATCTGATAATGTTTCAAATATTGGTTATGAATATAATTATAAACCAAATAATACAGAAGAATTAATAGATTTAATATTAAAAAAATGCGCAGAAAACGAAAAAAACCCATATTTGTTAGATATTGATACGTCAAAAATAACAGATATGGAAGAATTATTTTATCTTAATCGTTATGTTCAAAACATTGAAATATTAGATTTACATACATGGAATGTTTCAAAGGTTGAAACAATGAAAAAAATGTTTTATAATTTAAAAAATTTAAAATCTGTTAATACAATTGGTTGGAACACATCAAATGTAACAACAATGTATGCTATGTTTGATAATTGTCATGTACTAAAAGAGATCACTGGCATTGAAATGTGGAACACAAAATCTGTTACTGATGTTATTGATATGTTTGCAGATTGTCATAGATTAGAATCATTAGATTTTAAAAATTGGGACGTTAGTGGCATTGAACATATGTCTGAAATGTTTTGGTGCTGTGAAGGTTTGAAAAAAATAAATAATATTGAAAATTGGGTTATAACATCATATAGTCTTAATGCAATGTTTAGAAAATGTGTATCATTAGAGTATTTAGATATATCAAATTGGACATTTAAAGTTAAATTAGATGATGCTAGTAGAATGTTTCAAGGATGCGTTAATTTAAAAGAAATAAAAGGTATAGATACGTTAAAAACTGCTAGATTGAAAGAAAACATGTTTGAACATTGTAATAGTTCAATTATACCTAGTTGGTATTGATAATTATGAAGGAGTTAAAACAATACATAAGTGAATGGAAACTAACATCTGATAATAATTCTAGTGTTGGTCATAAATATAATTATAAACCGGCAAACAAAAAAGAATTAATTGACATACTACAAGTTAAATTAGAAGAAAACGAAAAAAAACCATATTTATTAGATATTGATACGTCAATGATAACAGATATGGAGGAATTATTTGGTCCATTTTATTATTGTTCGCAAAAAATTGAAATATTAGATTTACGTTCATGGAACGTTTCAAGGGTAAAAACAATGAATGCCATGTTTGAAGGATTGACATATTTAAAATCTGTTAATACAATTGGATGGAACACATCAAATGTAAAAGACATGTATTGTATGTTTAATAATTGCCATGAACTAGAAGAGATCATTGGTATTGAATCATGGAACACAAAATCTGTTACTGATGTTATTGATATGTTTGCATATTGTAGAAAATTAAAATCATTAGATTTTAAAAAATGGGACGTTAGCAACATTGAAAATATGTCTGAAATGTTTTGGCAATGTTCTGGTTTGAAAAAAATTGATAACATTGAAAATTGGGTTATAAATTCTCGTAAACTTAATGGCGTATTTTTAGGATGTGAATCATTAGAGTATTTAGATATATCAAATTGGACATTTAAAGTTCAATTAAGCGATATAGGTAGACTGTTTTATGGATGTAAAAATTTAAAAGAAGTAAAAGGTATAAATGTTTTACCTGATGTAGGATTTAGAGAGGATATATTCAAAGACTGTGATAATTTAAGTTATTATCCACGTTGGTATTAATAATTATGAAAGCATTAAAACAATACATAAATGAATGGAAACTAACATCTGATAATAATTCAAGTGTTGGCTATAGATATAAATATTGTCCAACTACATTAGAAGGATTACGTGACATTATATCAAATAAATTAGTTGAAAATTCAAAGGCACCAAACTTGTTAGATATTGACACATCAAAAATAACAGATATGTATAAATTATTTTGTTATTTTTCTACATATAAAAATGATATTGAAATATTAGATTTACACACATGGAATATGTCAAATGTAAAGACTACTGTCCATATGTTTTCTCAGTTAGAAAATTTAAAGTATGTTAATGTAACAGGATGGGATGTGTCTAATGTTGAAAATATGAGTTGTATGTTTTATGATTGTTCAGAATTGGTAAAAGTCGAAGGCATTGAAACATGGAAAACAAAATCTGTTAAAGACGTTATTGATATGTTCGCAAACTGTTATGCCTTAGAATCGTTGAATTTAAAAAATTGGGATAGTAGCAACATTGAACGTATGTCTGAGATGTTTTGGAAATGCACAAGTTTGAAAAGAATAGATAACATTAGTAATTGGACAATAAATTCCACAAGTCTTAGTGGATTGTTTTTGCATTGTGAATCATTGGAAGTTTTAGATTTATCAAATTGGACATTTAAAGTGGAGCTATATGATATTGGTAGAATGTTTATGGGATGTAAAAATTTAAAAAAAATTGAAGGTATACATGATTGGCCAGTACAAAACGCGTTAACTGGTGGGATATTTGATGATTGTTATAATTTAAGTTATTACCCACGTTGGTATAAACAATATTAAATTATAACACAAGGACTGATTAAATTAATAATCAGCCCTTTTATTTTTTCAAATTGTTTTTATTCTTTTATACGTTTGACATCGATAATCACGGTGTCTTTTGTTTTTGCGAATTCATTTCCAGCGTGAATACTTTCAATTTTGTATTCCCAACCATCAAAATCTGTAATGATATCACCTTTTGAAATCCCTGCGTTTTTAAATGTCTTTTCAATAGTTTCGTCTTCACACGAATCAATATTGATAAACGTATTTCCAAAGGCAAACGGTGAAAGTTTTGTAAACTTGTCGTTTAAAACATTAATCTTAATATTATCAAACATATCAATAAAATTTAAAAATTAAACATATATAATATGTAAACATAATAAGAAAAATTAAAATAAATTAATAAAAAATTGTCTCCTCGCAAGGATTTGAACCCTGACCATGAAATCCGTAGTTTCATGTGCTATCCGTTACACCACGAGGAGTATTAGCTGGGGTTAAGGGATTCGAACCCCTACTCTGCGGTTTTGGAGACCGCCATGTTAGCCAATTACACCAAACCCCAATATGAG
>Ga0247611_10008985_pt1 | contig 12159 bp, 10 predicted proteins | sample 177DNAGHGhighgp2_FD_192422 | JGI IMG/M metagenome (GOLD analysis project Ga0247611, IMG submission 192422) | Sheep rumen microbial communities from Palmerston North, Manawatu-Wanganui, New Zealand - 1770 DNA GHGhigh gp2 | ecosystem: Host-associated > Mammals > Digestive system > Stomach > Rumen... | reverse complement strand
GTAAAAGGAATATCTTTATCAAATAATTCTTCTTTAACTATATCAAATTTTTCAAGTAATTCATTTGGTACATAAGGCATTTTTCTTTCCGCATTACATCCAGTCCAATTAGGATTATATTTAAGTATTAAATCTTCTGATTTTTTAGCTATTTCATCTTCTAGTGGAAGCCATGCCATATAAGTAATTATAACTTTTCCATCATCCTTTAAAAGCTTATCTAAAGTATCAACTAAACTTCTAGGATCTAAATACCAAATGCATTGGCATATCGATATAGAATCAAAAGATTTAGGCTTAAAATCAAGGTTTTCAGCACTTTGTGGATAATAATCTATATTCATGCCTTTAGATAGTTTTTTTGCTTCATCTATTTGAGATTCTGATATATCAGTACCAATTATTTTAGCCCCATATTTATATAAGTTTCTAGGTATTACTCCTGTACCTGTACCTATATCAAGTAAAGTAGTTCCTTTAACGCCTATACCATTTTTAATAAAACAGTCATAGAACTCACTAGGATATATATCTCTATATAGCGCATAATCTGCGCTTGTTTTAGAAAAATCAAAATTATTATTTTTGTCTATGTTGTTAAATTTCATAAATATCCCTCCTGATAATTTTAAATACATTATACACCCATACAATAAAATGTCAAAACATATTTTTTTAAAACATTAAATGTTTTATAATATATTTAGGTGATATTTATGAAGATCGGTATTATAGGAAGTGGTCCTGCAGGACTCACAGCTGCAATTTCAATAAAAAGAAAATATATGAATAGTGAAGTATCTATTTTTGAATATATGCCTAAAGTTGGTAAAAAGTTACTTGCTTCAGGTAATGGAAAAGGAAATGTTAGTAATGTTAATATGAGTAGTGATTATTATAATACTAGCTTTGTTAAAGATATTATAAAAATGGATGTAATAGGTTTTTTAAATTCATGTGGAATACTTACAAAAGTAGATAAAGAAGGTAGAATTTATCCATATAATGAACAAGCTTCAACTATCGTTGATTGCTTAAATTTAGAATTATATGAATTAGGTATAAAAGTGATTAATGAAAAAGTTGTAGGACTTGGTATAAATACTATTGTGACTTTCTTTAATAGCTATTATTTTGATAAGATTATTATTGCAACTGGTGGAAAAAGTCAAGAATTCTTAGGATCAGATGGTTCTATGTTTAGAGCAATAGAAGGATTAGGACATACTATTACACCTTTAAAACCTGCATTATGTCCAATAAAGACAAAAGAGAATTTTTCAGACATACAAGGTTTAAGATGCAAAGTAATTGCTAAAGCATATAATGGTGAAGACTTTTATGAAGATAAAGGAGAATTGTTATTTAAGGAAGATGGAATATCAGGAATAGTAGTATTTCAAATATCATCAATATTTGCAAGAAGTAGTTTTGGTTATATTACTTTTGATTTTTTTCCTGATAAGAGCGAAGAAGAATTAGTTAATATAATAAAAAGCTTAAAACAAGATAGATACATTGATTTAGCTTTAATGGGTATAATTAATAGAAAATTATTAAATCATATATTAGGAGATACAAGAGGTAAGTTCTTAAAAGAATTTGACGCAGAAAACTTAGCTTATAAACTAAAGAATTATAAGGTAGAATGCATCAAGAATTATGAATTTGTACAATCACAAATAACTGTTGGTGGTGTATCATTAAATGAAGTTAATCCTTTAACTTTAGAATCACTAATAGAAAAAAACTTCTATTTTATAGGAGAAGTATTAGATGTTGATGGACTATCTGGTGGATATAATATTCACTTTGCGATTGCTTCAGCTCTATGGCTTGCTAAAAACTTATGATAAAAGTAGATAATATTAAAGTACCTCTTGATTATAATGATGAAGTAATTAAAAGATTAATTGAAAAGAAAATTAATGATAAAATAATTGATTTTAGGGTGTTTAAAAAAAGTATTGATGCTAGATTTGAAGTGTGTTTTAATATGTCATTTTTAGTAAATGTTAAGAATGAATCTAAACATAAAAACTTAATTTATATTCCAAAAAAGCCTTTAGTTGTGCCAAAATCTAAGGATAAGAAAGTTGTAATTGTTGGTAGTGGTCCAGCAGGCTTATTTAGCGCTTTAATCTTAATAGAAGCTGGATTAAAGCCTATAATTATAGAACGTGGTAAAGATGTAAAAAATAGAGAAAAAGATATTAATAACTTATTAGAAAATAAAGTATTAAATAAAGATTCTAACTTTGTGTATGGCCTAGGTGGAGCTGGTACATATAGCGATGGAAAACTAACAACAAATATCAATTCAGAATATAATTCATTTGTTTTAGAAACATTTGTTAAATATGGTGCTGATAGTGATATTCTATATGAAAATATGCCACATATAGGCACAGATGTCTTAAAAAAGATAGTTAATAATATGGCTAATTACATTAATGAACATGGTCATATATATTTTGAACATAAATTAGTTGATATTATTGATAAAAAAATCAAATGTATTAATAATGAGAAAGAAGTATTATTTGATTTTGATTATTTAATACTTGCTATAGGACATTCCCCTAAAGAAACATTTAAAATGTTATATGATAAAGGGCTTTTAATGGAACAAAAGCCTTTTAGTATGGGCGTTAGAATAGAACATAAACAAGAATTAATAAATAAAATACAATATGGTAAATATGCAGGACATAAGAATTTGCCTAATGCAACATATAAGATGGCAGTACATTTAGATGATAGAGATGTTTATACATTCTGTATGTGTCCTGGAGGTTTAGTAGTACCTTCAATGGATAGTGAAAATACTATGGTTGTTAATGGTATGAGCTATAAATCTCGTGATAAAGAAAATAGTAATGCAGCTTTACTTGTTAATGTAAATACAACTGATTATGAATCTAATCATCCACTTGCTGGATTTACATTTAGAGATAAATATGAAGCTCTATCATTTAATGATGGATACAAGGCAAATATCGCTAGATTAGAGGATTTTTTACAAAACAAAGTAACTACAAAAATAGGTAGTGTTACTCCAAGTTATCCACTTGGTTATAACTTTAAAAAACTTGATGAATGCCTACCAAGTTTTGTATGTAAAGCATTAAGAGAATCAATTTACTTATTTGATAAAAAGATGCACGGATTTAATGATCCTGACGCAATACTAACAGCTATTGAATCAAGAAGTAGCTGCCCTGTTAGGATTAAAAGAAATGAATCTTTAGAAACAAATATTGATTATATATATGCAGCTGGGGAAGGCTCAGGTTATTCAGGGGGTATTACAACAAGCGCAATTGATGGAATTAAAGTTGCTTTAAAAATTGTAAATAGATAATTAATTAAGAGTAGATTATAAACATAATTATTATAAAATAATACTTTTATTTTTCTTAAAATTATGATATTATAATCATAGATATTTTTTATTACGCAAAAAAATATATCTTTTTGCCAGAATTGATATATTCACAAGGAGTGAGTTACATGACAAAAAAGTATTTTACTTGGTTCTTACAAAATTATGATAACTACGAATATTTTGGCGATGAAGCTATGAGTATTAGAAGAAGACTAAAAAGAATGTCAGAAAGAACAATTGCTCCATCTCCACAAGAAGCTATTGAAATTTATGTAAGTTTCTTCAAACTTTATAATGACGATCCTTATTCTTCAAAGAGTAAGTTTATTGATGGTATTAGAGCTAAGAAAACAGACTATTGTTTGATGTTTAGAGAACCAGACAATACTCCAGTATCATTTGCATATAAAAAAGAATTATGTGGTGGTGTTACTGAAGGCGAATTAAAAGATGTTTTAGATGCTGAGAAGGATAGAAAGATTAAATACTATTCAGATATGCTAGATTATCATGCAAAAGTAATGGATAACACTAAGAATGTTATCGATGATGTAACTGATTCTGTTGGCCCACATGCTACAGACGTAACAACAGTTGCTTTCATAATCTTTGCAATCATCTTTTTGGGACTTGCTGTATCTATTCTATTTGTTCCTGCAGTAGTAAAATTTTTAGGAATCGGAGATGTAGATGCAGATGGTAAGATGCATTATACTGTTCATACATTTGTTGCTCTTGGCTTATGTGGTGCTCTATTCATATTATTAGTTGCACTTTCATGTATAGCAGGTAAGAAATATGCATATTATTCAAACTCAAATTTGATAATGTATCGTATGGAAGACTTTGAAAAGAGAATTCAAAAGAATATTACAAAACTTAGAAAAACAGATTCACAAAATATTAGATTATGTTTAAGAAATGGTAAGAAAATTAAACCATTAATTGTTGATACAGATTATAATAGAGAACTTAGATACTTCGGTACTTCACTAGAATTAATCAAATTACAATTAGAACAAAAGCCAAAAGCAGTTAAAATATTATTCTATATTGTAATGGTATTTGCCGTTTACGTATCATGTTTATTATCATTTACACCACTTGTAAATGTTCTAAATAAAACAGTTGATGAATCATTTAAAGCTTATTTAGGATATATCTTCGCAGCAGTTCCTACAATTATTACAGCACTTATTGGTGTTAGGATGAAGAACAAGGTTAGAGCATGGAAGATAATAGTAACTATCATTATTGGTATTGCTGTATTAGGCCTTTTAGTTCTTCTTGGAACAAAATCAACAGAATAGGACGAAAAATCTCTTATCTAAGAGATTTTTTCTTATATGATTGTTAGAAGTAGTAAGACCCAAACCGCAAAGGAATGCTTAGAAGAAAATGGATTCTCTAAAAAAGTAATAAGAAGTTTAAAATATGTTATAGTAGATGGTATGGAAGTAAGACTTTGGATGAATGTAGAAGAAAATAAAGATATAATCGTTCCTTTAAAGGAAGAGACATCTGATTGTATTTCTACAAAAGGAGAACTAGATATTTTATATGAAGATGAATATATCTTAATAGTTAATAAGAAGAATAAAGTATCAAGTCAACCGAATGTAGGCCATTACACAGATTCTTTAGCAAATAATATTAAGTATTATTATGAAACTAAGGGAATAAATAATACAGTTCATCTTGTTAATAGATTAGACTATGAAACTAGTGGTTTAGTATTAGTTGCTAAAAGTAGTTATGTGCATAATTTATTTAAAAAAGTTGATATTATAAAAAAGTATTATGCAGTAGTAGAAGGTATACTAGACAATGATGGAATAATAGAAAAACCTATTATAAGAGATGGTAAAATTAGAGTAATAGGTGGAGAAAAGAACGCTATTACAGAGTATCATGTATTAGATAAAAAAACTAATACATTAATAGAATGTATATTACATACAGGACGTACTCATCAAATAAGAGTACATATGAAATCAATTAATCATCCAGTTGTTGGAGATAACTTATATGGAAATGGAGATAATTTGGCTTTACAAAGCTATTATCTAAAATTCATTCATCCAATAACTAAAGATAATATTGAAGTAAAATTAGAGTTAGAAGAAAGACTAAAAGAGGTGATTTAAATGCAAGCTGGAATAATTTTAAAGCTTAAAGTAGGAAGAAAAACACCAATTGGATATATGCTTATTGATGGAGAAAATGAAGTATTTTTACATAACAATGAAGCACTATATGAACTAACTATAAATGATCTAGTAGAAGTATTTTTATATTATGATAGTGAAAAAAGACTTGCCGCAACAATGTCTATTCCAAATGCCACAGTAAATAATCCAGGATGGGGTATTGTAGAAGATGAAATCAATAATGGAATTTTTGTTAATATAGGTATTACAAAAGGCATTTTAGTTTCAACTGATTTTTTACCTTATGATAAAAGACTATGGCCTAAAAGAGGAGACAAGTTATTTATTATTTTGAAAGAAAAGAATAAGAGTTTAGTTGGTAAGATTGTTAATAATAATGATGCTAAAAAATATTCTATAGAAGAATCTATTAATATAGGTGATATTGTAAGTGGATATGTAGAAAGAATAAATGATGAAGGTTATATCTTATATACAGAAAACCTTAGTATTATTTACTTACATAAAACACAAGTTAGAACTCATCTTCATCTAGGAGAAAAAGTAGAAGTTAAAATTAATAGAATAGATGAAAGAGGAATTCATTCTACAACAATTGATCAAAAAGAAAATATGATAGACAAAGATAAAGAAGTTGTCTTAAATTATATTAAGGAACACAAATTTGTATATATAGATGTTACTCCTGAATTTGTTTTAGAAAACTTCAATATGAGTAAAAAAGCATATAAAAGAGCACTAGGTTCCTTATATAAAGATAGACTAATTCAAATAGATAATGACAAATATATCATTTCTATTGACAAATAAAAATAAAAGAATAAAATATAGTTGAAATAAATATTTTAGGGCATGGTGAAATTCCAGACCGGAGGTATAGTCCTTGAGCTTTTTAGCTGATTTGGTGAAATTCCAAAACCGATAGTATAGTCTAGATGAAGAAAAATATTTTATAATTATTTTTGTTTTTGAAAAAGCCCTAATGACGGGCTTTTATTTATTTTAAAGGAGTGATTATTATGGATAAAAGAATTAAAAAAATGATACTTACATCAATATTTGCCGCAATGTCAGTCCTATTATATTTATTTCCTAAATTTCCTCTACCATTTTTCCCAAGCTTCCTAGAGATAAACTTCTCAATGCTACCAATTGTTATTTGTGCATTTAGTTGTGGACCTCTATTTGGTAGTGCATGTGTCTTAATAAGATGTATTGCTAATTTAATAATAGAAGGAAGTATTACTGTAGGGGTTGGAGAAATAATGGATTTAATACTAGGTTTCGCTGTAGTATTATCATCAGGATTCATGTATAAATTTATTAAAATAAAAGAACCTAAAAAATCTATATTTTCTCTATTAGTATGTATAGGAGTATGGGTACTTGCTGGAGTATTATTAAATGTATTCTATGCTATTCCTGCTTATTTAAAACTATACTTTAACGGAGATGTTAATATTTTAGTATCCGTTTTACAAAAGACAATACCAGGAGTTAACAGTAGTAATTATATGTTTAAATATGTAGTGTATGCTGTTATACCATTTAATTTATTATTATCAAGTGTAGTATGCATTGTTACATTCTTTGTAAATAAAATAATCTATATTTTCTATGATAATGATAAAGATAAAAAAGAACTAGAAATGATAGATGATGAAGAAAATGTAGAGTCAAGTGAAGAAGAAACAGCACAATAAAGCGATTTTTTAGAAAAAAAGAGTGTAGAAATACACTCTTATTTTTTTATTAAAAAATGCAATTATTTTAATAAATAAACTTTTATTTATTAATTAAATGTGGTACAATAGAGACTCGGAGTGTGATAAATATGAAATATTTAACAGCAAAAGAAATTAGAGAAACTTGGCTAAACTTTTTTAAGGAAAAGGGTCATCACGTTGAAGAATCTGCACCACTAGTGCCAATGAATGATGCTACATTACTATGGATTAATGCAGGTGTAGCACCACTTAAAAAATACTTCGATGGATCAGAAAAGCCAATCAATCCAAGAATTACAAATATACAAAAGTGCGTAAGAACAAATGACATTGAAAACGTAGGCTTAACAGCTAGACACCATACATTCTTTGAAATGCTTGGTAATTTTTCCATTGGAGATTACTTCAAAAATGAAGCTATTGAATTTGGTTATGAATTATTAGTTAAGCGTTTTGAAATGCCAGTTGAAAAATTATATATAACTCATTATACAGATGATTTAGAAGCAAGAAATAAATGGATTAGTTTAGGAATCCCAGAGTCTCACTTAATTCCACTAGAAGGTAACTTCTGGGAGATTGGAGAAGGACCATGTGGACCTGATACAGAAATCTTCTTCGATAGAGGAGAATCATATGATAAGCGTGGAAAAGAATTAATTGAACAAGATATCGAAAATGATAGATTTATTGAGATTTGGAATATTGTTTTCTCTCAATACAACTCAAAAGAAGGATTAGCTAGAAAAGACTATCCTGAACTTCCAAGCAAAAACATTGATACAGGTAGTGGATTAGAGAGAATGTGCTGCGTAATGCAAGGCACAAAGACTAACTATGAAACTGACCTTTTTATGCCATATATGAAGAAGATTGAAGAAATAAGTGGTATTAAATATGAAGGCCAAATGTCATTTAAGGTTATTGCTGATCACATTAGAACATTAACATTTGCTATCTCCGATGGAGCTATTCTATCAAATGAAGGTAGAGGTTATGTTTTAAGAAGAATCTTAAGAAGAGCTTGTAAACATGCTAAAAAGATCGGTATTCATAGACCATTCTTATATGAAATAGTTGATGTAGTAGTAGATGTTATGAAATCATTCTATCCATATATTGAATCTAAAAAAGAAATCGTAAAGAAGATTATTAAGCAAGAAGAAGAAAAATTCCTTGAAACACTTAATGGTGGTGAAAAGAGAATTAATGATATTATTTCTACAGGAGTAAAAGAAATAAGTGGATCAGATGCATTTATGTTATATGATACATATGGATTCCCTATTGAACTTACACTTGAATATGCACAAGATAACGGTATAACTGTAGATATTGATGGCTTTAAAGAATGCATGAAGGTTCAAAAGGAAACTAGTAGAAACGCTAGAGAAAATGTTGAATCAATGAAGAGCCAAAATGAAGAATATTTAAACTTCAAGGGTGAATCTAAATTCGTTGGTTATGATACTTTAGAAACTGAAGCAAAAGTTATTAAAGTATTTGATAATGGAATTGTTTTAGATAAGACTCCATTTTATGCAACTATGGGTGGACAAGTTGCTGACTTAGGAACTATTAATGGAGTTGTTGTAAAAGATGTTACAAAATTACCTAACGGACAACACCTACATACTTTAGATGTATCAAGTTTTAAAGAAGGAGATACAGTTAAAGCTATCGTAGATAAAGAAAATAGAGATGCTATTAGACGTAATCACTCAGCAGCTCACTTAACTCAAAGAGCTTTAAAGGATGTACTTGGTGAACACGTACATCAACAAGGAAGTCAAGTTACTGCTGATTATATGCGTTTTGACTTCAACAACTATTCTAACCTTACAGATGAAGAAATTATTAAGGTAGAAAAAATAGTTAAAGAAAAAATTAATGAAGGATTAGAAATTAAGACATTAGAATTACCAATCGCAGAAGCTAAAAAGCTTGGTGCTGAGGCATTATTTGGTGAAAAATATGGTGAAGTAGTAAGAGTAGTAGATATGGATTATTCTAAAGAATTCTGTGGTGGTACTCATGCTAAAAACACTAAAGATATCATTGATTATGCTATTACATCTGTTGAATCAATTGGTTCAGGAATATTTAGAGTTACTGCTGTAACTGGAGATAATCTTGATGAAAAAATTAATTCATTCTTACATAATCAAATGAAAGAATATGAAATATTAGAAGAAAAAGAAAAATCTATAATTGATAAAGCTAAAACTGAAGGCATTGATTTAGGCGATGAAATAGTATTCATGAATAGAAGCAAGGGAAGCTATCAATTAGTTTTAGATATAAGAAGAGAAATTGAAGAATTAAAGAATCAAGTAAAAGAATTAGAAAAAGAATACAATAGAAAGAAAGCACAAAATGCTTTATCTAATTTAAGTGAATATGATAAATATATTTCAGGTAATTCTTTAATTACTAAGGTTGAAAACATTAGTATGGATTCCTTAAAACAATTAGCTGATGCTCTACTTAATAAGATGGGTAGCGGTATTGTCTTCTTAGCTTCAATTACTGATAATAAATTATTATTTGTATGTAAAAATAACATTGGACTAAATTCAGGTAATTTAGTAAAACAAGCTGCTATAGCTACAGGAGGAAACGGTGGAGGCCGTCCTGATATGGCTACTGCAGGTGGTAAGGATATTTCTAAGGTTGATGAAGCCCTAGATATCGTTAAAAAGGAAATCAAATAATGAAATATTTAGGATTAGATTTAGGAAGTAAAACATGTGGTATAGCTATTTCAAGTGGTATTATCGCAAGTATTTATGAAACATTTAGATTTAATGAAGACGATTATGATGCTTGCTTAAATAGAATAGTTGAAATAGTAAATAAAGAAAAAATAGATGAAATAGTATTAGGATATCCTAAGCATATGAATAATGATATAGGAATTCGTGCTAAAATTAGTGAAGACTTTAAAGCTAAATTAGAAGAAAAAGTAAGTTCTAAAGTAATCTTATGGGATGAAAGAACTACATCTATGGAAGTTAATAGAGTTATGCTTATGAATAATACTAGTAGAAAGAAAAGAAAAGAACATAAGGATGAATTAGCTGCTGTAATTATATTGCAAGGCTATCTAGATTATAAAAATTAAAAGGAGGTTTATTATGAACGATAAATTAGCTGAAAATGTATTAGTTTTTGAAAAAGACGGAAAAGAAGTAGAATGCCAAATTCTATTTACTTGTAACCTAGAAGGTTATGAAGGAAATAATTATGTAGTATTTAAGATTGGCGATACTGAAGATATTTCTGCAGCTAGATATACAGAAGAAGGCGATGGCATCGGTGAATTATTAGATGTAGAAACTGATAAAGAATGGGATTTGCTTGATGATGCTATCGAATCATTCTTTAATGATTTAGAAGATGCAGATGAAGAATAATGAAATATTTAGATAATCTAAACAAGCTAGAATTTAATGATTTAGACATTGAACTTAGAAAATATGCTAAAGAAAATAAAGTACCTATTATTCAAGATGAAGGCTTAGAATTCTTAAGACAAATGATTATTTTAAAGGATTGTAAAAGAGTTCTAGAGATAGGTACAGCTATAGGATATTCATCTATTCAAATGGCTAAATTAGGAGTTATTGTTGATACAATTGAGATCAATGAAAATATGTATAATCTAGCAAAAGAAAACGTAAAAAAGGCTAAATATGAGGATAAAATAAATATCTTTTTTGCTGATGCCTTAGAATTAGATATAAATTTACTTAAAAAATATGATCTAATTTTTATTGATGCCGCAAAAGCACAATATATTAATTTTTTTAATAAATATAAAGTATTATTAAATGACAAAGGAATAATTATTACAGATAATTTATTATTCCATGGACTTGTCTTAGAAGAAAACATTGAATCAAGAAATCTAAGACAACTAGTTAATAAAATTAAAAAATATAATGAATGGTTAATGGAACAAAATGATTTTGATACAACTATTTATAATATTGGAGATGGAGTAGCTTTAAGTATTAAAAAATAGTTTAAGGAGTGTAGCTTATGAAAATAGCCATAGTCGCTGATGTACTTGGTGAAGAAAACAATGGTACTGTTGTTGCATGTATGAATTTAATAAGATACCTTAAACAAAGAGGACATGAGCTTCATATTGTTTGTCCTGATGAAACAAAAGAAGGACTTGAAGGCTATTACATCTTAAAACATTTTAGTTTTGGTATATTTAATAAATATATGATGAAAAATGGTGTTGCTCCTGCTAAGGCTGATTATGATATTATAAGAAGCGCTATAGAAGGAGTAGATGTATGTCATATATTATTACCATTTTCAGCAGGAAAATGCGCAAGAATCATATGCGAAGAATTAGGCATTCCTTTTACTGCTGCTTTTCATGCACAGGCTGAAAATATAAGTGCCCATGCAGGTTTATCTCATTTTGGGCTTTTAAATAGGAAAATATATAAGATTTTTAATAAAAGAGTATTTAAATATGCTGATGGAATACATTATCCAACAGAATTTATTAAAAATGTTTTTGAACATGTCGTTGGACCTACAAAAGCATATGTTATATCAAATGGTGTAAATGCTAGATTCATTAGAAAAGATGTAGAAAAACCAGATGAATTAAAAGATAAATTTATAATTCTTTTTACAGGTAGATTTTCTAAAGAAAAGACTCATAAAGTTCTAATAAACGCAGTAAAAAAATCTAAATATGAATCAAAGATCCAACTTATTTTTGCTGGATGTGGACCACTTGAAAAGAAAATAAGAAAATGGGGTAATAAGCTTACTAATAAGCCTATTATGAATTTCTTTAATAGAGATGAAATGGTAGATGTTATTAATTATAGTGATCTATATG
>Ga0247611_10008984_pt1 | contig 12159 bp, 8 predicted proteins | sample 177DNAGHGhighgp2_FD_192422 | JGI IMG/M metagenome (GOLD analysis project Ga0247611, IMG submission 192422) | Sheep rumen microbial communities from Palmerston North, Manawatu-Wanganui, New Zealand - 1770 DNA GHGhigh gp2 | ecosystem: Host-associated > Mammals > Digestive system > Stomach > Rumen ... | reverse complement strand
AGCGCGGATGAACCTCGTCGGCATACCACAACAACTCCACCTCTCCGTCCTCCCTCACCCTCACATCAAAATCCCGCACATTGGCACACGTCAACGTGTCATACACACATGGTGCCGTGATAATCGGGAACAGTCCTCCCCAAGCTAAACCACTGTAGTCATTATACTTAAACGAATCCTGAACATGCAAATATTGACCCAAGGAAAGCCAATCTGGTTTTTGATAGGATCGGTCGCAACAAGTCCTTTGCTGGACAAGATAGACAATATTTGTGGAATCATAATTGATGACGCCTGGCATGAGATGAAGTTCCCCATCGTTTCCTAAACTTTGAATCCCAACTAAAAAAGTGTCAGTCACCACAACAGGAGTGTCAAAATAAAACTCATACGTAGGCACGTAATCCTCAAGATATTTAGCAGTATCATTAGGGAAAGGAAAAGGGAATGGAACGCCGCACAACTCCGCTGTATATAACACATATTTCATAGGCAACGTATCGCTCCATTTTACGGATTTTAGGAAAGTGATATTCCGGTAACGCTTCTGTGCAGAAAGTAACAGAACACGCAGGTTTGACCTTACTTCATTTTGTCTCCAAAACGATCCAGCTATGCCATAGATAGTAGTTGGAGTGTCAACAACAAACACACGAGCATCGGGAGTAGGATAAACAGAAGACTGAACTGTCACTGAGCTAAAAAGCTGCGTAACATGGTTTACACCCCGAGACATCATAGTGTCCCTCGGCCACTCCATATAATTCGGATATGGGTATCGTATCGTGTCCTGACAATAGCACACCGCGGCAACCATCAAGCAAAACCAAAAAACGACATTTCTTTTCATGACAAATTGATATTAAAGATATTACAAACCATTATGGCATTTTACCGTGATGCAAATATACATATTTTTTCAAACACCACAACAAATTAACTACGAAAATGCAAAGATTTTAAGAAATGGCAGCTTGTACGGGCCTTATTCCAGGAGCAGTCGCAGCGAGGCGGTCCAGCGGCCGCAACTCAACGTCACAACATACGACCCCGCGGCCAACCCGCGCATATCGACCATTGCCGACTGCCCGGAGAAGGGGCGCGACGCTCCTCAGCCACCGCATAGCCTCCACCCAGCGCCATTGCCAGGCTCACGGTCCGAGCGCAGGCGGTTGCGGCCGACCCATATACCATCAAACTGAGGAGCGCCGCTCGGAAAAAGACTGGAACCTTCGGCCACAGCAGCACAGGCGGAGACCATCATGGTGAGGGAGGGTGTCAAGATTAAAAGAAAGCGGACTGGCACACCGCTGGCAGCGGCGCGCGCCATTGCCGCACGCACAGCCATACAACTGCCCATCCCCGCCTCAGCAGGTGGGGATGAGCCGCAAGGTGGAGGCCAGCATAATCGATATTTTTTCAATACTCACTATTTATAGTAGCTTTTATTTCTATTTATATTCTATTTATATTCTATTTACATTCTATTTATATTAGCTTTTATCTCTATTCAAGAAAAGAAATGTTGTAAAAAAGCTGAATAAACGGTGAGTAGTGATTGGGCGAGGCGGGTCAGCGGGGCATCTGCTGGGAGAGGCAGTGGAAGGAGCCGAGCCCCCAGACGATGTCGGTGCTGTCGATGCCCACTATTTCGTGGTCGGGGAAACAGGCTTCGAGGGTGTAGGCGGCGCGGTTGTCGGCCAGGCAGCGGTAGGTGGGGAAAATCACTTTGCCGTTGGCAATATAGAAGTTGGCATAGCTGGCGGGAAGGCGCTGATTGTCGTAGAAAACCATGTCGGGCATGGGCAGCTCGACCACTGTGGGCTGTTTGCCGTTGGCCAGGCGGCAGGAGTTGAGGGTTTTGAGGTTGCGCTGGAGGGCGTCGTAGTTTTCGTCCCATACATCTTCCTCGACGGCGGTGATGATGGTGTCGGGGGCGACGAAACGGCTGAGGTCGTCGACGTGGCCGTCGGTGTCGTCGCCCACAATGCCGTCGGCGAGCCAGATGATGTTGTCGACGCCGTAGTAGGCGCGGAGGTAGTCCTCGATTTGGTCGCGGGAGAGGTCGGGGTTGCGGTTGGGGTTGAGGAGGCAGGAGGTGGTGGTGAGGAGGTCGCCTTGGCCGTTGACGTCGATGCTGCCGCCTTCCATGACGATGCCGGGCTCGAAGAGCTGGAGGCTGGGGTCGTCGGCGGCGAGGTGGCGGAAGATATGGAGGGGGATTTGGGTGTCGAGGTCGTAGGGGTATTTGCCGCCCCAGGCGTTGTGGTTCCAGTTGACGATGGCGCGGAGGGAGGGGTCGCGGCGGTTGAGGAGGAAGGCGGGGCCGTGGTCGCGGCACCAGGCGTCGTTGGTGGGGAAGAGGTGGAAGAAGATGCGGCCCATGTCGGCACCGATTTGGCGGAGCTGCTGGGCGGCGTGGTCGAGCATGGACTGGTTGTTGACGTTGATGTGGACGTCCTCGGCTTCGGCCAGGGTTTTGATGAAGAGGTGATAGGAGGGGAAGATGGTTTCAATCTTTCCGGGCCAGGAGTCCTGGTTGTGGGGATAGCTGAGCCAGGTGGCCTGGTGTGCGGCCCATTCGGCGGGCATGTAGAAGCCTTGTTCTTTGGGTGTCATTGGAATGGTGGTCATTTATATATTTCAAGGAATTTATAGCCGTTGAGGTGGACAAGATGGTCGGGGCTGTCAGCCATCCAGACTTCTGTCTCCCATGCTATATTTAAACAATACTTTTGGTACATCTTTTTGTCGAGGAAGGCTGTGATGAAAACGAGCTCGGCAGTGCAGTCTTTGAGCAAACGTTTCAGCCGGTTCACCCTTATTTCATCCATGGGGCCGGAGCTGTAGACTGCCTCAATCAAATAGAGCAGGTTTTTATCTTCGCTGTATGCCACGATATCGGGCAGCTCGTCGTGTTCGATGGGAAAGAAATGGAGTGCATCCAGCTTGTCATTGTCGCGGAAAAGGTATTTGTCGGAGGTGTCTCCTATATATAATACCTGCGCTCCCATCCCCCATCTGGGCATGAATTCTTCAATGTTTTTCTTCTGCAATAGATTGTGCCCGCCCGGCGACAGTTCTAATAGGACACCCGACGGGAGGGTGACGGGAATCAATGCCATGGCTCTTTTTTGCGCGAGTTCTTGTTTTACCTTTTGACGAATCTCGACAAAGAGAGCCAGTTTGTCGTCCCATTTCTTTGTGCCATAAGTTTTCAGAAGATTGGCAAACTGCGGGTCGAGAGCATATCCCCGGTTGGGGTTGTTGGTGGCGGACTGATCAAGGGTGGACGAGTTGACTACCAGGTCTTCTTCGACAAGGGGTTTCAAATCCTTGCGCCTGATATCGTCGTAAGAGCCGGGAGATATGTGCTCACCGAAATGTGTGTTTTCAAAGTCGATGATATCGCGTGTCTTCATGAATGTGCCATTCATAACAGACTTTGCTTCTTTGAATGAGGAAACAATCTGTCCGGTTGCGAGGCATGCTCCCGCCATTTTCTCCTTTCGACGGTCCGAGGGCAATTTATTTACAGGTATTCCAACCATGGTTAAAATATCAAGCATGTCGGAATACAATTGCTTTATGCTGTCACTTTTATTGCCTGAAAATTTTATAAGCATACGGCATTCGAAGTGGTTTGATTTTGGTATCTGCTGGCGCTGATTGTCTCACTGCGGTCTGCTCCTGTTCTGCGAAAGGTGTCTTTGACAGCTATGGCCAATTTATAGGCCAGTAGTGGCGGGACTGCATTGCCTATCTGGTTGAATTGTTGACTCTCGTTTCCACAAAACTCAAACCAGTCGGGAAAGCTTTGAAGCCGTGCCGCTTCGCGTTGCACAATTCTGCGGCGGCGGCCGTCGGGCAGTCTTACGCGCTGCATGTCGCTGGTGGCACCGGCCAGATTGCGACATGTGATAGTCCTCGCTGGCCTGTCGGGGTACAAGTCTCGTGGGTTGATACATGCCGACTTCTTTTCATATTCGGCAATGTACTTGTCTTGCGAGGGGGTGAGAAAATGGCAGCCTTCGACAACCTTGTTCATCGTGTCCCCTATGGCTTCGCCCACCGTCACTTTGGAAAGTTCTTTATCGGGGAAACGGAATGTGGATTTATGCCCTACCACAAAGATTCGTTCGCGGTTCTGCGGGACACCATAATCCACAGCATTCAAACATTGGAAATCGACAATATATCCCAAAGCCTTCAGACTGTCTACGATCAAATCGAGATACCACCTGTGGGAGAATGCGAGGTTACGGACATTCTCGAAGAGAAATACCTTGGGTTTAATGCGTCTGACTGCATCAATGAAGATGGGAAATCCGTCGCGGGAATCCAAAATACCTTGTTGTTTTCCCCTCACGCTAAAGGGTTGGCAGGGAGGCCCCCCAATGACAATATCGGCATCGGGATAGTCGAAGCCCACTTCCAACTTGACCAGATCACATCCCCCTTCTAAATTGTGATTGTATGTATCCACAATTGCTGGTTCCATTTCGAAACCGATTGTTTTGAAACCCGCAGCCTCGAAGCCCAGCGATAGTCCCCCACACCCGGCAAACAAATCAATGACTTTGGCTGTTTCGGTTATGCAAGGCCTCAACACAGAGTTGATGTAATCTGTATATCTGGACATGGTCAGTCGATGAAGCGGTTGAGGATGGGGCCGTAGGAGTCGATACGGCGGTCGCGGAGGTAGGGCCAGTGGCGGCGGTAGTGGTCGGTCTGGTCGAGGTCGAGTTCTTGGACGTGGAGGGCTTCTTCGAGGTGAGGAGCCTGGTAGAGGATGCGGCCGAAGGCGTTGGTGATGAAGCTTCCGCCCCAGAACTGCATGCCGCCTTCGCGGCCGGTGCGGTTGACGCTGATGACGGGCACGCCGTTGGCCACGGCATGGCTGCGCTGGATGGTTTGCCAGGCTTGGTATTGCTCGGTGTTGTCGTCTTCGTTTTGGCGGACGTCCCAGCCGATGGCTGTGGGGAAGAAGAGGAGTTGCGCGCCCATGAGGCTGGTGATGCGGGCGGCTTCGGGGTACCACTGATCCCAGCAGATGAGGACACCGAGGGTGGCGAAACGGGTGTGGAAGACGCGGTAGCCGAGGTCGCCGGGGGTGAAGTAGAATTTCTCGTAGTAGCCGGGGTCGTCGGGGATGTGCATCTTGCGGTATTTGCCAAGGTAGGAGCCGTCGGCGTCGATGACGGCGGTGGTGTTGTGGTAGAGGCCTTCGGCGCGTTTTTCGAAGAGGGAGCATATAAGCACCACCCCCAGTTCGGAGGCCAGGTGCATGAAGTGCTGGCAGGTGGGGCCGTCGGGCACGGGCTCGGCCAGGGAGAAATTTTGGTAGCGCTCCTCGTCGCAGAAGTAGAGGGAGGCGAAGAGTTCTTGCAGACAGATGATTTGCGCCCCTTGCGCGGCCAGGCGGCGCACGGCGTCGGTGTAGCGGACGATGTTGGCCTGCTTGTCGGCCCCGCAGGCCATTTGGGCTATTCCTACTTTGACTTTCATAGAGATAATAGTTTTTTACGTTGCTTTTCAATTTGCAAATATACGCATTTTTTTTCAAATGGTGTTATATTGTCACACATTATTTCAGAAAAAAAACATTGCTTGAAAAAAAACGTGATGGCGACTGGATGTATTATTAGCGCCGGCATGCTACAATAGCATGCCGGCGCTAATAATAATCGTTGCATGAAAGTATGTGTTGAAAAGTCATCTTGACTTCCGCACTTTTTAGCGGCGAATAACAGCTGTAGTGCCCTGGGCGTTCTGGAGGGTGACGGTGGTGGAGCGGGTTTTGCCGTCGCGGTAGTAGGTGATGTCGACCAGGTCGCCGGGAGCATGGCGGCCCAATTCTTCCATCATCTCGGCAAAGCTGTTGACGGGCACGCCAGCCACGGTGAGCAGCAGGTCGCCCTGGCGGAGGCCCGCTTTGTCGGCGGCGCAGTCGGGCACCACTCGGGCCAGGAGCACTCCTTTGACTTCTTGCAGACCCATCTGGGTGGCCAGGTTGGAGGTCATCTCGACCACATTGACCCCCAGGTAGGCCCGCTGGGCATGGCCGTAGCGGCGGAGGTCGTCGGCCACTTTGCGGGCCAGATTGGAGGGAATGGCAAAGCTGTAGCCGGTGTAGTAGCCGTCGGCCGAGGCGATGGCGGTGACGATGCCTATCAGGTTGCCCGAAGCGTCGACCAGGGCTCCGCCTGAGTTGCCGGGGTTGACGGCGGCGTCGGTCTGGATGAACGACTCGATGGGGCTTTCCATTCCGCGGGTATTCTCAATGATGCCCACGTTGCGGGCTTTGGCGCTGATGATGCCGGCGGTGACGGTGGAGGTGAGGTTAAAGGGGTTACCGATGGCCATGACGGGCTGGCCCACACGGGCGCTGTCGGAGTTGCCAAAGGGGATGGCCTTCAGGTTGGAGGCGTCAACTTTGATGAGGGCAAGGTCGGTGGCGGGGTCAGTGCCGATGAGGGTGGCGGGCAGCACTTTCTTGTCGTTGAGGGTCACCTGTATGCTTTCGGCATCCTGGACCACATGGTTGTTGGTGACGATGTAGCCGTCGGGGCTGATGATGACTCCCGAGCCGTAGGCAGAGTATTCTTTGCGCTGCACGCCTTGGTTGATGATGAAACCGAAAAAGGACTGGTAGAGGGGAGTGAGACGGGTCTGGGTGGTGCGGATGTGCACCACGCCGTCGATGGTTTGGGCGGCCACGTCGCTGAAGTCGGCATAGCGGACACCCTGTGCGGGGACAGTTACTGGGCTTTGCATTTCGGCATTCTGCTGGGTCTGGCCCGAATGGCAGCCCAACAATGCCAATGTCATTACTAAAAACAATTTCTTCATAATAAAACTTGATTTTGGGTCAAAACAAAAAAGGAGAAAAAAAATTGTATGTTTAATATTTTTTGTATTTTTGCAGTTTGCAAGGCAGTGGTATGACCCATTGTCCTGCGCCCACTCAACTAACAAACAATCACAAACATGCATATAGTCATTGTAGGCACTGCACACCCCTATCGCGGCGGTCTGGCCGCGTTCAACGAGCGTCTGGCACTTCAGTTTCAGGCTGAAGGCCACGACGTGGAGATGTATACCTTCACGCTCCAGTACCCCTCGTTCCTTTTCCCCGGCAAAAGTCAGTTCACCGACTCGCCAGCTCCGGCTCACCTTCCCATCAAACGTCGCATCAACTCGTGCAACCCTTTCAACTGGATTTCGGTGGGGAGGGAAATCAGGAAAAAGAAGCCTGATGTGGTGGTGTTTGCCTATTGGATGTCGTTCATGGCCCCCTGCTTCGGCACTATCGCCCGCCACATCAGCCGCGACAAGGGCATCCGCTGCATAGCACTGGTGCACAACATGCTGCCCCACGACCACAAGGCCATCGACCGCTATCTGCCCTTCTATTTCGTCAGAGCCATGCATGGGTTCACCACCCTCTCGGAGGCTGTGATTGCCGACATCAACCATTTCGACCATGCCGACAAGCCCAAGACCTGGGCCCCGCACCCCATATACGACCACTACGGAAGCCTTATGGACAAAGCCACAGCCCGCCACGAGCTGGGGCTCGACCCCAAGGGGCGCTACGTGCTTTTTTTCGGCTTTATCCGCGACTACAAGGGGCTGGACCTGCTGATTGATGCTTTCGGCGACCCCCGTCTGCAAGACTTGGGGGTGAAGCTGATTGTGGCGGGCGAGTTCTACGGCAGCCCGCAGCCCTATCTGGACCGCATCCGCTCGCTGGACATCAGCGACATCGTAATCCTGCACAACGACTATATCCCCGACACCCGCGTCAACCTCTATTTCGGCGCTGCCGACATAGTGGCCCAGCCCTACAAGAACGCCACGCAGAGCGGTGTGACACAGGTGGCTTTCCATTTCGAGAAGCCTATGCTGGTGACCAATGTGGGAGGGCTGGCCGAGATTGTGCCCGACGGCAAGATAGGCTATGTGGTGGAACCGAACGCACAGGCCATCACCGACGCACTGATTGACTTCTATAAAAACCAGCGCGAGGAGCCTTTCACCGAAGCCCTGCGGCAGGAGAAGACGAAATACACCTGGAACCGCATGACGGCCGCCGTGCTCAAAGCCGCCGAGGCCGCAAAACGGCACTGACCACCCTTCCCCCACCCTTTCCGGCCAAGCCTCGGGCCAAGCACTATTGCCCCAGGCTTGGTCCGCTTAGCCTTGCACTTATGGAGGAGCAAGCCGTTTGTTGATAAATATTTTTTCACTACACCGATTTTTTTTCCTAACTTTGTAACATGGAAATAATGTCTAATTCGAACACAAGACGCAAAGACAGAATGTCTTACGAGCAAGTGTTCAGCATCAACGGTGGCAACAGGCCGCCACAGGCTCCCGAATTGGAGGAGAATGTGCTGGGTGCGCTGATGCTGGATGCCAACGCGCTCAACACTGCCATTGAACTGCTGCACGAGGAATATTTCTATAAACCCGAACACCAGGTTATCTTCCGCGCCATCCACAAGCTGTTCGAGATGAACCAGCCTGTCGACATGCTCACCGTCACCAACCAGCTGCGCCAAACGGGCGAGCTGGAGGCCGCAGGCGGCGCATTCCACATAAGCGAACTCACAAGCCACATAGTCAGTGCGGCCCATATCGAATACTATGCCCGCGTGCTGAGCGAGAAATACATCTCGCGCGAGCTCATCCGTGTCTCGACCGAGACCATCACCAGCGCCTACGACGAAACCACCGATGTGGTGGACCTCCTCGACAAAACCGAGGGCCGTCTGATGGACATCAACGACAAGAATTTTCGCTCTGACTTCCACCCTGTGGGTGACCTGGTGCAGGCTGCCACAGCCCAAATTGACGAGGCCTCGAAGAGTGAAGACGGCCTGGCGGGCATCCCCTCCGGCTTCGTCGACCTCGACCGCCTCACCGCCGGTTTCCATCCCGGCACCCTCATCATCCTCGCCGCCCGTCCGGCCATGGGTAAGACAGCCTTCGCCCTCTCCATTGCCCGCAACATGGCCATCGACCACAAGAAGCCCGTAGCCTTCTTCTCGCTCGAAATGACAGGGGTAGAGCTGGCCATGCGTCTCATCTCCGGCGAAGCCCAGATTCCGGGCGACAAACTCAAAAAAGGCGAACTCCAAGCCTTCGAACGGAAACAGCTGGAGGTCCGCACCCAAGCCCTCAACGAAGCCAAGCTTTTCATCGACGACACCCCCCAACTGACCATCTACGAGCTGCGGGCCAAATGCCGCCGACTGAAGCAGCACCACGACATACAGATGGTCTTCATCGACTATCTGCAACTGATGAGCGCCGGCAGCGACAACCAGACTCGAGGCGGCAACCGCGAACAGGAAATCAGCACCATCAGCCGCCAGCTCAAAGCCCTCTCCAAAGAGCTGGGCATCCCCGTGCTGGCCATGTCGCAGCTGAGCCGTGCCGTCGAGACCCGTGGCGGCACCAAGGAGCCTATGCTCAGCGACCTTCGCGAATCCGGCGCCATTGAGCAGGACGCCGACATCGTCATGTTCATCTACCGCCCCGAATACTACGGCATCATGGAGGACAACGCCGGTTCCACTGTCGGCATGGCCGACATTATCCTGGCCAAGCACCGTAGCGGTGGTGTGGGACGTGTGCGTCTGCGGTTCCAGGGCAAATATGCCCGTTTCGAGAACCCCGAGTTCCTCACCAACGAGCAGCTGGCCAACAGCGCCCTCCCCCAGAACACCAGTTTTGACTCCGACGGCACCCCCACCATCCTCATCGACTCCAAAATCAACCGCAAGGACGACGGCCCCCAATTCGCCTCCGGCCTCCCAGCCGACGACGAACCCCCGTTCTAAATCCTATCGAATTAATAATCAATAAAAATATCCACAATGGAAAACATCGAAAATCTGACCAAGAAAGATCTCCTGAAAGAGACCATCAAACACATCGACATCAAAAAGTACGACTCCACCGAGCTCATCGACGCCATGCGCAACATGTCGTTCACCAGCCGCGACACCGCCCGTGCCGCCGACATCCTCACCATGATGTGCAAAGAGAAAGACTGCACCAACATCCTCACCATCGCCGGCTCCACCAGTGCCGCTGGCTGCATGCAGGTGTATGTCGACATGGTTCGCAACAAGATGGTCGACGTGGTGGTCTCCACCGGCGCCTCCATTATCGACATGGACCTCTTCGAGGCCTTAGGGTTCAAACACTATGTCGGCACCAAGGAGAACATCATCCCCGACACCAAGCTCCGCGAGCTTTACATCGACCGTATCTACGACACCTTCATCGATGAAGAGGAACTCCAGGCTTGCGACAACGCCACCTACGAGCTGGCCAACATGCTCGAAGCCCGTCCCTACAGCTCGCGCGAATTCATCTACGAGCTGGGCAAATGGCTCCACAATGGCCGCGCTGTGAAGAAAGACAGCCTCATCCAGACCTGCTATGAATGCGGCGTGCCCATCTTCTGCCCCGCCTTCAGCGACTGCTCCGCCGGTTTCGGCATCGGCAAGCACCAGTGGGAGCGCGCTCAGAAGGGTGAGAAATACCTCAGCATCGACTCCGTGTGCGACTTCGTCGAACTGACCAAAATCAAGATGGCCTGCCCCGAGAGCGGCCTCTTCATGGTCGGCGGCGGCACCCCCAAAAACTTTGCCCAGGACACCGTCGTCTGCGCCGAAATCCTCGGCCACGAAGTGCCCATGCATAAATATGCCATCCAGATCACCGTGGCCGACGTGCGCGACGGCGCCTGCAGCTCCTCCACCCTCCTCGAGGCTGGCAGCTGGGGCAAGGTGAGCGAGGAACTCCAGCAGATGGTCTACGCCGAAGGCACCACCGTCATCCCCGCCATCGTGTCCTATGCCTACCACAACGGCTGTTGGAAAGACCGCGAGTATAAAAACTGGCAGAAACTGTTCGAAAAATAATCTCCCCCTATCATGGAAGAAAGCATCCGCAAGCAGCTGAATGCTCTGCTCCGACAAGAGGTTGTCCTGGCCACGGGCTGCACCGAGCCCGGGGCCGTGGCCCTCTGTGTCGCCAAGGCATGCGAAACATTGGGGCGCGAACCCGAAACCATCGAGCTCCAACTTAGCAAAAATGTATTCAAGAACGCCATGGGCGTCGGCATCCCCGGCACAGGCATGATCGGGCTGCCCATCGCGGTGGCTATGGCCGTCGTGGCGGGCAACTCCAGCCGCGGTCTCGAAGTGCTCACCATCCCCGACCATCAGGTCGAAAAAGCCAAGGCCTGGCTGGCCAACAACGCTTCGCGGATCACCATCGGTGTCAAGGACAGCTGCGAAAAACTCTACATCGAGTGCAACTGCTCCGCCGGTTCCGACACCTCCACCGCCATCATCAGCCACCGCCACACACACTTCGTCCTCATAGCCCGCAACGGCAAAGTGCTCTTCGACGGCTCCTCCACAGCACCCAACAGCACCCCCGAAGCCGACAACGACTGCTGCGACGACGGCCTTTGCCTGACTGCCCGACTGGTATACGACTACGCCACCACCGCTCCCCTCGACGAACTCGAATTCATCAAGGAGACCGTCAAATACAACGATGCCGCCGCCACCGAAGGCCTCAAAGGCTACGGACTCCACACCGGCAAGATTCTCATGGAGAACGCCGCTGGCGACATCGTCCATACCGTCGTGGCACGCACCGTGGCCGCCTCCGACGCCCGCATGGACGGCTGCACACTCTCCGTCTACAGCAACAGCGGCAGTGGCAACCAAGGCATCGCCTGCACCCTCCCCGTCTACAACTACGGCAAAGCCAAAGGCTGCTCCGACGAACAGATAGTCCGCGCACTCATCCTCAACCACCTCATGTCCATCTACATCAAACGGGGCATAGGCCGCCTCAGCGCCCTCTGCGGCATCGTCAACGCCAGCATCGGCGTGGCATGTGGCATCGTATTCCTCCATGGCGGAAGCTTCGAACAGATGTGCTATGCCATCAAAAACATGATCAACACCATCGCCGGCATGGTGTGCGACGGAGCCAAACCCAGCTGCGCCCTCAAAATGAGCACCGGCCTCTACAGCGCCTTCGTCAGTGCCGAACTGGCCCACCACAACTGCGTGGTCGACGCCACCGACGGCCTCAGCGAACGCGACGTCGACTGCTCCA
>Ga0247611_10008983_pt1 | contig 12161 bp, 12 predicted proteins | sample 177DNAGHGhighgp2_FD_192422 | JGI IMG/M metagenome (GOLD analysis project Ga0247611, IMG submission 192422) | Sheep rumen microbial communities from Palmerston North, Manawatu-Wanganui, New Zealand - 1770 DNA GHGhigh gp2 | ecosystem: Host-associated > Mammals > Digestive system > Stomach > Rumen... | reverse complement strand
GGACTTTATACATATCCGGATTTTCCACATCAGTATAGTCTCCTGATAAGATCTTTAGAATTGTCTGTGTAGAATCAACTCCAGTTTTCTTAGCGACGCCCAAATCATTATGACCAAATCCAAGCGCATCTGTCATACAATGATATTCATACAAACTAACTCCCTTTGCTTTTAGTTCTTCAGGAATAGTGTCATACATTTGATTGTAGGTAATTATTTCTGGATCACTGCCTTTTTTCGGCAAAGAGAAATAATCCATTTTTGGACTTAGATTATATTTCCAGTCTGAGTCTTTGGTTACTAAAATACTAGGTTTTTCTTCTGTATTAAAAAGAAATCCTGTAGATGCCCAACCTAAGTCATCAGCTTCCCATCCTTCTACCAAAATCGAAGGAATTCCAAAATATCCAAGGTCATTTATAATAGCATATTTAGCTTTATATTTAACCTTGTTCATATAAGCCTCATCCTTTACTTTCTCTATTTCTTCTTCAGTGTGTCCGCCTTCTGCAATAAAATCCTCTACTTTTGCATCATCCCAATAAACTCGGGTTCCTTTGTATTCAGTATAGTCTTTTACTAAGTAGGTTCGATAATAACCGCCAAACTCCTTACTCCATTTATCTCCGATTAAGATTGTTTTATCAGCGCTAATACCATAATCTTTGTTTAATTTGGCTAGCGTCTGAATTACTGACTTTATCAAATCGGACTCTGTATATTCTCCTCTTTTTCTACCTGCTTTAACAGCAAATGTATTTCTAGATAGAATATAACTAAAATCTATGAGTGCGTATTTATATTTATTACAAATCATTATAGATGTTTTTAAGTTAAAATAAAAAAGACCGAAGAGTTTTTTATTCTCTCCAGTCTTTTCTTTAGATTGTTGATTATTAGAACGGTGGCTGTTGCGTATTATTAGCATTACCAAAATTAGCAAAACTTGGAGAGCTAAAAGGCGCAGCAGACTGAGGGGCAGGATTACCATTACCAACAGGTGCACCAGTTACTGGGTCTGTGTGGAAAACTGGGGCAGTGCTAAAAGGAGCATTGTTATTGTTCTGTATAGCTGCCGGATTCACACTAGGTCCCTGTTGAAGCATAGGATCATTAGTTGCTGATGTTGTTCCTGCACCGATTGCGCTATTATTAGTAACAGCTGCGGCATTATTGATAATAGTCTGAAGATCCAAAGTTCCTCCAGCACTCTTCTGAGCACGAACTGCTGCTAATTTACTGCTCATAAACTGTATAGCCTCCTCAATCAAAACAGGGTTGAATAATCGTCTGTTTTCAGGACTTACAGAATCATCCTCACGTCTTGCTTGCCATCCCAAGAAGGTAGCCAATGGATCCTGCATAGAATCAAGGCTTTCCTGTGGAATAGTATATTCTTTGAAACGCTCTGGCTGATAAAGGTGATTACAGCTAACATCGTAACCACTAGTAGTCTTAGAGCGACCAATAGTCATCATAAGACATCCACTTCGACCAGTAGCTAGACGATTATAAATTCCTGCGAGCCACTCATTAGACTTATCATCAAGTTCATAGCTCTTTTCAGTAATGTTCTTTTCTATACTATCACTGAACCCTGCTGCAGTTGATACAAACAGACCAGAGAAGTTTTCACGATCAGGCTGTCTTTCATTGCCCTCTCTCCAGAAATTTGAACAATATCCGTTGAAGATAGTATAGTTTCGACGACGCAACAAATTAGCTGTAACGTCACGATTGTTCTTTGCATCTAGTTCTTCGTAAAGCTCTGATGCCAATAAATGTGCCTGTTCAAGCAAAACCTCTTCATCCTTTGTAAGAGATGATCTGGTTCTTGCGCCGCCATCCTCTGAAGCTCTCATAACGTAAGCGGATTTTGGTATAATCTTAATCCAAGCTGGTTTAACTTCTTCTACATCGTTATTTTTAAAAGTTTTCGGAATACAAATCTCATAAGTTTTTGGGAGTACTACGAATGGAAGGATTCCAGTTACAACATTACTAACTGGAAAAATTTGATATCTTCCAAAATTGCCCGGAAAGTTCAATGCAATCTTTTCCAAATCTTTCTTGAATGAAGGTTTTCTCATAGATTCCTGCTGAGCATGCAATCTAGACATAAAGTCTTCTACTAAATTACTCATAAAATAAAATTAATAAAATAAAGTTGTTGATTAATAAAATATAATAATTGTAAAATAAAATTTCTTTATTATTCGTTGAAGAAATAATTATAGTAAATTATTTCACACATATAAGATAAATGCCTCTTTTCAAACTCCTTTTTGCAAAAAAAAAATAAGCCCCAAGAGTTTCCTCTCGGGGTTCTTTTTAGATCTGCTTAGTGCTTAGAACGAGAGAGACTTCATAAGTTCCTCTCTTTCTCGATCCAACTCTGCCAAGCGTTGTAATTGGCTGGCTAGTTCTTCAACGTCGGCTGGGAATATTACACCCAAGCTTTTCAACGTCTCGAACTTATTAGCTGCTTCTTTCGCTTTTGCCAGATTCAAATTCTCTAAATCGATCTCTAGTTTAAGATCAATAAATTTTGAAGAGTTTGACTTTGCTGGTGTAGCAGTTGAAACAGAATCAGCCGTAATTTCATGCGCCTTTGGCAGACACGAAACTAAACTCTTCTTAATTGAAGAGTAGCATTCCATGTCGACCAAGTTTTCGAGCTTGGCCAGAATGCCCATAGCATCAGCCGGGCTAACATACAGGACATGATCCTTAACCTGGTCTGATGACCTTTTCGTTGTGAACTTTAAGGCTACTCCCCATTGAGAAGCTACGCTCTCGTAGTTCTGTAGCACTCGTGTATTTATTGCCGACCCATCACAAAGCCAGTTCTTGGCCTCGGTAAAGGTCACTTCGTGCCACCCATTAGCGGCCAGACACTCTAGGATTTTTACTACCCTTTTCAGAGTTTTTGTTACCTGTGGCTTTCTTGCCACTTTTTCTTTTAACTCCAACTTTCTCATTTTTTGTTGTTTTAAAAATTGTTCATATATAAGGGATTTAGAGGGACTTTAGTCGGACTTAAATTTTGGCTTATATAACAAATTGAGCTGTTTCGGAGTTAATGAAAATATATAATTTTTTCGATATTTATTTATATCACCGTAACAAATATAATCACTATCATCACTTACATGGACAATAGGAGTTAAATCTGGTGCTAGATATTCATACTCACCTGTATTAAACTTTCTAACTTCGAGCTGATAATATCCGTTGTCTATACTAACTACTTTACATATATCAGTCATCCAGCTAGGGGGGCTTAATTTGCTGATTTTTCTCCAAATTCTAATTTCCTTTGGATAATCTGAGTTTTCCCCTCTTTGTATATAAATTTCTTCTTTTTTCATACTTCTTTTCCCAAATCTAGATCTTCTATATTAGTGTTGTGATTTTTTATTGAGAGACGTTTTAATAAAGAGGCATAAGCGACATCTACTCTGTCTCCGCTAAATGTTTCTATAAAACTTGGATTATTTTCTGTAAATTTTAAAATCTCTTTTATAGTATCCTTTCTATAGAATTGAACTTTACTGCCTGTTTCCCAGGAAGAATATATGTTTTTTATATCTTCATCATTAGCTTTCTTTAGAGTATAATTCATGCGCATAATGAAGTTAGCAAAATCAGGAAATAGTCTGTTTATAAAGGTACACTGAATTGGATCAATATTCACTGGTACATGATCTTCCCGATAATATTCATACATGTTTTCATTATTAAGTCGATGTATCTCAAGAACAGGCTGCATTACATTAGACATATTGACTTTCTGGATATTTGAAAGCAGACGATTAAAATTTTCACGAGAATATTTATCTAAATCAGATAACTTCATTAATAAATATGTAAAGTGTTTTTTACTGAAGAGCTCAACTGAATACTCCAAAGCTTTATTGACAATAGGAAGTATATTATCCCCACTTACATCAATAAAGCAGTTACCGTTATACAGTGTAGTAAACTTTTTCTTATTTATTTTACGACTTTTATAACAAGCATCAGAAAATATATAGCAAGTATCTGATATTTGTTGAAGATCGTCTATATAATCATGACAGCGTTTTGGAATAGGAAAATCAGTATCTATAACCACTATAGAAAATATAGTGTGAAGAGGCTGATTAATTACATACATTTCATCTTTATTCATATAGTACAATTTTATCGTTGGTTAATGACTCTTGAACATTAATAACCCTTTGATTTTCACTTCCGACCCAGGGTTTAGTAGGGGATTTCATGGATTGTATGAAAGGGCCTTCGCACAAAACATCAATAAATTCTAAGCACAAATAAGAGAAAACTTTATTCAGACAGTCAGTATGTTTTAATTTTAATAGATTTTCCCAAGTAAATCCTGTATAAACCCAGATAGTTTTTTCTGGAAAGTTTTCTTTTATCCTTTTGAGAAGACTATATAACTCAATACAATTCCACTCAGATAACGGATCTCCTCCACTAAAAGTTACGCCAGAAATATATGGTTTCTTTAGATTAGAAAATAATTCTTCCTCATCCTCTTTCGTCCATGTATGAGCTAAAGGAGTGTCTGGATCCCATGTTTCTGGACTAAAACAGCCAGGACAATGGTGACTGCATCCACTGAGAAATACAACCTCCCTTAATCCTTCACCGTTAAGCATATCAGCGTGATAAAATCTAATTAACTTCATAACAAAATTATATTTTAAAAATTTAATCAATAATAAGGTCCCTAGGAGTCTGGCTAGGCATTTCTTGAAAAAATTAGAGCTCTGGATTATAACCAAAGCCCTAATTAATTTTAAGAAGTTATCATTTCACGAAAGAACTCATATTATAAATTCTTTCTAATTTTAAACTCTTTTTCTTTACCGTCATTAAACTTAGTTTTTCCCTGAGTTGTTTTAGAGTACCCAAGATATCCATTCATGCGTCGTATTCCTACTGTATTCATACTTCCACATACAGGACACTTATAATTCTCTTCAAACGGCATACTATCATCTCCTATCCAGTGATTTCCGCAGTCTAAGCATCTATTCTGCGCATGATTAACACTGTGATATAATCCTAATGACATAGCGTACCTAACCTGATCCTTAATAGCTGGATTCATTTCAGGAGCAATACTTGGAATCTTAACGTGATTAATACATCCACCTTTTGATAGTGGGAAGAATTTAGCCTCCAATTCAATCTTTTCAATTGGCGTAATATCTTCATCTACGCAAGCATGGAATGAATTTGTAAAGAATCCCTTGTCAGTAACACCCTTAATTTTACCGAACTTCTTAATAAACTGTTCACAAGCAAGAGGTAACCATGATTCTCCAGGAGTTCCATAAATAGCCCAGATAAGATGATCCTCCTTTTTGTATGCTTCTATATTTGCATTTATATGTTTCATAGTTTCTAATGCAAAACTAGGATCCTCTGATAATGATTTTCCTAATGCAAGTTCAGTAAGCTCGTGTAAACCTCCATAACCGAAAGAAATTGTAGATTTTTTCAAAACTGGCTTAATACAATCATCAGGTCTAAGAGTTCCACCATCAAAGCCACCTTCCATAAATACAAGAGGGTCACAAGAAGCTTTGAGTTTATAGAGATAGTCAGCAACCCGTTTTCCGATGCTTCTTCCTAACTCCATATAATAATCCAAAACTTCAAAAAACTCTTTCTCTTCGGTTGATGCTTTGTAGTAGATCATTGGTAAGTTAAGAGATACAACACCAAGATTACAACGATAAATCTCGAATTCATCATTTTCGTCCTGAGGAGTAATCCAGCCAGAGTTCTTGAATACTGGTGATAGAAATGCTCTACAACCCATAGGAGATATAATCTTTCCATACTTATGATAGACATCTCCAACATAACCTGCATCCAAACTTAAGAAATCTGGGTACATACATTGTTTAGCTGTTTCTATTGCATCATCAAAAAGGTCTTCAGCAGGTGCTCCTTTACCATGCAATTCAGAGTCGTACAAGAATACCAACTTAGGGAATAATACAGGAACTTCTTTCCCTTTAATACCTTGTCCTTTTCTTCTAGTTTCCAAAAAGACCTTAGATATTAGTTTAGCCCATCTATTATTACTATGCCCAAAAGTAAAAGTAGTAAATGGAAAATCACCACGACTAGAAGCGATTGTGTTGAGAGTTAGTTCTATATGCTGATATTGCTGCTCTGCCTCTCTTCTTACATGATCTTCTGCCCATTTATCTGCCTCTGCTTCAACATAGGTTCCATGACAAGCTTCTACATTTTTAGCATACTCCTTCAGATAAAAGTTATAAGATTTCTCGGCATAAGGTATCAAAACTTCATCAATCTGTGGAATTGTAAACCCACCATACTGTTGTCCAGCTGCTGCACTAATATGATCAGCAGCAATAGACATAGCTACTCCCAAAGAATTAGGCTCGGTGAAAGGCTGATTAGATAAAGTAAATCCTCCCTTCAAAACTCGTCCTAAATTATACAGACAGCAATTAAAGGTACTAAGTCTATCTTTCATGTCATGAATATAGATGTACCCTTCTTCAGCAGCTTCTAGTTCATCAGCAGTTAGATAAAGCTTCTTATACCTTTCTTTTTGCATCTCTCCAAAAAGTATACTTCTCTTTGTACTAACTAATAAACTGTCGGCATTTGCATTAGATCTATCTTCTTTATAGGAAAGCTCTAATGTTTTGGCGTCTACTGCCTCCATTATTTTCTGGGCATCCTCTTTATAATTACGATACTGTCTATAAGATTCTGCTACTTTATAAAATCCAGTATCGTCTAGAGCATTTTCTACTAATCTATGGAGCTTTTTTACTCCAATTTCCTTGTCTGTTATTAATTCTAAAACACGCTGTGATACTTTTTCACAGTCACTTTCTGACATTACTTGAAGAATTCTTTCTGCACTCTTCCTAATCGCAGCATGAATTTTTGTTTCGTCAAAAGGTTCAGTAAAACCTTTTTTCTTTTTATTAACAGTTATTTCTTGTTTATTAAGCATTATTATTGTTAACTTTAGTAAATTTTTTTAGAAAATCCTCTTTTTCTCTTGAGTAAACATTTCCAGTTTTTACCGATTTGTAAATAACACACTTAAGCCAGCTCCTGGTAGTAGGATCCTTGAGCTCGCCCTCTTCGAGAACTAGGTATTTGTCTCCAGTTCTATTGAATACAAATAATTCTTCTTCGTTCATATTTTTACTATATAAAAATTATAACCCAAGAATAAGGGGACTTTTACATTATCCCGGCGTTTTACGTGCGTTATATAGTTCTAATTAACAATATTTAATTTTAATATTTTATACTAATAATATTAGTGCGCCTATTGCAATTCCAGTAACATCTGCAACAAGATCGCCTGCATCTCCATAACCACCTCGGAAATAATCTATCCATTCCTTAGCTATTCCAAAACATAATGCTATAAAACCAGCAAGAATAATGTCTAAATTAAGACCTAGTGCTAGTATTAGTATTAAGATGCAACTAACTGTAGCATGAGTATATTTATCATGCTTTTGTACTATTTTTAAAAACTTCTTCCACATAATATAAAATCATTTAAAAAAGATAACTTGACAATCGATAACGGCGTCAATAATTTAGCGGATTTCTTTTAACCACAAAAAAGCCGCCCCGAAGAGCGGCTGGTGTTAAAGAAACGAAAGGTTGCTATAACGTTTCCCAACTGACCGTTCCATCTTGATTAAATATCAGCTTTCGCCCTCCCAAGACAATTTCGCTATCAGCTACTCCAATAACTGTCTGCTTTGACTTAGTAGCCTTCACATTTCTGCCAATCGCTATCGAGTCATCAATGGTTACAGGGTTGCTCGAAGATGATGCTGGGTCTTTAGTTCCTGCATTATAGCCTATGCAGATATTACCACTGCCAGAGTTGTTTGAGTCAGAATAGGCAGAAGCGCCCAGGGAAACGTTCTGATTACCCTTTGTGTAATACCCGGCACGATACCCTATGTGCGTGTTATAAGTAGACGCATAATTGCCTGCTTGTCTTCCAACCGCTACGTTGCCGTTTGAAGTGTCGGTTGAACTACCCATTGCCCCACTTCCGATTGCAACGTTGTTCTTTATGTCCGAACCTGCTTTTAGCGTTCCTTTCCCTATCGCCACATTGTCAGTAGCCTTTTTCCGACCAGTTGAGGACGTTGAATAAATAGTATCAGAGCCAATTGCTATATTTCTGTCGCCTTCAGTTATGAATGGCATCGAAAACGAACCTACTGCCACATTGCGTGTTCCGCTAATGAGTGCCTTCATCGCCATCCTGCCTATTGCCACATTGCGTGAACCATTCTGATTGCTTGCTAAAGCATCAGAGCTGATTGCGACATTCCAAAACCCAGTTAGGTTATCGAGCGTCTGTCCGGCTGTTACATTGTAAAGGGCAAGAGCTATCTCTTCTCCGCTCTCAGTAACTTCGCACAACCTAATACTGCTTATATTTATCGAATTAGATGTTACAGGAATAACACTTAACGTACCTCCATCAGCGATAAAGCCTATGGCTATACTACTGCTACCATTGTATGTGTCAACGACAGGGCTATTGCCTATCTTAACGTATAGGCTATCCTCCGTGACACCCGTCGCATTTATAAGCACTAAATAGGGCTTACCGCTTATTGTGTTAACATTAAAGATAAGTGACTCAGTACTACTTCCGGAATGCGCAAAACCACCTGCAAGCGTTCCCGACCAGCCATTCCCTAATTGAACCGATGCCTCTGTCAGAATGCTCTCTCCGATATGAAAAGACACAGAGTCTTTTCGGGCAACTGCATCAGACGGAAGACTACCGCCGCCACCGCTGCCTTCCCCTAAAGTTACAAGGCCGTCAGCACCAACCTTTAAGTACAAACCTGCATGGACTGAGCCTTGATTTAAGGAGACAGCACCTAAATCTTCTGCGGATTCGGGTATTGAATTAAGTTTCTCGTTTATAGAGTCGCTAAGATTTGTTTCCGTAACGCTAAGCACCTCATAAGGGACATAGCCTATCGGGTACGACATAGCCGTATCTGATTCTACAATTATAAGAGTGTCAAGCACGCTCTTGACTACTCTGTCTACCTTAGCAGTGTCTACACCCTGCCCTGGAACGCCAGCCTGTACATATAGCGTAAGCACTAAATAAGACGCATTTCCAGATGCTAGACCTCCAGCTCGTACATAGGTATCGCTTATTGAGCCTGAGAAGGCATAATCGTAATGCCCACCTACGGTGGGTATAGCGCTTGCGGCGGCGAGCTGAAACCTAAAATCATCTGTCTCGTCATGCGGAGAACAAGCCGAATAGGCATAGTAGTATTTACCAGCAACAACCGAATGCTGAAAGGCGAATGTTCTCGCCTGTGTGTTGCTCGTAAACTCCTTGCCTGACTTATAATAGAAATCGCCAATCTTACTCTGCTGAGCGTCAAACAGATTTTGTGTGCGTTTTCCAACTACCAATCTGGCCTTTTCTTCCATTTCCTCCACCGCCTCTTCCAGTTCCGCCTCCTTAGCCTGCGCACGGCTGACCTCGGAGGAGATGGAGGACTCAATGTCGGTAAGTTCATCTGCGATGTCTTCAAACAAACCACCGACTCTGTTTGCACTATTCGCCCTTGCTTGTGTCTCATTTTTGATTTGTAGGGCTTTTGCTTTGATATTTTGTGAACTCATAATCTAATTATTTAACCGAAAGTTCTGCGTGACAAATCATCCTCAATGTCCGTCACCTTACTTTCTATTTGTGTAAGTCTTGTTGTGTGCGCGTTTATACTATTTTGTAGAGGAGATAGATCAACAAGTGACGAGCCTAGCGGTTTCCATGAAGTTCCATTCCAAGCATAAAATTGACTATCAGCTTGAACAAAATATGCATCACCAACTTCTACATTAGTTGTATCAAGGTCAGAAGTACTAGCTACAGTATCTTTATAAGAGAGTAGTCCGCTTCCTCCAAGATTTTTACCAATCGCAGTCCAATCATTCCAGTTAGTATATTGGGCTGGTTCTGTTTTCTTTTCCCACAAACCGTATTGTGAATAATTAGTATCTATCTCTTTTTCTACTCTAGCCCAATACTTTGCCCAATCAGACTCTAATGTATCTATATCCCAATCATTTACGTCTGTGCTAGAAAAAATCTCTTCAAAAAATTCTCTAGTAGGCCGAGGACATTCAAATCTGGCTACTTCATCAACAAAACCTTTTTCTGCATTAGTATAATTATATTCCCAATAAAAATATCTTTCCTCTACAGTAGATTGTTTCCACTGACCACTAGCTGATTTAAGATCTTCCCAGATATCAGAAATTAAAACTTCTGCAGAATTTTCTACTTTTCTGCCATTAATTAATTCAGCACTTTCTTGGACCAGGGATACATTGTTATGTATCCAGACCCTGCCTTTTATAAGTTTCTTCATTAATATAACAAATTAGTTAAAAAATTGTCAAAATTATCGTTGGCATCAAACTTATCAGAAGCGCTTTTTAAAACTTCCGTATAATTAGCGTTTGTATCTTTTTCTACTCTAGCCCAATACTTTGCCCAATCAGACTCTAATGTATTTATATCCCAGTCTTTTGGCGGAATTAGATTACCTTCTGGAGTTTTAAATAATGATGCAATAAATCCTGGTGCTGGTCTAGGGCATTCAATCTTAACTTTAACTTCTGGATATTTGCCATCTACAGGTTCAGCATCAATAACATCGGTCTGATTAAACTCCCAGTAAAAATACTTAGGATTGTTATTAGCCCTTTTCCATTGTCCAACAGGGCTTAAAAGATCCTCCCATATATTCTCAATCAAAGTAATTACAGATGCTGAATTTGCCCCTTCCATCATTAATACTTGGTCTTGGACTAGAGATGTATTATTATAAATCCAAACCTGTCCTTTTATTGTTGCGCTATAATTGCTCATACTTTCTTTTTTTTAAGAAAAATAAAGTGCAATGATCAAAATTACAAATCATATGCACTTTATTTCTAAGTTTTAATTTTATTTTTTATTTTCGTCATTAGTGATTTTCTCTGCAGCCATCAAGTACGAGTATGCATTAAAAAACTCACTATCATAAGGCGGAAAATGGATAAATTCTACCGGAAAATGTTTATTAATTTTGGCCAGAACTTCTTTATCTCCCGCAGTTATATACTTTTGGAAGAAATAAGCAAGTCCGCCTAGTACAAGAACACCATCAACAACGTCGAGCTGTTCACTATATTTTTCTTCTAGTATACTGAGGACAGAATCGATATAATCTTTAGTAAATTGATCTACTTTATCTGAAATATCAATCTTTACTCCTCGTCTCAAAAATACTCCACCATTGTCTAGTATATTCTGTGCTTCTTTAACAGAAACTTGGAATTGGTATTCTTTAAATAGATAATCGACAATGTTATAAGCTATTCTAATTACACCAGTATTTGCAATACCAATAGCAGAACCTGAGCTTGATTTAGACGAAATTACAGCACAACAATCAACTGTCAAGAATCCTCCATCAAGTATAATAAAGTTTTTCAATTTTGGCTCATTTTTAGGATCTCTAATATCAAGTCCTTTTTCATAATAAGCCAATTTACAACTTAATCCTTGAGGTAGACACATAAAATAATTTTCGTCTTGAATCATTAGAACATCACATAAATGCGCTAATAACTCATCTGCTCTGTCTGAAAATGCCATAGAAAGGCCAATTACTACTTTATCAAATCTTCCAGCACCTCCATACTTCTTTAAAAGATATGAAATCCAAACCGGATATATTGCTTTTAAATCTTCGAAGTCTTCTAGTTTCATCAAATTAGATCTAGAAGTTTTTAGTGCAGCTGGTCCGATAATATAGTAGTCAATGCCTAGCTGGAACATTACATCATCATCTGCCTCCATTGGTTGATCTATCTTTGCCACAGCTGAAATATATTTATCAAACTGCAAGGCACCAGATTCATTGTAATAAGCTACTTTTACATTTGAATAACCTAAATCAATTGCTAAAAATCTCATATTAATTTATTATTTGTTAATAGTATATTTTTTAAATAATTCTAAGATATTTTTATCTAATTTCTGGGATTTTAAAGTTTCGTAATATACTTGTAAATACTCTTTT
>Ga0247611_10008982_pt1 | contig 12162 bp, 20 predicted proteins | sample 177DNAGHGhighgp2_FD_192422 | JGI IMG/M metagenome (GOLD analysis project Ga0247611, IMG submission 192422) | Sheep rumen microbial communities from Palmerston North, Manawatu-Wanganui, New Zealand - 1770 DNA GHGhigh gp2 | ecosystem: Host-associated > Mammals > Digestive system > Stomach > Rumen... | reverse complement strand
TTCTTTACAGTATATTAAAACTTACACAAAGTTGAACTTCGTGCTTTATTAACTTCTTGCTTCACAGAGCCACTACTTTTTAGCGAATCATTTCTGATTGGGTCATCCATAGTTTGGTTCTCCACAAGCTTAAATTCGGGTGTACTGCACCCTATTTGTTTTTTACTAAAAATGTTAAGTTTTGTTTAAATATTTATTTAACTGTTAAGCACACCATCATTCTCAGCGTCAAGATGTTCTTTTCCTACTACCATCTTGAATTAGTTGGTTCGCTTGTGTTTGCACATGGACCCGTGATTCCATGTGTGGTATCAACTACAAAGTGTTCCCGATGGGGCTCGAACCCATGACACCCACCTTAAAAGGGTGGTGCTCTACCTACTGAGCTACGAGAACAAATTGAGGTCTGCATGATACCTACTAGTGGCGATTATCTAACCCCTTGCCACTATCTAGATCTATCACATGCGATGTGGGAGTCGATGACTAATACGTATCATGCTTTGCCAATTCATGTTATCACAGCCAATTCAGCGCATTCTACTATGCTATCCATTTTATTGGTACAGGAGTTTGACACCTGTTCTCTGAATTATTGGCTATTTGAATTGACTCTCACCATATTGGAATTCTTGCAAGTGTCACTCAGTTATATGACCTGTTAACAAGCTTCAACTCTGAGATTCTAATTCCAACTTAGGTATCTCCTTTTGACCTCATACGATTATAAGATATGGATCAAACCTATGCCTTCTAATTTCCATTGGTGTTGCAATTACAATCCAATATTTCCATTTAACTTAGTTTTTATATTCATTATTTTGCAAAATGCTCTTTAAGTTTTTCGAGTACATCTTCTGTTATTTCAAATGGATTCGTACTATCCTCTTTCTTTTCTATCTTTGGATTATGAGTATAGTTACGTGACATTCGTTCATACTTCTCGTTCTGACATAACTTGCAAATACAGCCAGAATAATAAAGGTGATGAATCTCGCAATATTTCTTCTCCATTTTAATTTAATTTATTTGATGTTCTTTTTCTATCGCAAATATACAACTTTATTTTATATTACAAAAATAATAATGTGATAAAAAGTTGAAAAAACGAATATTAAATAATTGATAAAAGTGTTAAAGCAAGTATATAAATAGCTATCTTTCAACAACATTATTTTTCATCGTCTTTCCATTTAATTGCAAAGAATTTTCCATCATCATTGATGTATCCTTTTTTCTTAGCATAATAATAATTGGAACAAACTTTGTTCCATTCTACAATTTCTTTTTGTCTTTCATCTGGATCCTTTTCGTTAATAGCATCAACAAGTTCCTTGATTACATGTGATTCATTATTAGAACGTTTCCTGATAAGATAATTACCAGTCTCAAGATAAGTTGTTGCGTAACAAAAATCATCAGATTCTTTCTTTGTCAAGTATTTGAACTCTTTCATTTCTTCTTTAACTTAAACTTATCTATTCCTTCAGATCTTATTTCATCTTCAAAAAATGGAGATTTTGGATCAACTTCAACTGAGTCAAACTTAATAGCCAATAAAAACGCAATAAACCCGACAACTATAACAGCCAATAAAATACAAAGCCATGTGTACATAATAATTTATCTTTTTTGTAAATATACAACTTTTGTTTAGATCTGAAAAGAAAAATAGGTGGAAAGTGTTTAAACCTTCCACCTAAGTCGGAAATATTAACAATTTTTATGACTTCTACTTTGTAGTCTTGATTACAACTGTACTAGTATAATGTACTCACCTACAGAAGACTTAACATTTACAGTATGTTATGTATTTTCTTTATTGCTAAGAATCCATTTCAACTCTTTCTTCTCAAAATCAAATTCCCATCCTGCCTTATTCATTGCTTTAATTAAAGTGTCACTTTGTTCTTTGGTTGCAGGAGTTGCATCAGAAATTCCAATTATTCTACAATCTCGACATTTTTCATCTTCTTCAGGAATAAAAAGACCTCTCCCATTATGTTTTACACTGCAATATCCACCTAAAGCATTGGAATATCTGTTATAATTTCCATTATAGATGAATATGTTTTTAGTGGTTGAAAGCACATCGCCATCCTTTGCGTCTTTGATAGTCCAAAGATTGAATTCTTCATCTACATAAGATATTGTATCATCTACTATTTCTCCATTTTTAGATTGCAATATATAATCTAATACTTTAACATCAATTATTTTCCAAGTGTAATCACCATTAGTAACCCAATCACCGACCTTAAACTTAGGCTTAATCTTATCAGTAGGTTTTTCACATTGCTTTTCAAGCCAATTTTCAATTCTTGCACAAACAGCATTGTCAATTCCTCGACCTCTAAAGTAGTCTAATAACTGCATTAGTCTATGTTTTATTACATAATCGGTTTCTTCGAGTTCTGGAAATAGCTTTAAGATTGTTTTTGCTGGTTCACAATCAAACTTGACACATGACTTTAATTCTTCTAAAGCTTCCATCTTTTTATTTTCGTAATCCATAGTTATTCCTCCTATTTTTAATTATACATACCATCTGGTGCTGGAAGAGCCAATCCTTTTAAGATTAAATCACGATAGTCAAAATGATGAGCATTGAGCCAATCAGTAATATTCCAATGATGATTGATAGGAGAAATACAAAGATTATGATATTCCTCTTCCTCTTCCTCCGTCATGCTTGACATTGGACGTAAATATGGTTTAAACTCACCACAATTATTTTTGAGCCAGTCTATATCTTCTATTGATAATATCTTATCGGACTCACGCTCAATAAGTTCTTCTGTGCTATAATCCATTTCAGGAATGTTTGTATGCACCTTAACTCCATAGGGCAACCTCGCGCAGAGGTCACGGAGTAGTAAGTCTTTATCCTCTTGTTTCATTTTCTATTCTTTCTTAATTCTAATTCTTGTTCAAGTTCACTTGTGGTATAATAAACCATACTACATCTTCTACACTAAATTTTGTTTCAAATGATTCTATTTTCATAGGTATATTAATACTTTAATCATATATATTACCAATAACCTCACAATACATTGGCTCTGTGATTTCTCCAAATACTCCTTCATAAGAGCCGTTCTTAGTCAACGAGAAACAACCCCTGTGACTGCATTCATAAGACACGACATAAGTCTCGCCTGTGCGGATTTCCTGTAGTATATCACCATACCATATAGAAACTCCTTTAGCATCATTAAGCAATGTCGAAATACAAACGGTTTTAGGATTAACCTCAAATCCATATATTGAGCCGTTTTGCACATAGCCGATATAATACCTTTCCTTTCCTCTATATCTTTGCACAAGCAAGTTTCCTTTCACCCACTCATCATTATCAATTCTTTTTGCCTTGTATTTAAAATCCATCATAACTTTATTTTTATTATTAATCTTGTCTATTAACGATGCAAATATACATAATTAACCTGATATAAACAAAAAATCATGAAAATTATTTTTCTATGATTTCAGTTTATCTGTTCTATAAATGTAAATCTTAACCGATCTCAGACAATATGCAACTAAGATAATTAGCAATAGACATAAGTTCTGGAATGTCTTTGTACCGCTCCTTATCGCCTGTGCAAAGTGCCCGAGTCATATTAAAAGTATTATACTTCCAATTCTCAGGATTGTTAAAGAACTCGCATTTAACACTCAGTTCAGATAAATCCTTATCTTTCAACTCCTGTTTTCTTTCATTGTACGCTTTTTCTCTGCGCTTTATTTCCTCATCAGAGTAAGAATTGCTAATAAGAGTCCACAAAAGATGGGATGCAATTTTCTCATTTAGTTTATCTACTCTCTTAGAAAGCAGAATATCATAATCTTCTTTGGTTATTACCTTCCATTCACCATCATCACCCTCGGTTCTAAAAAGATTAATATCAACTTTTTCGCCCTCTGGAGTTATAACATAGAATATGCCTACTGTGTCAAAGTCACCATGTTTCTTATCTGCCAAAAAAGTCTGTGCATATATTTCATACTTACCTTTCTTTGGCATATAAGGCATTGTGATTGGAAACATTTCATCAATAAAACCACTCCATGAGTGATAGGTATCTGATGGTTCTTCGATATTGATGTAATATGCTCTATTTATATCGCGGTAAGATACCTTTCCATCAAGTGTTTCTTCACGGAAAAGGCTACTCATTCTTGGACATTGCAGATGGCTTTTTAGACCACGCTCTTTCAGATATTCAATAGACTCCATCGGGTAAGCCTCTGTGCCACGCTTGACGCTAAAGAAATCCCCATCAGTAATAGGAGTAAGGGGTTGTCCCTCCATAAGCCTTATAAGGATATTCTTTGTGATATTAAAACTACCACCACTATGATCGTCATCACATAAACTTTGGTACGCTTTAAGCGCAGACTTGTAACAACTACATCCGTAATCACAATCCTTTTCGTTATCAAAATCAAACTTTGGATTTTCTCTCTTGCAGGCTATTCGGCATTCATTCTCTGCCCAATTTAACATACTCATATTTTATTCTCCTTTAATATAATGATTATTGTATTAACTATAATTTTGTCAATAGACATTAGTTCAATCACCAAATTATCCAATGTTCCCTATGGCTATTTTCTCAATTATTTCGTCAATGTCGTTTAGCGAAAACATCTTAGTCATGCTTATTCAGAAGTTACATAAATCTTATTTCCTGCTATATCTAAAAGCCAAGGTGTAAGATATTTAATGGCTTCTTCTCTTGTCAGTGCAGATTTGTCTATCTTCCACTCTTTTATCAGTGGACTAAACAAACCAACATCAAAGTATATATCATATACTTCTGGCTCAGTTCCTTCTTCGTATTGGCCACGTGCCAATCTTCTTACAACTTTAATATTTGTCATAATATTTTTTGTTATATATTTAACTTTTTTAATTCCACATTTTTACATAACTTGTGAGAGGATTAACACATTGTTCTAATGGACAATTAGAAACTGGACATCCGTCATAAGTACAGAACCTATTTGGGCTAAGTTTTGAAAGCCTTATAATACTATCATAAAGCGTTTCCCCACTTGACATATATTCAAGATGTTCACCAAGTAATGTATTTTTCTCTGATGTCCATTCTTCCCAATTATCCATTTGAAGTTTTATAAATTCTTCACTATTACCTCTTTCTTTATAACGTTTCCCATAAAGTTCTTTGTCTTTGATACAAGGAAAAACTGTTATTCTATCTGCAAATGGCAGAGATAAAAATTTTTCCCTTATTTCTTTATGGCATGAAACAAGTACAAGAAATCCTTGATTGCTATAATGTTTTGCACATTTAAAATACCTATCCCAATCTTTTTCAAATGGAGTAGATTCCAAATCTATAACATTAGGAAAATTATGTGCAAGATAACTTTTACCTATTCCTGCATATCCACATATAATCATAAACACAACATTTTAAGTTCATGTAATTTAACAATCATTTCAACACAAGCATCAATTAGTTCATCATGTTCGTAGGTTCTGTAGTTATACCCATCACCGACAATTGAATATGTAAAAATGTCTGATTGGTCAAGTTGTGTCTTTTCTATCTTAATGTTATCTTTTAACACATCAAGTAGTGCAGCAAGACTCCAAGCAGGATAAAAAACATCTATACTTGCTGAATCATTAAACCTATCAAGTAAACTTTTGTATTCATCAACTGTTTTTGCTGAAATTGTCATAGAACTTCTTATTGCCCCATAACAGTGATTAGTCCAACACATATCCGCACTTTCAAGTGGCAGTATCTCTGCCAACTTTTTACTTTGTTTTAAATCAGTATAACTTTTCATATGATTTATAATAATTTGTTACAGTATCATCTTTCAAATCATAAACATACACATCAACATTGGCAATATCAACAAATGTTCTTTGTATAATATTTTCAATTATTTTCCAATCACCACCTGCAAGGCCACATCCTATACGTGGCATATGGATTGAAAAGTTTTGTTTATTTTTGCGTATCGTTGAGTCATATGAAAACCATTTGCTAATAATATTCAGAAAACCATTTTCAATTGCGTTATAATCACAAGGAATTTCACCATTTGGACCTTTGCCAAGAAACTTTTGCCCCATAAGATTTTCAACATAAATGTTGTCAGTCACCTTTACTTCATCCACATCACCCAAACTTACATTTCCTTTATGAATGTAATTAAAATAACTGCTACGTGCATTTGGATAACGCTTTGCAAGAGGAATAACAAAACCCGCTCCCCATGCACCGAGTGTATTGCAACAATGAACTATCAGCCTATTCTCGGCTTCAGTTTCAATTGGAAGTGTCGCATCACCTATGATATAATGTATTTTTGCCATATATTTTCTATTTTTTACTTTGCAAAAGTAATAATAATTTTTGTATAATCCAAAAAAATAATGTTAAAAAAATTAAATTTTAGTGTTTATTGAAGTAAAGTACATTCTGTATTTTCTTTCTTACTAAGAGTCCAATTTAACTCTTTTTTCTGAAAATCAAATTCCCATCCTGCATCAGTCATTGCTTTAATTAGGACATCACGCTGTTCTTTGGTTGCTGGATGTAGACCTTTAGTCCACTCATTATTTCCAGTACTCCTTATAAATGTGTAATCATTTAATATACCGCAATAACCACCACTTTTACCTAAAAAGATGAAAGTTCCATAACTTCCAGTAAGCACATCACCTTCCTTTGCATCTTGGATGGTCCACGCCCTAATCATATATTGATTACTAAACGACAAAGGCATTGAACCCCCTAAGAAATGTCTAAGGGTATATTCATAATTCTCGATTTTTTCAACTTGATATACGCTGCCGTGGCGGTTGTTAAACACTACCCACTCACCAACATGAAACTCTGGTTCAACCTTATCAACAAGATTCTGCTCACCTTGTTTTTCAAGCCAAGCAATACAGTCATCGGCAGTATAATCATCTGCGTAGAACGAATAGCCTTCTTTTGCTTCTTCTTCATCTAAACTTTTAATTTTGTTGATGATGGCTTTCCTTATCTTCTCATCCTCTGACTCTTCAAGTTCTTGGAAAACATCATAAATCGTATGTTTAGTTATGATTGAAGCAGAATTACAACAACCTAATGTAATCTTTGCTTTTCTGATAGCCTCGTCATAGCGTTTTGCTTTTTCTTCTATTGATAGTTCTTCCATATCTTAATCAATTTTAAATTTAACCTCCAATACAAATTTTCATATTACTTTATTGTAATATTATTTAATTTATCCAAAATAAATCATCCCATCTGGATATGATTTCCAAAATTCTTTGAGTTCTTTCTTTGCCTCATCATTTATGATGATATTATTATAATCAATCAGTTTCCACATTTCTTCTTCAGATAAGACATAGCCATCATAATTCCTGTAACGGAATATATCACCATATCTATCAACACTGCTATAATATATTCCATTTACACATATAGTCCTTTCGTCAAATTTGGTGTTTTTATTACCAAAATTCCAGCAATCCTCATCAAGAGGAGCCAGCCAATCTTCTACATTATGATATAGTTTTTCCTCTTGACTTGGCATCTCATCTTCAGCGCTTTTGATGTTGGAATAATCATCATAATGATCCGCATTATCAATCGCCCATTTATACGCATCAATAGTTTTTTCAACGGTGTCTCTACTACCGTAAGGAAACCACGGATCCTCATCTTCCCATCCAAATCCATTATTGGATAGTGCCTTTTCTAATCTGCGTATTTGTTCACTCGCTTTTTCAATGAATTGGCTTATCTTATCCTCTCTTGTAGGTTGAGGATTAACCTTTTTGTGAAACCAAGTATGACATCCCATATTATTTCTTTTCTTTAATTTAAAAGTTATACATACCTTCAGGTGCAGGTAGAGCTAAACCTAAATCTATCATAGTCTTCCTGTCTCCTTTTTCATTTTTAATTTTTCTGTAGTCAAAATGATGCTCGTTTAACCAGTCGTAAGATTCTGTAGTTGGTACAGTAACATCTGGTCTGTGTTCTAATGCCTCACATGTGGTCATAAATTCTTTTAATTCATCTTTAGTCATACTTGACATCGGTCGAAGGTATGGCTTGATGGTTTCTATATTACACTCATTCATTAGTCCGACAAGACCATAACAACATTTAGACTTGTATTTGTGAATTTCGCACAATGTACCAGTGACTTCCTTTCTAATATAATTGTCATCTTCATACGTATTCATTGTAACACCATAGCACATCACACCATAAGGCAACCTTGCACAGAGGTCTCTCAACAATAGTTCTTTATCCTCTTGTTTCATAATTCTCTATTTTATTAATGAAGTCTTGTTTATAATGTTCTAAGGTTTCAATATCTTCATTGAGGTGTTTTATAACATCTTCTTGGTTAAAATATACAATTGCGGCATAGCAGCCAAAAGTGCTACATGTAGCGTTTAAACCACAACTCGATTGTACAGAATCCTGATATGATTTTGGCTTAGAACCAAAATTATCATAACCAATACGATAAGATAAATTATGTGGATTATTAATATCAAATTCCTCGATATATGTCACTGTAAATCTTTGTACTGGTTCTAATATACCATATACATATACTGTATCACCAATTTTAATATCTTTAAACTTTTTCATATTTTATACATGTCTTTAGGTGCTTCTAATGCAAGATTGTGTACATCGATTAAACCATTAAAATCAAAATGATGTTCTAACAACCATTGAACAACATCCAAGCTTCTATATCTCATTATAACATCAATACCAAATGCTTTATCCTCATATCCAATAACATCTTCTCTTTCTAAGTTATCAAATAGAAAACTATCATATTCTTCCTTTTCTTCTTCAGTCATACTTGACATTTGACGAAGATATGGTTTAAAATCCAAAATATCTATACCTTCAGCAACCTCTTCATTTGCAAATTCTTGTTCATCTTTATCTTCTATCAAAGGGGTGACAAACAATAAATCTCCTTTAATACCTTCTAAAATAGCATCAAACTTATGGAGTTGATATATTGTATCAAAGGACGTATCATAAGATGCATCAATTTCACATTTACCTTTCAATCCATACGGAAACCTCGCACAGAGGTCTTTCAGTAACAAATCTTTATCTTCTGCTTTCATTTTTTATTCTTTTTTTTTCGTACTTTTCTTTCAGACGTTGTAGTTCTTCTTTTTCTTTCTTTTCTTTCTCTTTTATGGCTTTATCTTTTTCTTTCTGTCTTTGGGCACGTATATTATTGGCCCAATTATCTGCCCATTCAAATGGGCTATACAAGAAATCATTAATGGGAATATAGATATCCGTTGTTTCGTATAAATCATAACAATTATCATAATACTCAATACAAATTTCATCTTCATCTATACCATATCTCCCATAAGATGAATATCGGCCATATTGCAATACATCAAGATATTGTTTTTTAATATAAAAAAACAAATCTTCGACTTCCTTGTCAAACTTATCTCTTAAATTTTTAAATGTTTGAAATTCTGTTGGTGTCATAACTTATTCTCCTTTCATATGTTTTTTAAAATCTTCAAACATATCCGATTTAACTTTAAACCAATCTCTATTCATTTTTCCATTGGGTAGTATATACTTGTCATTAATGATATATTCATTAACATGATTTGATAACCAATCAATAGCCTTTTCAATAAAGGCATTAGTAATATTTACATCCTCCTTTTCTTTAAGACCAAGTTCAAAGAATTTTTTTGCCGTATATGCAACATCTTTCTTGATTAGTTCAATGTTTGTTGTTGGAAATTTGACATCTAAACATTCTCTGATATGGTCTTGTATTTCTTTTTCTAAGTCCACCTCTTTCACTTCAAGTGTGTCGATGAAAGAAAGGATTTCTTTATAAGTTTCTATAGAATAGTAATGTTCTGGATAACTTTCTTGCAAGAAATCTAAATTTCCAGCACATATTTTATAACAACAATCTATCAGTCTTTTTATCTCCACTACTAAAGCGTCTTTATCTATATACTTTCCCATAACTTAAATTTCTTTGGTTCTACGTTTGTTTTCATAACTTAAATAAATTTTGAAAAATACTTGTTCTTATCCACTTTGTGCGCTCATTTGGATGAAAGGTAAGATATACCTCTTCGATACATCCAACAATAAGTAAAATAATAAATAGTAGTAGGTTGATTCCAGGCAGCCTGAGCCACCATCTCACCCCTACATCCTCCAAATAGAACATAAGGAATATGCTAACCATAAGTAATAAAACAACTATCAACCACAATATATTGTCTTGTATCATTTGATAGCATCCGTATAGATTTTCTTCTATCATTTTATAGCATCTATATAGAAATTCACTGTCTTTCATAACTTTATTCCTCCCTTAGTTTCTTTAAGTCGTTAAACAATGAATTAAGATGAAGATGGCTAAAAGAATTGTGTGATACTCGACCATACTGAAGCATTGAATCTAAAGCACTCATTTGCTCTTCACTCGGCTTCCACTGCTTCTTATATCTGAGGGAGTTGAGCCACTTAATGCTTTCTCTTGCTGGATTTTCATTTTCAAGTGCATAAGGAAAACATTTCTTTTCAAACCAATCAATAGTTTCTTGGCACATTTTTTCATCCTCTTCACTCCACTCTTGCTTTGATTGTGGTTGTACTTTATCTTTGATTGATTTGAGCCAATCTATTAACGCTTTTGGGTTATTCTCTTCTAATACATAAACATCAATTAATGCTTCAATCTCTTCTATGATATACTCATCCTCTTCACTCCACATAGAAGTCATTTCTTCTTTGGCATGTGCCTTACCATCACTAAAACCTATTTTATAGGCTTCTTTATTTTTAATCGCAATAGTTGTGTCATCTTCAATTTTCTTCAGTTCTTTCTTTCTAAAATCAAATTCCCATCCTGCATCAGCCATCGCTTTCATTAAGGTGCCACGTTGTTCATTGGTGGCAGGATAATATCGTTCATTTGTCCAACAAACATCTTCTCCTTTAATGAAGCGTCCATTCATTATACCACAATATGCTATTGGTTTTTCTGCAATATACTCTTCTTGAAAAATAAATACACTGCTCTTACTTGCAAGTACATCACCATCCTTTGCGTCTTTGTTGGTCCAAAGATGATATAAAGAATCTATTTCAGAAACAAGCATATTATCTATATATCCACCAACTGTTTCAAAACAATAGTATTCAGCACCAACACATCGAATCTTCAATATATTGCGACCTTGAACAACCCAATCACCAACCTTGAACTTTGGTTTAATATTATCAGCAGACATCTTCTCTATCCTGTTCAGCACTTTTTTCTCAAAATCAAATTCCCATCCTGCACCAGCCATTGCTTTCTTTAAAGTGTCACGTTGTTCTTTAGTTGCTGGGTAAATATCCCCGTCAAACATAGTCCAACCTTGAGGACCGTATCCGGGACTTTCTTCATGAATTTTTAGAATACCGTTATTAGTTATTCCGCAATATCCCCCTACGGAAAGTGGATTGCCTTCTCCGTTATAAATGAATGGTCTATTTTCTACGGCAAGTATATCACCATCCTTTGCATCTTGAATTGTCCAAACGTCATAGTCTTCCTCTAAAATATAATTAGGGACATGATAATCATCACCTTCAACATCGACTATTTCAGTAGTATTGACAAGTTTTTTTTCTATATGAAAAACCTCCTTGCTTTCCTTATCTACAATCCAATCACCAACCTTAAACTTAGGCTCAACTTTTGATGCAAATTCATTCGGCTGAAGATTGATGTTCTCATAATCAACAGACTTCTGCTCACCTTGCTTTTCAAGCCAAGCAATAACGTCTTTCTTATAGTGACCTCTCCAAATAGTATCAGGAAACTCGTTAATCCATTGAATCAAATCTGCTTTTATACTCTCACCCTCACTATCTTTGAGATCAGGGAAAATATCATCAAGAATACCTTGCCTATCTTTAGGCATTCCACTTTTATATTTCCATATTCTTGCTCTATCAAGAGCCTTCTTGTATTTCTTTTCGTAGTCCATAATTATTTAAAATTTTATTTATAATTAACAAAATCTAATATACAATAAGTAAAATATTATAATATAACAAACATAAAACAATATTTTTTCAAATATGC
>Ga0247611_10008981_pt1 | contig 12163 bp, 10 predicted proteins | sample 177DNAGHGhighgp2_FD_192422 | JGI IMG/M metagenome (GOLD analysis project Ga0247611, IMG submission 192422) | Sheep rumen microbial communities from Palmerston North, Manawatu-Wanganui, New Zealand - 1770 DNA GHGhigh gp2 | ecosystem: Host-associated > Mammals > Digestive system > Stomach > Rumen... | reverse complement strand
AGGACTTTTTTGCCAATCGTGAGCAGCTTTCAACACTTGCCGATAAGATTGTTTTCACGGGTCAGCTTGATCAGTTCTATGACTATAAGTATGGCAAGTTGAATTTCCGTACTGTTTCGTTTGAAACAGAAATTATCAACAAGCCAAACTATCAGGGTAATGCCGTGGTGAACTATACAGAAGCCGAAGTGCCTTTTACCCGTGTGATAGAGCATAAGCATTTTGAGAGTTTCGGTCAAGCCGTGTATGATAATCCTAAGACAGTTGTGAGCCGAGAATACAGCACAGAGTGGAAAGAAGGCATGGAGCCTTATTATCCTGTGAACGACGAACAGAACAACGAAATGGCAGAGAAATATCGTGCTCTGGCATCACAAGAAAAGAATGTTATCTTTGGCGGTCGTCTTGCTGAATACAAGTATTACGACATGGCGCCTATTGTGGAAAAGGTAATTAATTTATTTAATACGACAAAATAGTAGAATAATGTCAAGAAAAGAAGAATTGAAAGCTCAAATTCTTGAGTTAACCCGTGAATATTATAAAGAAGTGCATGGTGTTCCTCAAAAGTTTATCTCTGGTAAAACAAAGGTAAATTATGGAGGTCGATATTTCGATGCAGAAGAGATGGTTAATCTTGTGGACTCATCTCTTGACTTTTGGTTGACAGCTGGTCCTTGGGCTCATAAATTCGAGACACGTTTTGCAAAATGGCTAAATGTGAAATATTGTTCGTTATGCAATTCTGGTTCTTCTGCTAACCTCCTTGCTTTTAGTGCACTTACAGCACCAGAACTCGGAGAACGTGCAATAAAGCGAGGTGACGAAGTAATAACTGTAGCTGCGGGCTTCCCAACTACAGTATCAGCTATACTTCAATATAATTGTGTTCCAGTATTTGTTGATATGAATATAGAGGAAAGCAATATTGACACAACCCAACTTGAAGCAGCGTTTTCTCCAAAGACAAAAGCTGTTATGGTTGCTCATTCGTTAGGCAATCCATTTAATCTTCAGGCAGTTGTTGATTTCTGTAAAAAGCACAATCTTTGGTTAGTAGAAGATAACTGTGATGCTCTTGGTTCAGAATATTTTATTGATGGAGAATGGAAGAAAACTGGAACTATTGGTGATATAGGAACAAGTTCTTTTTATCCTCCTCATCACATGACAATGGGCGAAGGTGGTGCAGTTTATACAAATAATCCAGAACTCGATAAATATATAAAGAGTTTTCGTGACTGGGGGCGTGATTGTTGGTGTGTTGGTGGTGTTGACAATACTTGTAAATGTCGTTTTACCAAACAGTTTGGACAACTCCCTGTTGGTTATGATCATAAGTATGTTTATAGTCATATGGGATACAATCTAAAAGCTACAGACATGCAAGCTGCTATTGGTTGTGCTCAATTAGATAAACTTGATTATATTGTTCAGAGAAGACGTGAAAATTTCGATTTCCTATATCAAGGATTGAAAAATACAAAGGGATTGCTTCTTCCTGAGGCACAGAAAAATTCAAAACCATCTTGGTTTGGTTTCTTCATTACAGTCAAGCCTGATGCTGGTTACACTCGTAACGAATTAACTTCTTATCTTGAAGAGCATTTAGTTCAGACTCGTAATCTATTTGCTGGAAATCTAACAAAGCATCCTGCATTTGACCAATATATTGAGGGAAAAGACTACCGTTGTATAGGCGATTTGCCAGTAACCAGCTATATAATGAATAATAGCTTCTGGATTGGTGTTTATCCTGGAATGACAGAAGAAAAACTTCAATATATGGTTGATACGATAAAGTCTTTTGTTGCATCAAAAAATTAAATGTCAAGATTATGAAGGTTGTATTGCTTGCAGGTGGATTCGGAACCCGTATCTCAGAAGAGAGTATGTATCATCCAAAACCGATGGTGGAGATAGGTGGTATGCCTATTCTTTGGCATATTATGAAAGAATATAGCTATTATGGTCACAATGAGTTTATAATCTGTGCAGGCTATAAGCAAGAATATATTAAAGAATGGTTTGCTAACTATTTCATTCATAATAGCGATATTACATTTGACTATACAAATGGTAACAACAAAATGACCGTTCATCATAGTCATATTGAACCTTGGAAGGTTACTATTGCTGATACGGGATATAATACAATGACTGGTGGACGTATAAAGAGAATACAGGAATATGTTGGCAACGAAGCCTTCTTTATGACTTATGGTGATGGCGTTTGTGATGTCAATATAAATAAATTGTTGGATTTTCACAAAGAGCATGGAAAAATCGCAACCTTAACAGCTGTAAAGCAAGATCAGTCAAAAGGAGTTCTTGATATAGGTGGCGATAATACAGTAAAGGCTTTTCGAGAAAAGCATATTTCGGATAGTGCTCCCATAAATGCAGGCTATATGGTTTTGCAACCAGAAATATTTGATTATATAGAAGGCGATGAAACCGTTTTTGAAAAAGAACCTCTTGAAACTCTGGCACAAGAAGGACAATTGATGTCTTATAATCATCAGGGATTCTGGCAATGTATGGATAGCATGCGAGAAAAAGAAGAACTGGAAAAGTTACTTGTCACCGGACAGGCTCCTTGGAAAAAATGGACAAGAGAAATACCATTTGAAATCAAAAGACAAAATGAAGAATGAAAATAGATGTTTTCGATAATTTCTATAAAGGAAAGAAAATCCTTGTAACAGGGCATACTGGTTTTAAAGGCTCTTGGCTTTCCATTTGGCTTCATGAATTAGGAGCTGAAGTGATAGGTGTAGGTCTTGATCCATATTCAGAAAAAGATAATTTTGTTCTATCAAATATAGGAAGCAAGATAAAAGCAGATATCCGTGAAGATATTCGTGAAGGTGAAGAGATGAAACGAATATTTTCTGAATATCAGCCAGAGATAGTTTTTCATCTTGCAGCACAGCCACTTGTTCGTTTAAGCTATGAACAACCAGTTTATACTTATCAGACAAATGTAATGGGCACTATAAATATCATGGAGGCTATTCGCTCTACAAAAAGTGTGAAAGTGGCTGTTATGATTACTACCGATAAGTGTTACGAAAATAAAGAGCAGATGAAGGGATATGTGGAAACTGATCCTTTTGGTGGGTATGATCCATATTCTTCTTCTAAAGGTGCTTGCGAAATTGCCATACAGAGTTGGAGAAGAAGTTTCTTTAATCCAGAAGATTATGGAAAGAAACATACTGTTTCTATTGCCTCTGTACGTGCAGGAAATGTTATAGGTGGTGGTGATTGGGCAAAGGATCGTATCATTCCTGATTGTATACGTGCCTTAGAGTCAACAAAAGTGATAGATATTCGTTCTCCAAAGGCTGTCCGTCCTTGGGAACATGTGCTTGAACCTCTCTCTGGTTATATGCTTCTTGCTAAGAAAATGTGGGAGAATCCTACAGAGTATTGTGAAGGGTGGAACTTTGGTCCTGAGGCAGGAAGTGTACTTACTGTATGGGATGTCGCATCTGCTATTATTGAGAGTTTTGGCTTTGGTGAATTAAAGGACATTTCTGATCCAACCGCACTTCATGAGGCAAATTTGTTGATGCTAAATATTGAGAAGGCCCAAAAACGTCTTGGTTGGAAACCGCATTTGAATGCTAAGCAATGTGTTGTACTTACGACAGATTGGTATAAAAGATACAAAAAGGAAGATGTGTATAAAATCTGTCTTGATGAGATTAATCAGTTTATTGGTTAAGTAAGTCCTTATGAAATATGTTATTACAGGTGCTTCTGGTTTTATAGGTGTTGAGATATCTAAGATACTTCTTGATAAAGGAGATATCGTTTATGCTGTATGTAGAAAGACCTCAAAAGGTTTAAGTAATATTCCCCAACACGATAATTTAAAGATTGTATGGGCAGATTTAGATCATCTGTCGGAAATACCATCTCAAGTAAACCATGCTGATATTTTTATTCATCTTGCATGGGAAGGTACTATTAGTGGTGGCAGATTCAATACTGAGATACAAGAACGAAATATCACAAATGTGTTTACAGCCATGAAGGTTGCAAAGGAGATTGGTTGTCAATTGTTTGTTGATTCTGGTTCTCAAGCTGAATATGGAACCTATACTGAACTTATAACAGAAGAGACGCCATGTAATCCTTTTTCGGATTATGGAAAAGCTAAACTTGAAGTTTGGAATAAAGGGCAGAATTTATGCAAAGAATTAGGATTAAAGTACATTCATCTGCGCATTTTTAGTATGTATGGTGTAAATGACCATCCTTATACTCTTGTCATGACAATAGTAAAAAAAATGTTGAAAAATGAACGGAATATTGATTTAAGTTCTTGTACTCAGATGTGGAATTATGTATTTTGTCCAGATGCTTCTCGTATAATTATTGCACTTTGTGAATATGCTATTAAAAATAAGAATTTTAGATCAGAGATATATAATATAGCTTCTGATGATACAAGAGAATTAAAGGAATTTGTTGAACGTATTAAGCAGCTTACTAAAAGTTCAAGTAATTGCAATTATGGAGCAATAATTCCTTCTAATATTGTGTCTCTCAATCCATGTATTAAAAAGGCTATGAATGTAACAAACATTCGTTTTACACCATTTGATGATGTTATAAGACTGATTATCGAAAAGCTATCGCATAACATCCCGTCGTTAAATGATTAATAAAAATCAAAATATAGACAATATGATTAAAGTATCAGATTTTATCTTCCAACATCTTGTTGAGAAACATGGAATAGAACATTGTTTCCTCGTTACTGGAGGTGGAGCAATGCATTTGAATGATTCTATTGGTCATACAAAAGGCTTGGACTACGTTTGTAATCATCACGAACAGGCTTCAGCCATTGCTGCAGAAGGATACTATCGTACATGCGGAAAACTTTGTGTAACTAATGTTACTACAGGACCAGGTGGAACTAATGCTATTACTGGAGTTCTTGGCCAGTATCTTGATTCTATTCCTGCCCTGTATATTTCAGGACAGATTAAGACTGCTACTTATAAGCATACATATGATTATCTTAATCTCCGTCAATTAGGTGATCAGGAAGCAGATATTGTTTCTGTTGTTACACCTATTACTAAGTATGCAAAAACAATATATAATCCGCTTGATGTCAAATATGAATTGGATAAAGCTATTGCTATAGCGCTTGATGGACGTCCTGGTCCGGTATGGCTTGATATTCCTTTGGATGTTCAAGGAGCAATGATAGATGAAACCAAGTTGAAAGAGTTTGATCCATCTGAACTTGTAGATCCTGTAAAACATAGTCTTGTAGGTGAACAAATAAAACAGCTTCTTGATAAGATTCTGAAAGCCAAGGCTCCTGTGATATATGTTGGTAATGGTGTTCGTTTGGCTAAACGTGAGAAGGAATTTATTACACTGGCAGAGAAATTAAATATTCCAGTAGTAACAGCTATTAGTGGTAGCGATATTATATGGCACGATCATAAATTGTGTTTTGGAAAGCCAGGAATCTGTGGCGATAGAATAGGTAATATCATGGTACAGAATTCTGATTTGCTAATCATTTTGGGTACTCGCCTTTCTATTCGTCAGGTTTCGTATGCTTATGACCTCTTTGCTCCTAAAGCATTTAAGGTTATGGTTGATATAGATCTTGCAGAAATGCAGAAACCAACCTTAAATATTGATATGGCTATCCATGCAAACCTTTCTGAATTTATTGATAAGATGTTAGATGCTGTCCAGGATTATAAAGCTCCTGAAGCATTCTGTAATTTTATGTCATGGGGAAGGAAAATCGAAAAGAAGTTGCCTACTCTTTTTGATGACAATCCTGATATGAAAGGTTATACTAATTCTTATAAGTTTGCTTATGAGTTATTTAAACAGCTTCATGACGGAGATGTAGTTGTAACGGGTAATGGAACAGCTTATACATGTACCTACCAAGCAATGCAGGTAAACAAGGGAGTACGTGTGTTTGCAAATCAAGGATGTGCAGCAATGGGATACGATCTTCCAGCAGCTATTGTTGCTGTAGTTGCAAATGAAGCAAAGGAAAATGGTATAAAGGGCGGAAAGACAGTTCTTATTACAGGCGATGGTTCGCTCCAAATGAATATTCAAGAGTTCCAAACACTTATTACATATAAGTTGCCTCTGAAATTATTCGTCCTTGAGAATGAAGGTTATCTTGCGATTAAAACTACTCAGAAGAGTTTCTTTGGTGGGCATTTCACGGGTTCAAATCCTTCTTCAGGTGTAGTATGTCCTGATTTGAGTAAGATTTGTGCTGCTTATGGAATTCAATATACGTCATGTTCTGAAAATGGTAGAACGTTGCAGGAAACAATTAAAAAGACTTTAGCATGTGACGGACCTATTGTATGCGAAATTCATATGCATCCAGAGCAGACGTTATTCCCTAAGAGTGCAAGTTTTATGGATAAAGAGACTGGTAAGATGTCATCTGCCCCATTGGAGAAAATGGCTCCTTTTATGAATGAAGAATTGCAGAAAGAATGTATATATACTCCTATAATTTGAAATCAATTCTAAGATGATGTGCAAGTTGCCTTTATTAAGTATATGTATTCCAACCTATAATAGAGCAGATTTATTAAAGAATTGTGTTGAGAGCATTGTTACAAATTATGATTTCGACGAAGAGGTTGAAGTTGTAATAAGTGACAATGCTTCAGATGATAATACTCTTGAAGTATGTGAGATGTTTACTTCCAAATATCCCAATGTGAAATACTATCGTAATGATCACAATATTGGTGGTGAGGCTAATTTTATCAAGGTGTTGGAGTTGGCAAGTGGGCAATTTATAAAGTTATACAACGACTATAATCTTCTGACAAAAGGAGGCTTACACCAGTTTAAAGAAATTATTAAGTCTCAACAAAAAAGTCATGGTCTTATTTATTTTAATAATCAGACACGCGCAAAGATGTTTGGTATAAAACAAATAATGAATATGGATCAGCTGGTAAATGAGCTTGGGATAGAAATGACATGGATTAGTAGCTTTGGCTTTTGGGCAGAAGATTTTGTTGCACTTCCTCAAAAGGATAGAGCAAGGGATTTGCAGTTTCAACAAACAGACTGGTTCCTTCGTATGTTCCAACAAAAAGATGGTTGCATAATTTGCTGTCAGCACTTTATTAATCGCCAAGAGATGAAAACTAACTTCTCTTATGATTTCGTTAAAGTGCAAGTTGTAAATTATTTACAATTGTTTAAACCTTATCTTCAATCACAAAAATTGAGCAATAAGGCATATGTAAATATGCTGAAGAAATATCCAAACTGGTATTGGAATGTTATTCTTCAACATGTAATTAGAAAACCGCGATGGAACATTAGTTTCAAAGACTCTTTCAAAGTAATATATCCTATATTAGGAAAGTATTATTGGTTTTACACATTATCATTTTGGTACTTTTTTAAAAAAAGTTTTAAGGGATTCAAATAAAGCATGGACAATAATGTTAAGACTGTAGATTGTGTAGTTGTTACCTACAACAGATTGGAATTATTGAAAGAAAACTTAGAAAAGGTTTCGTCTCAAACATATCCAATAAGAAATATATATATTATTGATAATAATTCTTCGGATGGCACGGCTGAATATCTTAAAGATATAGATGACCCTCGATTCAAGGTTATTCGGTTGGCCAAGAATGTTGGAGGAGCAGGTGGATTTTTTAAAGGTATTGAACTATGTGCTATCAATCATGCTGATTGGATATGGGTGATGGATGACGATACTATTCCTGAGAGCGATTCGCTTGAGCAACTTATGGCTTATTCAAACATAGAAGGTGTTGGTTATATTAATAGTCAAGTGTTGTGGATAGATGGTCAACCACATTTGATGAACAAGCCAAGATATTTGGAAGATCAAGGGGCAAAAGAAACGCTTTTTAGGGAGAATGAAAAGTTGTCCGGACAATGTCAGTTAACTCATCATGCTTCTTTTGTATCGTTGCTTATAAGAGGTACTATTCCATGGAAGTTAGGACTTCCATTAAAAGAATTCTTTATTTGGAATGATGATGAGGAATATACGTATAGAATTACAAATGCTGGTTATTGGGGATTACATGTTAATTCAAGTATAGTTTGGCATAAAACAAAAACAAATTATGCAGCTTCTTTAAATACCTTGACTGCAGATATGGCGTGGAAATTGTATTATGGAGAGAGAAATGGTAGTTATGTACGTAGGATGCAGAAAGGATTTATCTTCTTTTTCTTATCGCAAATAAATGAAATAAGGTTGCATGTTCATAAGATAAAGAAACGTCATTTGCCAAAAGCAGATGAAAAGAAACTTTTGCATGCAATACTTAAGGGATTGTTTGATGGTTTTTTCTTTAATCCAAAAATATGTTTCCCTACACGCATACATGATTTGTAATCCTTGCGTATTAGAAAAAAACTATTTTGAAATAGAAAAACAATACAGATAATAAAATGAGATAAACGCAACTTTTCTACATAACAATAATGTATTATCCCCAAAATAAACTATATTTGCAGTTGTTCGTTGAATCTGTATTAATAAACATTTAATGTTGGACGAGAGTATTAGAGTCGGAAAGAAGAACATAGTTTTCTTGATGTCGCGCTTTCTTGATGGGGGCATAGACACGGTGTTGGTTGAGTATCTTAGATATTTGGCCAAAGACGAGCATTATAATATCACGTTGGCTATTGCCACTTATATGGGCAATCTTGAGGTTTTCCGCAACAGAATACCGAAGAATGTGAATGTGATATACTTTAATCGCATGAAACTGCTGACGAGTGTACCTCAGAAACGTGTGGCCAAGCAGGCTGGGAGATTTACCAAACTGTATGGTGAGATGATGAATCCTATTCTAAGAAGGAAAACGCAGCATAACATTCATAAGCTTGCAAAGACTACTGATTTGTTTATTGATTTTGATTGTTGTGCCTATTCTTTCCTAAAATCGGTTCACACAAAGAAGATTGCTTTCTTCCATTTCAGTTTTGCGCAGAGCATGGCTCAAAATCCTAAGCGCATGAAGCGAATAAGAAAGCAACTTGAAAACTATAATTGTGTTGTTACCATCTCAAAGGCTATGAAGGAGGAGGGATGTAGATTGTTCCCAGAACTGAGGGACAAGCTGTTTGTTATCTACAATGCCAAGGATCAGGATGTGATTCGAAGAAATGCCGAAGAGAAGGTTGCTGATGAACGTATAAACAAACCTTATTTCCTGGCAATAGAGCGTTTGGAGGAGTCGCAGAAGGATATTACAACCTTACTGAAGGCATACGCTATTTTGCGTAAGGAAAAAGGTGTTGACGAGAAACTATATATTATTGGCAAGGGAAAATCTGAGGAACAGTTGCAACAGACTGCTGTTGACTTGGGAATAAACAACGATGTGGAGTTCCTTGGCTTTAAGAGCAATCCTTATCCATGGATTAAGAATTGTAAGTTGTTGTTGCATAGTGCAAAGTTTGAGGGACTTCCAACTGTGTTGGTTGAAGGACTTCTGCTTGGGAAACTGATGGTGTCAACCGATTGTCCTACAGGACCGAAGGAAATACTCAATAGCGGGAAGGCGGGTATGCTTGTTCCTGTTGGCGATGAGAGGGCTTTTGCCGATACAGCGTATAGGTTGTTAACAGATTCTGCTTTGCAGCAACAGATTTTGCAGGGAGTAGAGGCGAGAGCCTTTGATTTCACGTTTCCTGCCATAGACCAGAAAATTTCTGAACTTTTGTAATAATAATCTTTCTAAAAAACTATGATTTATGTAGCCGACAAGGGCCGTATGGCCAACAACATTTTTCAGTATGGCCATGTGTATGCTTGGGCAAGAGAGCACGGACGCAAGAGTGTGTCTATGCGCTTTGCTTATAAGTATCCCTTTTTTCATATTACACATACCAGATATCACAAGTTTATTGTTTATTTCCTTGCCAAATATGCAGCCAAATTGCATTTGATGCCTACAGTTGAATACACTTCGTTCAAGGATGATTATAGTGAGGAGGAGGCTGTTATCAACCGTCACAAGAATGTATTGGTGAAGGGATGGCATGTGCGCTATCCTGAACTCTACCTGAAGTATTTAGACGAGATAAGAGAACTCTTTGCCTTCGATCGTGTCATTCATAAGGTGGTAGATAAGAAATTAGCCCCTTATCAGCAATCAATAAAGTTAGGTGTACACATTCGTAGAGGCGACTACAAGACATTTTTCAACGGAAGATATTTCTATACCGACGAACAGTATCTTCACGCCATAAACGAGTTTATTCGTTTGCAGAAAGAGAAAGATTCGTCTAAGCGCATAGATGTTTTTATCTGTGGTAATGACCCTAAGCTAAATAAAAAGTTCTACAAGGAAGCATTAGGCGAGAATGTTCATTTCCCTAATGGCACAGGTGAAGAAGATATGTATTTATTTTCTCAATGTGATTATCTCATTGGTGCTCCAAGTTCCTACACACTTATAGCCTCTATGTATAAGGACAGCACAAAGCTCTATTGGATAAAAGATTCACAGAAAAAGTTGTCAGAAACCGATTTCGAACCTTTCAAAGTACTGTTTACGCAGTTTGATAGTTGCTTCTGTGCAGAAAAGTAAAAAAGGCAAATGTTGGTTGTGTTGGCTGTATTACGTGTATATTCAACTCCCGAAACAGCACATACACCATTCTTTAAGCTATTCCTTTCTAATCATTTTTTTTAAAGGTGTAAAAAGACTTTTAATAACAAATGAGCTTAATATGGACAAAAGAATAAGGCATAAAAATATTACTATAGGATAGTATAATTTGTATATTCTGTTTCCAAAAATATACCAACAGAAGAAATAATGTGTAAGCCACATATTGGCAGAATGCTTACCTAAAAAGATGAATAATTTATTTATATAGTTAGCTTTATTAATTGATACCATTAAAGGAATAAAAAGCAGAACAAATGGTAGGTTTATAATAGAGCTATTGCCTAGTAATAATTTTATAAAACATATAAGTATTAAAATAGCAAATAGACTTTTGTTTGATAAATAATGAAGTTTATCCAAACTTTTTTGTATTAAATCATATTTTACATATAATATGCCTACTACGAAGAAAAAGAGCATGAAAATACAATTTATGAAAACAAGTAAGATATGTTCTAATACATTTTTTGGAATATATATTTCTTTAAGTATATAGCATAAAACGTATAATACGCCTGAAAATATTAGCGCTAATATATCTTGCTTTATATTATTGGCAAAAAGTCTGTGAATAATGAAATAACTGAAGACTGTTAATATTATGTAAGGTAACAAAAACCACCAAGCACCATTATATGTATATATTAATCCACATAAATTTAATAATAGTATTAAAATATTTCCTGGGTACAAATTAGGATTTATTATACACCCTAAAGGGATAAACAAAGCAAATACTATCAAATAATTCACATATAGCGATAATGCACGGCGTCCATTATGCATAGAATGATTTTTTTTATTCTGATATGTTTTTGCTAAACCATATCCACCAAGAAATATATATAATGGTACACAACATGAAGCTATTTTTGTTAGCACATATACAAGTGGCTTACCATTTAGAAATAAAAGGCTATGCTCACATTCCTCAATTATTTCTATGTTAGAAAACAGATGTAGCCATAACATCATAGATATAGCTATACCCTTAAAAAATAAAGTATCTTCTTTTAACATTTAAGTTTTATCAGATGTTTTCTTATTCTATTCCTTTTTCCTTCTTTATGATGTTGATGTCTCTTAAATCAACTCTGCCGTTTTCGGGATTATAACGAATGTTGAATTCCTCGTGTGAACGCTTCCAGCGGTTGTGACTCCACAGGTATATGCCAGGGTTGCGACGAATGGTCTTTTCAAGAAGATTGAAATAGATGTCTGTTAGCTGCCAATCCTCGTATTTTGTGGCTTCTGTGGTTATGAGTTTCATGTCGCAATGATAGTGCCCACGCGACACTCTTGTTACGTCGGCATAGAAAACAGCTTGATTGGTTTTCTTTATCAGTCGCTCACTTCCTGTGAGTACAGGTGTGTCTTGGTTAAGGAAGTTGAGCCAATGGTGGATGTTGTTCCAGAAAGGCACCTGATCAGCGATATATCCAATAGTT
>Ga0247611_10008980_pt1 | contig 12163 bp, 12 predicted proteins | sample 177DNAGHGhighgp2_FD_192422 | JGI IMG/M metagenome (GOLD analysis project Ga0247611, IMG submission 192422) | Sheep rumen microbial communities from Palmerston North, Manawatu-Wanganui, New Zealand - 1770 DNA GHGhigh gp2 | ecosystem: Host-associated > Mammals > Digestive system > Stomach > Rumen... | reverse complement strand
TTGCAGGAAGAATTTGGTGCAACAGGATTTGAGCCCCGAACCATCCGCAGAATGATGCAATTCGCCTCGATGTTTCCTGATATAAAGATTGTGACACCACTGATGACACAATTGTCGTGGTCTCACTTCCTGACTGTTATGCCCATTAAGGATCCACTGGCACGTGAATTCTATCTGACAATGGCAGCCGCCGAGCATTGGAGCAAGCGCACCCTTGAAGCCAAGATTGGCGGTATGCTCTACGAGCGTACCGCCATTGCGACGAAACCCGACGAACTGATCAAACAGGAGCTATCGGAACTACGGGAAAACAACGTCCTCTCCCCTGACCTTGTCTTCAAAAGCCCTTATTTCTTAGAGTTTACAGGACTGAAGGGAATGTATAGCGAAAAGAGTCTTGAGGATAGCCTTGTGGCGCACTTGGAGCAGTTCATCTTGGAATTGGGCAATGGCTTCACCTTCGTCGAGCGGCAGAAACGGATGATTATCGACGGCGAGGACTTCTATCTCGACTTGCTTTTCTATCATCGTAAGTTGCACCGACTGATAGCCATCGACTTGAAGCTTGGTAAATTCAAGGCTCAGTACAAAGGACAAATGGAGCTTTACCTGCGCTGGTTGGAAAAAAACGAAATGGAGCCTGGTGAGGAGCAGCCCCTCGGCCTATTGCTCTGCACAGAAGGTGGCGACGAGCAGATAGAACTGCTGCAACTCGACAAATCCGGCATCAAAGTGGCGCAAAAATATGGCCGAACGTCCCTCCAAAGAGTTGTTGCAACGACAGCTGCACAAAGGCCTTGAAGCCGCCAAACAACGTTGGGAGAATTGCCCAGAGAACTAACCGCTAAATAATATTTTGCCAAACAAGAAAAGATTCGTATCTTTGCAGATTGAAATCATAGAAAAATATAATTATATGTGGCCTGACAAGGAATCCGAAAAGGACTATTTGAATTATCGGTATATGGTAGATTTAGTCGTGGATATTGCAACCAATAAATCACTTTCGCCTTCTACCATTGGTTTATATGGTGACTGGGGTAGCGGTAAATCAACCCTTATGAGACTTGCCCAAAATACCATTGAACAGAAAGCACAGGAAAAGATCAAAAGATGGAAAAAGAAGGATGGCGAAACGGATGCTGACATGCCCAAAACGCTTTGTGTAGAGTTCAACGGATGGCTGTTTGAAGGATATGAAGACACCAAAACATCTCTTTGTGGGACGATACTTGATGCACTGGCTGACGAAAAACGATTTGGGCCAAATGTCGTTGATTATGCCAAAGAACTACGAAAGAAGATAGACTTCAAAAAAATAGTAGGAAAAGGGATAAAATATAGCCTAGATTACTTCTTGACCAGTGGAATAGGTGCCCTTACCGATTTGACGTTGAGCAGTGTGCTCTCTTCTATAAAAACTAATATGAATGATGTTCAGGCAAAAGATATTGAAGAGGTGCTTGCCAAATTCAAAAAGGATGAGAGAACTCGTACAGAAATAAAAAACTTTAGGGAAGAATTCTCCAAACTATTAAAAGATAGTAAAGTAGAGAACCTTGTGGTTTTTATTGATGAGCTTGACCGTTGTTTGCCAGATACAATATTGGAGATATTTGAAGCAATACGTTTGTTCCTCTATGTAGACGGTATGTCGTTTGTAATAGGTGCCGATGAACGTTTGATACAGTTTGCTATAAAAACAAAGTACAAGGATGTTCCAGGAAATAATCTCGATATTGGCAAAGAGTATCTTGAAAAAGTCATTCAATATCCCATATCTATTCCTCAGTTGAATCATGCCGAAGTAAATCAATATTTATCGTGCCTGCTACTTGAAAAGACGTTAATCGGAGAGGGAGAGTTCGACGCATTTTTGAAAGTTGTTCACAGTATAGGACCCGATCAAGAACTGACTATTGAACTATTGGAGGGGAATGCCCACTCAATAACTGAAAAATGCAAGTCTGACATAGCTTTTGCAAAGCAGATTTCTTCGGTATTAGCTCCTAGCATAAATGGCAATCCACGCCAATGCAAGCGATTCCTCAATACACTTTATATGCGGATGAATCTTGCCAACTCTCGTGGAATTGAGTTGAACAAAAACATTTTAGCCAAATTACTCCTTGCCGAGTATTTCAAGCCAGACTTCTTCGATGTTTTAGTAAAAGAGGCTAACCGGGATAATTTCACGAGTTTTGAAAAAGGAGATTTAATAGAGGAAACTAATCCTTTTGCTGTCTGGAAAGATGATACCTGGGTGAAAACCTGGAATAACAACGGAACTATTATAGGAAATGAAAAAATAGACAAATATGTTTATTTTGCTAATGTGAAGGGGCGTTATGCCCATTCTAAACTTGATATGTTGAGTCCGACTGCAAAAAAATGTTTTGATTTGTTAGCCAGTGGAACAGATTCAGGAAGAAATAACGGCGTGAAAATGGCAAAGGGCCTTTCGGCAGGAGAGAATGCCATCATTGTATCTGAATTGTTTGTTATATTAGAAACTGCACCTGAGATGAATAATGAGGCGTTGCGTTCTTTTGCAGATGTCTGCATTGAAGTTGACATGAGCGATTATGCTTTAAAGAAATTAATGGAGCTTCCCGCAGAAAAATATACATATGAATCATATGGACAACTAACAACCTTCTTGAATAAACTGGATGAGGAAAGAAGGAAACGATTGGTATCATACTTGTCATCAAATCAACAGCTGAATAATACTATTCAAAGAACAAATCAACTTACAAGTTCTTTCAAAAAGAAAAAATAATGGGAACATCAAGCCTTTATGGAGGGCCGAAGAAAACGATTCTTTTGCCATCGGATTACAATCCCGAAGGGACACCTTGGAGTGTAAATCAGAATGCCGAACAACCTGAACAGGACGAGTCTGATAATGAGAATTCTGATAAGAATCAACTAAAAAATAATCCAGATTCTGACAATCAGATACCACCAGGAATATCATGGAGTGACATTCGACGTTCTGTTACTCGTTCCATGAATCACTTAACAGCGAGAAATGTCAAAACTGCCATCAGCAGATACACAAAGGCTCTTGGTGGCCATACGAATGCTACTCGACAAGCAAAGACAGCTCGACGTACTGCCACAAAAATAATCAGTTACTTTAGTGGCACTCCAGAAACTATCCGAACTCGTTTTGAAAATGCTGGCATTCGATTCGAAAACCGCCCGACAAAGGATATACTCAATGACATATGCTTATTGTTGGCACCTGTGCCTAATGACTTTGAGGATGCTTTAGCCAATAGTGCATGGGATAAAACTATTGCAGATATCGCAATGGATGAGACGATAGACCTTAGTTTATTGGAAAGTTTCAATGAGGAGCTACTTCAAAACATGGTGGGCGGTTTCATAAAGCATTATGTGTATGATAAACTTATCCAACAATCGGAACAAGGTGCATTGGCAAGATGCAATGATTTAGCGAAACTGAACAAACTTGAGAAAAGCATCAAAAAGTATATAGATGGGATTGTGGATGGTATTGTTCCTGATTTCATTCGTTCGGGAATGGTCCAATCTGATATTAATAAAATGGTTGATGGTTTGTTTGATGCTGCTTATCAACAAATGGAGGAACTACAATGAAAAATAGTTTTGTTTTTATACTCTCAAACCACGATTGTTTTTCAATAACTGGGGCACAAAGAGTAAACATCAATGATTCTTCACAACTGCGCTATACTTTTTGGCATCCTCGAGTTGGTGGAGGAAGGAAGCAAATGTATAAAACCCCTCAGTATTTCGCGACTGAAGCTCTTGACCTGCTTTATCTGTCACTTGCGGTATTTTATGTTGACAAAAAAGTAAATCGAAAAGTGCAGGATGATGCTTGGACACGTAATCTTGAGGTGTATTTACCCGTCAAAGAATATCAAAAATGGGAATCGTGCAAACAAATCATAACGGATGCTTTGAATTATCTTACAGGTGACCACTGGTCTCTGCATTTTCGTGAACGTACAGATTTGACTGAAGATGAATATCGTTATAAGAAAGGACGTTATACTTATAGAAACTCTGTAGAATGGATTAACACAGACACATTCTGTATGCTTTCTGGTGGGTTGGATTCCTTCATTGGGGCAATCAATCTTCTCTGCGAAGATAAGAACCCTGTATTTGTTGGTAACTACAACGGTGGGAAAGGAGTTAAGAATTATCAAGATGAGGTTGTAAAATCTTTGATTTCCAAGTTCAAAGTCTCTGAAAACAATTTTTTTCGTTTCTATGCAGCTCCCGTCAGTAGTCTTGAGGACTCAACTAGATCTCGTTCACTAATGTTTTTTGCTCATGCCATAACTGTGGCTTCTGGAATGGGGCATCATGTTGATTTATTTATTCCTGAAAACGGTGTTATATCGTTGAATATTCCTTTAACCGTAATGCGACTCGGAAGCCTGAGTACTCGCACCACCCATCCGTATTTCATGGGGTTGCTGCAAAAAATCATTACACAATTAGGAATAGATGTAACTTTAAAGAATCCATTCCAGTTTCTGACCAAGGGAGAAATGATGAAACAATGTTTGGATAAGTTATTTTTGAACAACAATTTCAATAAAACAATGTCCTGTTCTCACCCTGATCAAGGTAGGTGGGCTGGGGACAAACGTCCTTGCCATTGTGGAACATGTCTGCCATGTACAATCCGTCGCGCTGCCATAAAAGCTGCCGGTTTGACGGATAATTCCAACTATAGGGATCCGAACTATTTGAGGCCAGAAGCTCGTAAGCATTTGATATCATATCGTCAGGGGTTGTTAGAAAATAAATATCCTCTCTCTGCCATACAAATGTCAGGTCCAATATATGACGACTTTCAGTTATACGCTGAGTTATATGAGCATGGTATACAAGAAATGAAAGACTTTATTGATACAATATGATGGAACACTTACATGATTCTCACTTTCATCTTGATCTACAACAAAACCGTACAACTGCAATACAGCATATAGAGGACAATAGAATTTATACGATTGCTGTTACAAATTTACCCGACTTGTATCGACGTGAATCAGTTGGAGTAGCAAGTAAGTATATACGATTTGCCCTTGGGTTTCATCCAGAGTTAGTACACCAATTCAAGAATCAAATACCTTTGATGTGGACTTTATTGCCAAATGTCCGTTATATTGGTGAGGTCGGTTTGGACTTCGTCGATACATCATTTCAAAATGAACAGATAGCTTTTTTTTCAGAATTAATAGAGCTTTGCAGAAATGATCATAACAAGATTATTACAATTCATTCTCGTAGAGCGGTGAAGCAAGTTATAAAGATAATTGGAAAAGATTTTCGATTTAAACCAATTTTACACTGGTTCACTGGACATAAAGAGGAGTTATTAAATGCAATTGATGCTGGTTTTTACTTTTCGGTGAATGGTACGATGATGCAATCAAGCCGGTTTTTGTCAATGCTTCCAATGATTCCTGCCAATCGTATATTAGTTGAAACCGATAGCCCTTTTACACAATACAAAATAAGCCATGCATCCACATTGAGAAGCATTGTGTCCTCTATTAATGAGTTCAGGCCAGATGTTGATGTTTTTGCAAATTTCGACAATCTTTTTACTGAATAATAAATTGGTGAACACAAAAACTAACCGATGTTCCCTAAATAATTCGTATCTTTGCAAACGAAATAACAACTAAAAAGACAATATATCGAAAGAAGAAAAGAGAAGATAACTAACATATTATAAAGCGTTTTCGCTCCAACTTGCCTACTTGAAGTTCCACAAACAAGCCAAGCAAAGTAAAGAGGTAAACGCTCACGAGGAATCGTGGGCTTTACTTACATGCTTGGCAGGTCGTGGAACACCTTAGTAGGCGTAAGAAAAGTTCCACGTTTTTCTTATGTATTTTGCAAAAAGAAAGCAACAGCAAAACAAAAACACAATAAAATAAGGAGTTGCACCCGATTTTGGGTGCATTTTTTTGTTGCTTGTTTTCTGTTGTTTATGCTTTTTTACTACATTTTTTGTTACTCGTTTGTTACCCATTTCAAAAAATAGTTGTATATTTGCAGCGGTAACAAATCAAAATAGTAACAATATGGCAAAGACACGCAAGAAAGAAAAAGAGCCAATACGGCTGCGGTTTAAAGAACTGGCAGACGGCAACAGGAGCATTTACCTTGACACATACAGGAACGGCAAAAGAAAGTATGAGTTTCTGAAACTCTACCTTGTGCCTGAAACAACACCCCTCAACAAGCGTTTGAACGCCGACACGATGAAAGCGGCAGAAACGATAAAGGCACAGCGTATCATTGAACTTGCCAATGGAGAGGCGGGCATTAAGAACACCCAACGGGGAAAGATGTTGCTTGTTGATTGGCTGAAACACTACAAGGAGTTGAAAGAGGACAAAAGCGAGGGATTGCAGCAACAAATCAACTTTACTATTACACTGGTAAAGGAGTTTGAGGGTGACAAAACCCGCCTGTGTGACATAGACAAAGAATATTGCAGGGGCTTTTTGCATTACATAACAGGAGTGTATGAAACCACCACGGGAAAACATTTAGAACCGACAACGGCACACAACTATTACACCGTTCTAAATAGTGCCTTGAACGAGGCTGTAAGGCGTGAATACATTGCCAAGAACCCATTTCAGACAATACCGACAACTGACAAAATAAAGATACCTGAAAGCAAAAGAACCTATTTGACTGTTGATGAGGTGAAAGCCCTGATTGCTACACCTTGCAGAAATGAGGCTATCAAACAGGCATATTTATTCAGCGTCTTTTGCGGTTTGAGAATAAGCGACATTGAGCGGCTGAGGTGGAGTGACATTGTGAACGATGGCGGGCAGTTGAGGGCTAATATTATTCAGAAAAAGACAAGGAACCCGCTATATGTACCACTTTCAAAACACGCTGTAATGTTTATGCCCAATAGAGGAACGGCATCAGCAACAGACAATATTTTTAACCTACCCTCACAGTTGACCATAAACAATGTGTTGAGGCAGTGGGCAGCAGCAGCGGGCATAACAAAGAATGTGACATTTCACACGGCCAGGCACACAGCAGCAACCATGATGTTAACAGCAGGGTCAGAATTATACACGGTGAGCAAGATTTTAGGACATTCAGAGGTGAGAACCACACAGATATATGCAAAGATAATAGATAAAAAGAAAGATGAGGCGGTGAGCCTTGTTGATAATCTTTTCAGCGACTAAAAGCGGGTAACTATGGAAAGGCAAAGTAAAACCTTATTAGAAGTGGTAGAGGAAGTATCTCCTTGTGATTGGCGAAAAGACTTTGGCCAACAGTTTTTTTTGGCTACAACTGCAATAAATGATTGGCTGGACGTGGAAAAAGATATTTGGGAAAAAGACTTGCTCACAATAGTCCCAAGAGAAAAGTTTGGGCTGTACTTTTTGGGAAAGGCAAATTATCTTTTGGATGAGTTTCATGATTTTGTGCCACTCACCATTGAAGATTGGGAAGAGATGCAACGGGGGGAAGATTGTTTTTTTTGCCTTGCTATGGAATACTATTTCAACGCAATCAATGAATTATTGGTGAATTTTGATATTGAAGAAGATAAGGACATAAACAAGATGTTTGAGCGATGGTGGTTTGTGGTTGGCGACACGGGGGAAATGATAGACGGTGACGGTAAGCAAGCCCGCGATTTCAAAAGCGGCAAAACCGAGCATAAACTAACAGCCATATTCAACGCCCTTAGCGAAAGCGGTTATTTGCCCGCTGATGGCGATTTGCAAGGCTGGTTGTGGGTTTGTACTGGCAAGATGGGAACACAGCCCACAGAGCCGTTAAAATGGCATGGTACACCAACCGAGTTAGCCTTGATGGTTGGCAATGTGTTTGGCAGAAAGTGGGCAGTCACAGCGGCAGTTTTTCAGTATAAGGCCAAAAATGGAGAGTGGAAAGCACCGACACGAGCCTATTTGGCAAAGCAATGGAGTAATAGCACGATAATGGGTACAGACTTGATGAAAATATTATCACCAATTCTCAAAAACACATAAGGTAGAGAGCAAACAAAAGATAATTCACGGTGGTAACGTTGTGGTAATATTGGGGTGAAATGCTGGCAAAAGGTGTTTCACCCCTTTTATTGTATATGAGTGTTTTGCTGTTCTTTCTGTGGTACATACACCACCATTATACCACATTATACCAGCGTTTATTTTCCTCAATATTAGTATTTTTGCAACTTGAAAACGAGCGGGAAACAGTGCAACAGCCCGCTGCGGTTTTCAGGGCAAAGACGGTGTGAGCCGTTGCACCTCACACCCGACAGCCCCAACCTCAAAAATAATAAAAAATGGACGAGGTATTACAACAGTTGCAAGAACTGAAACAAATTGCCGTGCTGGGTGCAAAAAACGCCCTCACAATGAACGATGTTTGCTTGCTGACAGGGTTGAGCAAAAGCCACCTTTACAAGTTGGTTTGGAGTAAAAAGATACCATACTACAAAGCAGCCGAGGGCGGCAAAATGACCTACTTTAACAAGCAGGAAATTGAAAACTGGCTACTGGCCTACCGAGTGCCTACCGAGGCAGAACAGGAGCAAAAGGCCATTGCCTACTGTGTAACCAGCAACAAGAAAGGAGTAAAGAAATGAGCAACATTGATTTCACCGCCTATATTAGGCTTGAACAGTTGCCCGATGAGGTGAAGAAACGCCACGGCGGTAAGGCTGGGGCAAAGATACCCCGCTTTGATGTAACCGCCATGGCGGGCTACTACAAGCCACTGAAAAACCTACAGAATAACAAAGGAATGGTTGTGGCATACCTAAACGAGACACGCGGCATTATCGGCAGCACCGATACACGGCGAGCAGACCGTTTCCTGATGGGCAAGCAAGGGAAAGACAGCGTTAATATTAGCAGTGTGTTTCTACTGGATACCGCAGCCGATGGCGGCAACCTGTATGGGTATGGCAACCCCAACGGCAACCCCAAGTTAAGGAGCGGCAACCCAAACCCTTTCTATTGCAACAGAACCGATGGCTATTTGTTTCTGATAGCCCCCGACTGGCGGCAAATAGAATGGCTGGTAATACCAAATGGGCTATGTACCATATTAGGCAACGCCAAAGCCCTTGCCGATGGGGTATATAACGAGGCGTTACAGACTATGAGGGCAGCGGCAAAAACATACTTTGATTACTGGGTGTGAAAATTGCTTTGTCTATATAGTAAGGTGACTTTTATACCAATTTTTGGTAAAGAATACTTATAGAAAAAACGAGCGATGATTGACACCCTAAATATGTGGCTTGACAGGGAGGCAACGTCGGGCGGAACCCCCTTTGCCATTGCCCCCTATCTGGACGAGGTGACAGAACGGCAGAACGAGCGGCAGGGGTACACTTGCACCGGTAGGCTTAGAGATTACCAAGTATGCATAACAAACAGCGGTGTGGCATTGCTGGGGAGTTTAGCAAAGTATTTCTTACCCTCAAACGTCTATACACTCACAAGGGCAACGGTACAGCAAGCTATTGAGCAGATGAGCGACCAACTACACACAGACGTTTCAGCGGCCAAGGTGTTAAGGGCAGACGTTTCCACGGTGATACCTACCACGCGGCCACCAGCCGACTATTACAGTTGTTTGGGAGGAAAGGCACGGTTTGAGAGGGTACAGGCCACCCCTGACACGCTTTATTATTCCACACATACACGGCAGCTTGTATTCTATGACAAGACCAAAGAGGCAGCGGCAAAGCGAGCTTTGATACCGCCCTCACTGGCAGATTGTAACTTGCTGCGGTATGAGTTGAGATTTGCCAAGCAGCCACACAAGCAGTTGAAACAAGCCGAGCCGATACAGGCGGCGGCACTGTACAACCCCGATTTCTATTATATGCTGGTACAGCAATGGAAAAATGAGTTTGAGACCATTAAGAAGATACACAGAAACACAACAATAATGGAAAACATAAAGACCCCAAAGGATGCACAAAACGCCCTCTTTGCACGTCTGTTGCAACAGGGCGGGCAGTCTGTCATTGATGAATATATTGCAGACCTCAAAGCGAGAAAGCAGTTTTCTGACCCCAAATATTACAGCCGATTGAAAGCCGACCTTAACAGGATATTGCAGACACCCGCCGAGGGTGACATTGACCTGATACTGGAGATTGAAAAGGCGGTTGCTAATGTGGCCAAATATGCAAGGTGAAAAATTGTTGTTGTCTATATAGTAAGGTGGATTTGTTACCAAATTTTGGTAAAACTGATTTCTGAAAAAAACAAAGATTTACAGACATGGAAACACAGAAAAGAGAGTGCAATTATATTGCTGGCAGATATAAGAACACAATCGAATGTGCCAATTGCAAGTATAACCACGTTGTCAATGTTGTGAGATTTGAATGTGGGAGGCGGCGGGGCAACCCCATGGCTGGCACCGTCTGTCTGAAAGAAAAGGAGGCCGACAATGGAAAAAGGTAAGACCAACAACCCCAATGGCAGACCAAAGGGAACACCCAACAAGATAACACAAGATATGAGGCAATGGCTTTCAACGGTGATTGATAAGAACCGCCGACAGATAGAGCGAGACTTGAAAGCCCTTGAACCAAAGGAGCGGTTACAGATGTTGGAAAAGCTGATGCAGTATGTTATACCCAAGCAACAGGCGGTGAGTGCCGATGTGAATGACGGGAGAGAGAGGAATAGACCGCTGGTTGAAAGATTGGCGATGCTTGTCAATGGTGGGGGGCTGCCACCAAATGAGGATTAGCACCACAAAGGCGAGGTACAACACCGATTTATCACTGAAAATAGTAAAAAATAGAAAAAACAGCCCCGATTTGGGGCTTTTTTTGAACCTGAGGGCAGACGTACCTACAAAGATGCAAGCCACGCCACAGGCAGCAACTATGACACTTCAACAGCAACCGCTACACAAATAAAGTTTGCATTTGCCAAAAAAGTTGTATCTTTGCATCATTGAAAGCCCGCCATGATGGCAGCATTATAGCCGTTTTTGTTACTAATTTGTTACCCGCTTGAAGTACAAAGCGGGCTTTCTTTTTATATATCAGTGTTTTATGTTGCAAAATATGGAAACTTCCACGATTTTTTATGCCAAGCAACGAAAACACAAAAACACAAATCAAGAGTCGCCAGCGGGTGGCTCAGCATGGCGAGGTGTTCACCAATCCGCGCGAGGTGAATGCTATGCTCGACTTGGTGCGGGATGAGTCGTTCCGGCTCGACAGCCGCTTCCTTGAACCCGCCTGTGGCGACGGGAATTTCCTTATCGAGATTCTGCGTCGCAAACTTTCCATTATTGAAAACATTAAGTCTCAAACGGAATGGGAATTCAATAGCCTTATTGCCGTGGGGTCTTGCTATGGCATTGAGCTATTGGAGGACAATGCCGAGGCTTGTCGCCAGAGGCTGTTCGGTTACGTCCTTTCTCAGCATCCAGACTTGAAGCAGAACCATCCTGAAAAAACAACCTCGGAGAGGTTGAATCTCAATAACCCCACACAAACGACGAAGGAGCGCAGTGTGGGGGTGTCATCGTCCGAAGTAATGCGTCTCGAAGAAACGCGACCTCAAAACCAATACACGATTTCCCTCCACTATATGCTGCAGAAGAATATCGTCTGCGGGGATGCACTGACCTATCGCACAGCGGACGGCAAGCCGATTACTTTCTGCGAGTGGACACCCATTGCGGGGAGTATGCAGTTCTCACGACGCGACTTCCAGTTTGACTTCCTTGTCAACCAAACACACCAGTATTCTCTCTTCGACGAGCAGGGCGAGGCGCAGAGCTTCGACGAACCTGTCCGTTCCTATCCACCATTGCATTACACACAACTCTACCGCTATGAAGAACAAGATACACACTCCATATAAGCTACTATACCGCGCGGTGTGGTCTATGAGAGACTGGCTGCAACAATACGCTTTGGATGCGACAACGATGACAAGACTGTCGCGTCCCTATCGGGACGCTGTATACTATGGCAGTATCGGCACGGCACTACGCCTTCGGCTTGTACCGTGTTATGCATGGTCTCGTCCCTCTCGGGACGTCCCCCCAGACACTAATAATACAACCTTATGAAACAAAAATATTCACCGGACATACT
>Ga0247611_10008979_pt1 | contig 12164 bp, 9 predicted proteins | sample 177DNAGHGhighgp2_FD_192422 | JGI IMG/M metagenome (GOLD analysis project Ga0247611, IMG submission 192422) | Sheep rumen microbial communities from Palmerston North, Manawatu-Wanganui, New Zealand - 1770 DNA GHGhigh gp2 | ecosystem: Host-associated > Mammals > Digestive system > Stomach > Rumen ... | reverse complement strand
CCGTCGCGGAAGCCCTCGGCCACCGTCAGACCGCTGAGGGCCACAGAGGCACGTGCCCCCGGCGGCTCGTTCATCTGACCATAGACCAGCGTAGCCTGCGACTTCTTCAGCTCCTCGGGGTCAACAAGCGAGAGGTCCCACTTGCCTTCTTCCATGGCCTGGCGGAATTTCTCGCCGTAGCGGATAACGCCCGACTCCAGCATCTCGCGAATCAGGTCGTTGCCCTCACGCGTGCGCTCGCCGACACCGGCGAACACGGAGAAACCGTTGTGGCCCTTGGCAATGTTGTTGATGAGCTCCATGATGAGCACCGTCTTACCTACGCCGGCACCGCCGAACAGACCAATCTTACCACCCTTCATGTAAGGCTCCAGCAGGTCGATGACCTTGATACCCGTAGAAAGGATTTCCTTCTTGGTCGACAGCTCCTCAAACGAAGGAGCTGCACGGTGAATGGGATAGGCGCCCTCCATCGAGAGAGGGTCCATACCGTCAATGGGCTGGCCGATAACGTTCAGCATGCGACCCTTGATCTGGTCGCCCGAAGGCATCTGGATAGGCGTACCCATGGGAATGGCCTCCAAGCCACGCTGCAAGCCGTCAGTATTGTCCATAGCCACGCAGCGGACGGTGTCCTCACCGATGTGCTGCTGCACCTCGACAATCAGCGTCTGGCCGTTGCCGCGGTCAATCTTCAGGGCGTCGTGAATCTTGGGCAGCACCTTCTCCGCCTCCAAGCCTTCGGTGTTAAAGTAAACATCGATGACCGGGCCGATAATCTGGGAAATGTGTCCCGTAATCTGTGACATAAGCGATTTTAATATTTTTAGGTTATAATTCTTAGTATTCGTAAACGCCCACAAAATTACAAAGAAAAATCGGAACACACAAACTATTAATCTGAAAAATTAGTTAAAACTCCGTTGCAGCAACAAAGAGTAAACCGAACCCTGCGAAATTGCCGGAAACTCCATGAGAATTTTTCAATACTCTATGAGTATTTCCAGAAAGTCGTGGAGTATTTTTCAAAACTCGTGGCGTGTTGACTGAAAGTCCTGCCTTCCGATTTCAGATGACAGATTTCAGTTTTAGAAAAGCCCCCTCCCGCACACAATTTCTTCAGTTGACAGTTGACAGTTTATTTGGCGAGGAAAAGGTGTGGTAAAATAATTATTATATATAATATATATTATATATAATAAAATATTAATATATACATTTTTCTTATAAGTGCGTAGTGGCTCCCTTGGAAACTGTCAACTGTCAACTGAAGACGCCGTGTCAAAACTGAAATCTGTCATCTGTCACGATTCAGTCGCGGTCGTCGAGCACACGGAAACGGGAACGGACAGTAGCAAGTGCCTCAAAATCAAGGTCTACGGTGCAGACAGACACCTCGTTGGCAGGACACTGCACAAGCGTCTCACCACGCGAATCGCAGACCAGACTCTCGCCGCTGTAGTGGCAGAACTGGTCGTCGCCGACGCGGTTGCAGCTTATCAGATAGCACTGATTCTCGATGGCACGGGCCCTTGTGAGCACGCGCCAAGGCTGTTGGCGGCTCTCAGGCCAGTTGGCCACGCAGATGATGGCATCATACTCCCCCGCCCTGCCGTAGCGCGCCCAGACGGGGAAACGGAGGTCGTAGCACGTCAGCAACAAGAAGCGCTGTCCGCGCCACTCTGCTATCACCTGACGGTCGCCCGCACTGATGTAGCGGTCTTCATGGCCGTAGGTGAAGAGGTGGTGTTTGTCGTAGGTCGTCACGTCGTTTGGCGTGACGAAATATTGACGATTCCAATAGCGGCCGTCCTGCGTCCTGACGGCCAGGCTGCCACAGATGGCGCAGTCGTTCTCCTGAGCCGCCTGCCGCATCCACCGCAGGGCCACAGACGCATTTTCCTCTTCAGCAATGTCTTGCGGTTTCGTAGCAAAACCCGTTGCCCACATCTCGGGCAGCACATAGAGATCGGAACCCGGGTTGTCAGTCAACATCTGCTGCGCCTGCCGCACGTTCTCCTGTGGGTCAGCCCAGCGTATATCTGTTTGAAAAATCGTTACTTTCATCATTGAATATTGACCATTGAACATTGAACATTCCGTTACAGATAGAACTCGTTCGTTAAAGCGTGGTACCAGTCGGAGCGTTGTCCAGGCTCTGTTTCCAGCACGCCCTCCGTCGTTTCAACCGCTACGGGATGCTTGCGGAAGGCCAGAAGAAAGCGCCGAGGGGCCTTTCTGGGCGTTGTTCTGATGCTACACTCGCGCGTTTTCGACAGTCCGGCAAGCGCTGCTTCGGCCTCCAAACGGGCTTTGCAGTCGAAGGGAATGACCACCGAGAACTCGCCGTCGTCGGACAAAAGCCTGGCAACAGCCGCCATCAGCTCGCAGTATGTGAGCGTTGTCGTGTGGCGCGCCGTCGTCCGCTGCTCGTCAGGACAGGTCAGTGAGTCGTTGAAGTAAGGCGGATTGCAGACAATGGCGTCGAAATGATAGATGAGAGGTGAGAGATGAGAGATATGATTACCAGAATTGGGGATTGTGAGTGTGTTGATATCGCCCTCTACCACCGTTATTCGCTCTGCAAACGGCGATTCGGCTACGTTTTCGCGCGCCTGCCGCACGGCATCGGCATCAATATCGACGGCCGTCACTTGCGCATCCGGGCAGCGTTGTGCCATCATGAGCGCTATGAGTCCCGTACCCGTACCGATGTCGAGCACACGCTGTCCGCCACGCGCCCACGCGCCGAGCAGCGTGCCGTCGGTGCCCACCTTCATGGCACAGCGCTCCTGTCTGACCACAAAGCGTTTGAACTGGAAGTAGCTATTACTCATATTCGCGGCGCAAAGATAGTCAAAAACGAGGAAAACGCCAAACTTTTCGACCTTTCACTTGGCTGTTCGCAGAAAAATCGCTAACTTTGCAGCGTATGATCAGCAAGAACCAGCAGAAGCTCATCCGCAGTTTGGAGCAGAAGAAATACCGTCGGCGCGAACGCCTCTTCGTGGCCGAAGGACCGAAGGTGGTAGGCGACCTCATCAAGGCCGGATACCGTCCGCAGACGCTCTTCTCGACAACAGAGCAGACGGGTGCGCAGCTGGTGACCGACGACGAGCTGCGGCGCATCAGCTTCCTGCAGCATCCGCAGCAGACGCTGGCACTCTTCCCCCTACCCGAGCCCGCACTGGAACAGCCGCAGCAGGGGCGTCTCTACCTGGCACTCGACGGTGTGCAAGACCCTGGCAATCTGGGCACTATCATCCGTCTGGCCGACTGGTTCGGCATCGACACCATCTACTGCAGCGAAGATACTGCCGACGCGTGGGCACCGAAAGTGGTGCAGGCCACGATGGGCAGCATCGCCCGCGTGAAAATCGACTATACCGACCTCCGGACACTGCTCGACAACACCGCGATGCCCGTCTACGGCACCCTGCTCGACGGCAACGACATCTACCGCGAAGCGCTGACCGCCGAAGGCATCATCGTGATGGGCAATGAAGGCAACGGCATCTCGGCCGACATCCGTCAGAGAGTGACGCGACGCCTGCTCATTCCGTCGTTCCACAAGGGCGACACCGCCGAATCGCTGAACGTAGCCATTGCCACTGCCATCACCTGCTCCGAGTTCCGACGCCGCCAAGACTGACTTTCCTCTCGGAAAAAGCCAAATTAATTTGCTATTTTGCTCATTTTTTTGTACCTTTGCACCCGCTATTAATATAATAAGGTATAAAGAGAAGATGATTACAGTCACAAATCTGGCTATTCAGTTTGGAAAGAAGACGCTCTACAAGGACGTCAACCTCAAGTTTACAAGTGGAAATATCTATGGCATTATCGGTGCAAACGGCGCCGGTAAGTCAACGCTGCTGCGCGCTATCAGCGGCGACCTGGAGCCCAACAAGGGTACCATTGAGATGCTGCCCGGCGAACGCATGTCGGTGCTGGAGCAGGATCACTTTAAATACGACGAGTTCACGGTGATGGACACCGTACTGATGGGCCACAAGCCCATGTGGGATAACATGAAGGAGCGCGAGGCGCTCTACTCGAAGCCCGAAATGACCGAGGAAGATGGCGTGAAAGCCGCTGAGCTGGAGATGGCCTTTGCCGAGATGAACGGCTACGAGGCCGAGAGCGAGGCCGCACAGCTGCTGCAGAACCTCGGTATCAAGGAGGATCAGCACTACGCCCAGATGGCTAACATATCGAACAACGAGAAGGTGCGCGTCATGCTGGCCAAAGCCCTCTTTGGACACCCCGACAACCTGTTGCTTGACGAGCCCACTAACGACCTCGACCTCGACACTGTGCAGTGGCTGGAGGAGTATCTGTCGAACCTCGAGCAGTGCGTGCTCGTCGTGTCGCACGACCGTCACTTCCTGGATGCCGTCTCAACGCAGACCGTCGATATCGACTTCGGCAAGGTGACACTGTTCTCGGGTAACTACTCGTTCTGGTACGAGTCGTCACAGCTGGCCCTGCGTCAGGCACAGAACCAGAAGATGAAGGCCGAGGAGAAGAAGAAGCAGCTGGAGGAGTTCATCCGCCGATTCTCAGCCAACGTGGCCAAGTCGAAGCAGACGACATCGCGCAAGAAGATGCTGGAGAAGCTGAACGTTGAGGAAATCACACCCTCAACACGTAAGTATCCGGGCATCATCTTCTCCATGGAGCGCGAGCCTGGCACGCAGATTCTGGAGGTGGAAGGCCTGAAGGCCGTCGATGCTGATGGAACGGTGCTCTTCGACAACGTGTCGTTCACCATCGAGAAGGGTCAGAAGACCGTCTTCCTGAGCCATAACCCCAAGGCTATGACCGCCCTCTTCGAAATCATCAACGGCAACCGCGAGGCGCAGGCAGGCACTTACAAGTGGGGCGTCACCATCACGACAGCCTACCTGCCGCTCGACAACACCAGCTTCTTCCAGTCGGAGATGAACCTCGTGGACTGGCTGTCGCAGTGGGGACCGGGCAACGAGGTGACCATGAAGTCGTTCCTCGGACGTATGCTCTTCAAGGACGAAGACATCCAGAAGAAGGTATGCGTGCTCTCTGGTGGCGAGAAGATGCGCTGTATGATTGCACGCATGCAGCTGAAAAACGCCAACTGCCTCATTCTCGATACACCGACCAATCACCTTGATTTGGAGTCTATTCAGGCCTTTAACAACAACCTGATACAGTTCAAAGGCAACATTCTGTTTGCTTCACACGACCATGAGTTCATCAACACGGTGGCCGACCGCATCATCGAACTGACGCCGAAGGGCACCATCGACAAGCTGATGAGCTACGACGACTACATCTACGACGAGGCCATCAAGGAGAAGAAAGCCGAGCTCTACGCGTAAAGGAGAGACAAGATTTCACAGATGGCACGGTTTTTGCTGTATAACGGCAAAACAATTAATCAAACAACTATGGCAGAAGAAAAAGAAGAGTATACTCCCCAAAGTGAGAGTGAATACCAGAACATGAAAGAACAGGAGCAGTTTGACGAAACGAAGGATTCCGCCGAATCGACGAATGAATCGTCAGAAGCAAATTCTGAAAATTCAGAATATTCTGAAAACTCAGAAAACTCAGAGAACTCCGAGGAAAAGGATCCGCTGGAGCAGGCTCAGGAGGAGATTGAAGCGCTGAAAGACAAGTATCTACGCTCGGTGGCCGAGTTCGACAACTACCGCAAGCGCACCCTCAAGGAGCGCGCCGAACTGATTCTGAATGGCGGCGAGAAGGTCATTTCGGCCGTCCTGCCCGTCATCGACGATATGGAGCGCGCCATCGAGAACGGTGCCAAGACCGACGATCCTGAGGTGCTGCGCGAGGGTATGACACTCATCCACCAGAAGTTCGTGAAGATTCTTGAAGGACAGGGTGTCAGTCTCATTGAGACCGCCGACGCCGACTTCGACACTGACATTCACGAGGCTGTGGCAATGGTGCCAGGCATGGGCGACGACAAGAAAGGCAAGGTCATTGACTGCCTGCAGAAGGGCTACAAGCTCAACGACAAGGTCATCCGTCATGCCAAAGTGGCAGTCGGACAGTAAGTAATTGACAATTCTTGGCAAAGCCAAGCGGAAAAATGATAATTGACAATTAAATGGCACAAAAAAGAGACTACTATGAGGTGCTGGGCGTCAGCAAAAGCGCCTCAGAAGACGAAATTAAGAAGGCATATCGAAAGATAGCCATCAAATATCACCCCGACCGCAACCCTGGCGACAAGGAAGCCGAAGAGAAATTCAAGGAGGCGGCTGAGGCATACGACGTGCTGCACGACCCGAAGAAGCGTCAGAACTACGACCAGTTCGGCTTTAACGGTCCTCTCGGCGGTGACGGCGGCTTCGGCGGCTTCGGCGGCGCATCGATGAATATGGACGACATCTTCTCGATGTTCGGCGACATCTTCGGCGGTCACGGCTTCGGAGGCTTCGGCGGAGGCGGCGGTCAGCGTCGCCCACAGCAGTATCGCGGCAGCGACCTGCGTCTGAAAGTGCGACTGACACTGGAGGAAATCAACCAAGGCGTCACCAAGAAGTTCAAGGTGCGCAAGGATATCACCTGTAGCCACTGTAACGGTTCGGGCGCCGAGGCCGGCAGCAACCGCGAACAGTGTCCTACCTGTCACGGTACGGGCTACATCAGCCACACCACACAGAGCATCTTCGGCATGATGCAGACACAGGGTGTCTGTCCCACCTGCGGCGGCGAGGGTACAGTCATCAAGAACAAATGTCACGAGTGTCACGGCGAAGGTGTCGTCAAGGGCGAAGAGGTCGTCGAAATCAAGATTCCTGCCGGTGTTGCCGAAGGTATGGTTGTCAACGTGCCCGGAAAGGGTAATGCCGGCCGACGCAACGGCGTCAACGGCGACATCCAGGTGTTTATTGAAGAGGAACCGCACGAGCTGTTTGTTCGCGATGGTAACAACTTGATATACAACCTGCTGCTCGACTTCCCTACAGCAGCACTCGGAGGCGAAGTGGAAATACCGACCATCGAAGGTACAAAACTGCGCGTCAAGATAGACAGCGGCACACAGCCCGGCAAGACGCTTCGTCTGCGCGGCAAGGGACTGCCCGCTGTGCAGGGCTACGGTAGCGGCAAGGGCGACCTGATTGTCAACATCAGCGTCTATGTGCCGAAGACGCTCAGCCGCGATGAGAAGGAGGCGCTGCAGCGCTTTAAGGACAGCGACAACTTCAAGGGCGACAAGCAGACGAAGGACACAATCTTCCAGCGATTCAAGAACTACTTCAACTAAACCGATAGAAAGGAAATCGCCATGACGTACGAAGAGATCACACAGTATCTGTTTAAGCAGACGGCCAATTACGAACAGCAAGGCAAGCAGGGCTATAAAGAGGGCTTGCAGAACATGCAGGCTCTGGACGAGCGCTATGGGCATCCGCACCAGAAGTTCAAGTCCATACACGTAGCCGGAACCAACGGCAAGGGCTCCTGTTCGCACATGCTGGCAGCCATCCTGCAGCGAGCCGGATACCGTGTGGGTCTCTACACGTCGCCGCATCTGGTGGATTTCAGCGAGCGTATTCGCATCAACGGCAAACCCGTTTCCCAGGAGTATGTCGTCAAGTTCGTCGAGGACAGCCGCAACTTCTTTGAGTCTATCAACGCCTCATTCTTTGAAATCACGACAGCAATGGCCTTCAAGTACTTTGCCGACAACAACGTCGACATTGCTGTCGTAGAGGTCGGTCTGGGCGGCCGATTGGACAGTACGAACATCATCACCCCGCTCGTATCGCTCATCACCAACATCAGTCTCGACCATACAGACATGCTGGGTTCGACACTCGAGCAGATAGCGATGGAGAAAGCCGGTATTATTAAAAGAGGTGTACCCGTCGTCATCGGTGAAGCTACGCCTGAGACCAAACCTGTCTTCGAGGCAATGGCCAGCGAGATGGAAGCACCCATAGTCTTTGCCGAAGAGTGTGCCGAGGTGGCATCCTTTGAGGGACTCGACGAGGGCGGCTACCGCTATACCACCCATCATCTGGGCGTTATAGACTGCGAACTCAACGGCATCTACCAGCCCAAGAACATGAACACGATACTGCCTGTTCTCAACGAGCTGATGAAGGCCGGATACCTGATGGCCTGCGAACAGCCGAAATATCAAGCTGCAGTCAACAAAGAGATGAATTATGCATTGACTCACGTCTGCCAACTGACGGGACTGCTCGGACGCTGGCAGACGGTAAGGCAACACCCGACGGTTATCTGCGATACCGGCCACAACATCGGCGGATGGGAATATATCGGCAAACAACTGTCACAGGTGGTCTGCAACCAGAGACGCATCGTGTTCGGTATGCTCGAGGATAAAGATATCTTTGGCGTCATGTCGCATCTGCCAAAGGACGCCGTCTACTATTTCTGCCGCCCAAGCAGCCATCGAGCCCTGCCGGAGCAGTCGGTGCAGGTCATCGGTAAGCAATTCGGACTTCAAGGAAACGCCTATCCCTCTGTCAGTGAGGCTTATGAGGCAGCAATCAAAGATGCCGCCGAGGACGATTTTATCTTCATCGGAGGCAGCAATTATGTGGTGGCAGATTTCCTAAAAACCACCCTTTAGGTGTTTTTAACACTCGGCTAAACGTTTTTTACGCCGTTTCATTCGTTTGTTTGGTTTATTTTTTGTTACTTTGTAGGCAAATACTATCAACTTAAAGCGAATTGATATGGCAAACACAATTGAAAATGCGAATCTCTGTGGTCTGAAGCGCGAAGACTTCCAGGCCACTATCAATGGTAAGAAAACGGACCTTTACATCCTGAAGAACCGTAAAGGTTACGAAGTAGCTATCTCTAACTACGGTGGCGCTATCTGTGCTATCATGGTTCCTGACAAGGATGGCAAAGTGGCAAACGTCATTCAGGGACACGGCAGCATCAAGCAGCTGACGAGTGGCAAGGAGCAGTACCTGTCAACACTCATTGGTCGTTGGGGTAACCGCATCTGCAAAGGACAGTTCATCCTGAACGGTAAAGAATATCAGCTGGCACTCAACGACGGTCCCAACCACCTGCATGGCGGTACCGTAGGTTTCAACGCCAAAGTTTGGGACGCCCGTCAGATGGGTCCCCGCTCATTGGCTCTGCATCGCATCTCCAGCTATGGTGAAGAAGGCTTCACAGGCGAGCTCGATGTGACCGTAGAGTTTACTTTCACCGACCAGAACGAGCTGGTCATTGAATATCTGGCTACCACAAACAAAAAGACTATCGTCAACCTGACACACCACGCTTTCTTCGCTCTGGCAGGTTGTGCAGACCCCACTCCGACTATCGAGGATCAGATTTGCGAGATTAATGCAGACTTCTATCTGCCCACCGATGATACAGCAATTCCCACAGGTGAAATCCTAAAGGTCGAAGGTACACCGTTCGACTTCCGTAAACCGAAGCCCTTCGGACAGGATATCGAAGCTGACAACGAGCAGATTAAGTTCGGTCACGGATTTGACCACAACTACGTGCTGAACAAGCAGGAAGAAGGTGAGCTGAGCTTTGCCGCTAAGGTGACAGAACCCAAGAGTGGACGTACGCTCGAGGTCTACACCACCGAGCCTGGCATGCAGCTCTACACCGCCAACTTCGCCAGCGGCTACAAGGGCGCTAACGGTTGCACGTTCCCCCGTCGCAGCGCCGTCTGCTTCGAGGCACAGCACTTCCCCGATTCGCCAAACCGTCCCTACTTCCCCAGCGTTGTTCTGAATCCTGGTCAGCGCTACAAGCAGAAGACCATTTACAAGTTCGGCGTTGTAAAGTAAACAGACTAATAGAAAAGAAAAACATCTAATAGTCTAATTATCAAAGAGTCTATAAAAAATGATTGATATTGAATTCGTAAGAAGCCGCTTCATCAAGCACTTTGACGGAAAAACAGGTAACGTCTATACCTCGCCAGGTCGCATTAACCTCATAGGCGAACACACCGACTATAACGGCGGGTTTGTTTTTCCCGGAGCCGTTGATAAGGGTGTAACTGCTGAGATACGTCCCAACGATACTGAGGACACCGTGATGGCTTATGCTATTGACCTCAAGGATCGTGTGGACTTCAAACTCAGCGACCCGGAAGGTCCGCGTGCATCGTGGGCTCGCTATATCTACGGCATTGCGCTGGAGATGAAGAAGTTGGGCGTACCCGTTAAAGGTTTTAACATTGCCTTTGCCGGTGATGTGCCTCTCGGTGCAGGAATGTCCAGCAGTGCTGCGATGGAAAGCTGCTTCGCCTTCGGACTGAACGACCTCTTCGGCGACAACAAAGTATCACAGTGGGATATGGTGCTCGCCGGACAGGCTACCGAACACAACTACTGCGGTGTCAACTGCGGCATCATGGATCAGTTCGCCTCTGTATTCGGCAAGGCGGGTTGTCTGATGCGTCTTGACTGCCGTAGCCGTGAGTTCGAGTACTTCCCCTTCAAGCCCGATGGTTATCGTCTCGTGCTTCTTGACAGTGTAGTCAAGCACCAGTTGGCAGGTTCGCCCTACAACGACCGACGCAACTCATGCGAGAATGTTGTCAAGCACATTGCCACCAAGCATCCAGAAGGCAAGTTCGAAACCCTGCGCGACTGCACATGGGAACAGCTGGAGGAGGTAAAGGCAGAGGTCGGCGAGGAAGATTACCGTCGTGCCAAGTTCGTACTGGGTGAGAAAGACCGCGTTCTCGCTGTCTGCGACGCCCTGAATGAAGGCGATTACGAGAAGGTTGGCGAGATGATGTACAAGACTCACGAAGGCCTTTCCAAGGACTACGAAGTTTCTTGCGAGGAACTCGACTTTCTCAACGACATCGCCAAAGAGTGTGGTGTTACTGGTTCACGTATCATGGGCGGTGGCTTTGGCGGCTGCACTATTAACTTGGTACGCAATGACCTCTATAAGCAGTTCGTAGAAACAGCAAAAGAGAAGTTCAACACCAAGTATGGACACCAGCCAAAGGTTTATGACGTAGTCATTGGCGACGGTTCACGCCGTCTTTGCTAAAAGTGCAGAACAACAACATCATAAAAAGAATCCGGCCGCTTGGGGCAGCCGGATTCTTTTTTTGTTAAGAACGAAGCGATATCTCCTTAACAAAACTCCATGAGTTTTGAAAAATACTCCATGAGTTTTGCGCAAAACTCGCCCCTTTTTGAAAAAAACTCGCCCCTTTTTGAAAAAAACTCGCCCCATTCAGAAACGTTGACCATTATAATACGCTCGACCCTTGTGGCGCAACCATGAAACGCAAAAACACCTAACCACCTAACCCAACGGAGCTGAAAGGCCGATGTACAAAGGGTTTCAGGCGGGTTAGGTGTTTTCAAACACCTAACCCACACCTACCCTACACCTACCACAACATTCATCTTTGTCTATTTAACAAAAATTATACGAATTTTCTTGTCAAAAAGCTTGCATTTCCCTTAAAAATTTTGTATCTTTGTAACGTGAAAGACACAGCTGCGATAAGAACATCGCAGTCATTATTAATCATTACAATCTTTATCATTGTGCAAGACTTAACACAAAAATCTGAGGCTAAAAAGGCCTTAACCGATGGTATGCTCGCCGTAGAGTCGTTCCTTCAAGAGAATTACCTCTTCCGTCGCAATGTATTGAACGGAAAGGTAGAGTTTGTAACCCTGTCTGCTGAGGGAGAGCCCTCTGGTGACTACCGCCCTCTGACGCAGGAGGCCCTCAACAGTATCGTTCTGCGAGCCAAGCGCGAGGAGGTTGCTGAACAGGGAAATCCAAAGGGTGACATTCAGGAAATTGTGCACTCCGAGGAAGTGCCCCAGTACAACCCCGTCCAGTCGTTCCTCGACGGTCTGCCCCAGTGGGACGGACAGAACCACGTGGCACGGCTCTTCAGTCGTCTGCCAGGTGTCAGCTCCGAGCAGCTGGCATTCCTCGCCGTCTGGCTCCGCTCGACGGTGGCCCACTGGCTACAGATGGACACGCTGCACGGCAACGAGTGCGTTCCCACGCTGATTGGTGCCCAAGGCTGTGGCAAGACCACCTTTCTGCGTCGTCTGCTGCCCCAGCCGTTACGCCAGTATTATCTGGACCATCTGAACCTGTCGAACAAGTTCGACAAGGAGATGGCGCTGACCAACAACCTGCTG